>ERZ773031.1358-NODE-1358-length-12229-cov-7.407426_pt1 | contig 12229 bp, 7 predicted proteins | sample MGYA00511666_ERZ773031 | MGnify/ENA primary metagenome ERZ773031 (study PRJEB29015, sample SAMEA2738135) | human oral metagenome | biome: human oral; feature: human-associated habitat; material: saliva | place: China | collected 2250 ...
GCTGTGCTGTTACCCAGAACTTCATTTGACCATCCAAGTAGATATAACCTGATGCGTAAGCTGCAGAGAGACCAGATATCTGGTGCTTCTTAACGATAGAGTCTGCCTGTGCCTTAACGCTCTCATTACCCTGACCTAAGATTCCGTAGGTCTGATTTACCTGTGCATTGTCAGTAATATTAATACTGCGGAATTTATCTTCAGTGATAAAAAGCTGCTTACGAGCATCATTATTAGGAATACGAGTAATTAACTCATGACCGATAGTACCAGCACCCGTACTCTGATTACTTGCAGAGTAACCATTACAAGCACCCTGTACACCATAAGCCCAATACCAGTTCTGCTCACTTGCATCGCCATAACTACCAAGAATCCACTCATCATTTGGCTTATAGAAACCTGCAGCGTATGTATCACCTGTCATCAAAGGACGACTATTCTCAGCTAATTTAGCCTGTGCCAAAGCAGTAGCGTAGTCCTGACGAGTCAAAGCAGCACGTGCATAAACAGCGTGAGCTGTATTCAAATCAGGGATCCAGCACTCTGCTGTTGAACGTGTCACACCACTTTCTGTAAAGAGCGTGATAGCATCCTGACAGTCCTTATAAATCTGAGCATAAGTCTCAGCAAGCGTAGAAACCTTCAAATTACCCGTAGAAGTGTCAAGGCGCAATGGCAATCCCAGAGAAGTACCATTGTTACTATCTTGCCAACGATAACAATAGTAATGTACTAACTTCTCATAAGCATATGCACGGAAAGTCAATGCCGAAGCCTTGATAAACTTCCTATCTGCATCATTACCAGCGGCATTATCAATGTTTGCAAGGAGTGCATTTGCATTGTTAATAATCTGATAATAGTATGCCCACGCATAAGAATCATACTTTACTGTAGACCTAAAGTGATATTCTTGGTTATGGATAGGTGCCCAACCAGAAGCATAACGGTTATAGTTATAATTCTGACTTGGAAGGTTCTCATAGAGACGCATTATCGCATTTTCACCTGCGAACCCTTGACCATAGTAAGCTTGCTGTACGGTCATCGACTTTGCTATACCATTCAAGGTGTTACGCGCATTGCTTGTATTAGCATATGCTGCAGAAGGCTCAGCCGACTCTGCTGGTGATACATTGAGATAATCACTGGAGCAAGATGCTGTCATTGCAGCTACAGCAATTAAAGCCCCTGCGGTGAATTTATTTATTGAATATTTCATATTATTCCCTTTTTAAATTCTACAATATTAGAGATCGACTGTCAAACCGAAGTTGAACACACGTGCAGATACATAAGTATCGTCACTGTCACCATTAAAGCTATACTGTGGGTTCAAACCCTTACGGCTTGTGAGTGTAAAGAGATTCTCAACACCAGCCTTTACTGAAATGCCACCAAGACCCCACTTGGTTACCAATGCCTTTGGCAAACGATAAGTGAGCATAATATTCTTCATAATGAAGTAAGAAGAACTTGTCAACCAACGGTCACTAACAGCATTATTATCATTGCTTCCATTGAAATCAAGGATAGGTGTACCATTAGGATCGATACGGTTAGGAGAAGTAGCTGTCATACCATCAGGTGCACCATTCCAAGAGTTAAGTACGTCCTTATGGAGTGCGGCTGCTGAAGAAGCCGAACCAGTAGACATCAATGACCTATAAGATCCATCCATTGTCTTACCACCAAGGCTGTAAGTCATCAACATTGATAAACTCAAATCCTTCCAACGAAGGTTAGATCCAAATGAGCCATAGACAGAAGGAAGAGCTGTACCAGCCCACTTACGGATTGCCTGAGAAGTAGATGTAGTGTACTTTGTTCCATTGATTTCAACGAGGTCACCTGCTGCAGAAGCAGTAGCCTCCTTTTCCGGGTCAAGGTCATAGAGAGACTTACCAGTCATTTGATCAACACCTACAAAGTGATAAGTATACCACTCATAAGCAGAATGTCCCTCTGAATAGTTCTGCTGACCATGCAAGATATCTTTTCCCTTAGGCAACTTAAGTACCTTGTTACTCAATGTGGTAGCGTCAAAAGAGAGGTTCCATGTCCAATCCTTAGAACGAACAACATCACCATTTAACATGATTTCGAAGCCACGGTTAGAGATTGTACCGATATTCTGATACTGTGTAAGGTTCTCAATAGCATCATTACCGAAGAATGAACCTGCTGACAATGGGAAACGAACTTCGAAGAGCAAGTCTTTAGAACGCTTATCGAAATAACCCAAGCTAAAGTTCAAACGGTCAAAGAGCGTACCCTCAACGCCGAAATCGAAAGTCTGTGTAGTCTCCCATTTCAAATCGAGAGCTGCTAACTTCTGACGTACCAAAGCAGGGTTACCACCATTCTTTGTAATGTAATAAAGTGCTTGATAACCATAGAAATTAACAGCAGCATCATTACCTACCTCACCGTATGAAGCACGAGCGCGTAAAGCATCAACCCACTTCACATCCTTCATGAAGTTTTCTTTCTTAATGTTCCAGTTTACACCAGCTGAGAAGAAGTTACCCCAACGCTTATCCTTGTGGAACTTAGAAGAACCATCACGACGGAGAGAGAAATCTAAGAAATACTTCTCGTCATAGTTGTAACGGAGACGACCAAGGTAAGATTCTGTTCTATAATCTTCAAAGTAACCTTCTGTAGCAGAGTTTAATACGAAATTACTCAACGCACGTAAGCCTTCGATAGCTGCGTTTGTATTCATCACACGAGCATATTTATTGTTCCAGCTATAGTTCTCATGACCGAGGAGAACGTCAACATGGTGAAGATCAAAGTTATGATCCCAGTTCAAGAGTTCCTGTCCTGTATAGGAGATATACTGGTAAGAACGCTCAGTCAGACGACCATTGTTAGAAGCACCATCACCGATAACAGGGTTGTTATAGGTCTGACGGTTTGTTGTCGCATGGTTCAAGTCTACTTTTCCTGTCAAAGAGAAACCGTATGGCAAAGTAATCTTAGTATAGAGCAGACCATCCAATACGTTTCTGCGTACTCGATCCATATCCATCGTCATCTCGTAAGGAAGGTTACGATTTTCAAGATACTCAGATGTGGTATCATACTGCTTGTTGCCATCTGCATCCAAAGCGTATGTACCATCAGCGTTATGCAAATAAACAGGATAAACAGGAGCCATGTAACGAGTTACATAGAATGGATTAGCATAGAAAGTTTCTTTAGCACTTGAATTATAGCTTCTTACAGAAGAAGTACCAGAGAGGTTCAAACCTAATTCGAGCCACTTGTTAGCTGTATATTGTGTATTAATACGACCAGTAAAACGCTCATAACCTGAGTTCAAAGTGTAACCCTGCTCATTCAGATAACCAGCAGAAGAGTAGATATTGTACTTATCACCTGCTACACCAGCAGAAAGGCTATACTCTTGACGATGACCAGTACGCTCAACCGCTTTCTGCCAATCAAGGTCATCATAGCCGGGACGAATAGAAGCAATCAGCTTACCATTTGAATCAAAGAGAGCATTGTCAGCAGCATCATAGATATTACGCTTCACGAAATCACCCATCAAGTGCTCAGTAGCAAAAGTACCAGCTGCAGCCTCAGTTGAAGCGATACCACCTGAGAGCGCATAATTCTTCATTGCTATCCAAGAAGCCTCCATCCACTCGTTTGGACCTAAACGGTCATACTCTGGGATACCACGTCTGTAGAAACCTTGATCCATCTTCAAAGAGATATTTGGCTTAGAAGAGAACTTAGCCTTCTTTGTTGTAATCAAGATAACACCATTAGCCGCACGGTTACCATAAAGAGCGGCAGAAGAAGCATCCTTCAAAACAGACATAGACTCGATGTCGCCAGGATTTAACTCGGCAATATTACCTTCAAATGGAGTACCATCAACGATATAAAGAGGCTGGTCAGCATCCTTAACCAATGTACCCACACCACGGATATGAATCTTAGGTGTAGCACCAGGTTCGCCATAAGAGTTATTTACCTGTACACCAGAAGCAGAACCTTCCAGTGCACCCGTTACCGTAGTACTAATACGATCAGAGATTTTCTTAGAGTCGACAACGGCAACAGAACCTGTAATTGATTGACGTTTAGCTGTACCATATGCCACAACAACGACTTCATCAAGATTCTTGTCATTCGGATTTAAGGTAACTTTCATGTTGTTTGAAGCTGTAACAGTCTTTGATGCCATACCAACATAAGACACCACCAACTTAGCTCCTGCAGGTGCTGAGAGACGGAATTTACCATCAATATCAGTTACAGTACCGTTCTGAGTTCCAGACACAAGGATAGATGCACCCACAACAGGCTGCCCATCACTTGAGGAAACTACAGTTCCGCTAATCTCTGTCTGCGCCAGCGCTGTTCCTAAACTTAGGAATAGACCGACTAAAAACATCATTAGTCTTTTTTCCATAAATTCTCTCTTTAATTAATATAATAAATAAACTATTTCAGACTCAAACTATTAATACGTAAGGTATTACAAATTGCATACAATCATGGTACAGATATTTTTTAACACAGCACAAAGATAGTACACCGCTTTTAAAGTTCCAAGTGGAAGTGAAATTTTAATTAATATTTTCACATTTATTAATATTTCATTTTTACGAAACGACATATTATTGCATGAAAATAAATTAATTATTATTTATAACGGTACATAAAACAGCATATTGTAAGTACTACACTTCCATTCCTTATTAAAGATTAAAATATAATTAAGTATAGAGAGATAAAGTAACTTTAGAGCCAAATCTGCCATTAAATCGTAATAGCAATTATTAATATTAATCCAAACGAGCAATATCACCCGATTCTTAGAAGAAGTAAATAACTTAACAAACCTACTTACTAACAATAAAATAAGCTTTTTCTAACAATGAGTTACGTACAAACAACTGACATATTACAAGGTGTTTAGCACTCCGCACCATTGGTGCTAAGGCTTAACACGGTTGGTGCTGACCCTTCGCACCACATGTGCGCAATGACATATGTTTAGTCCCTAATGACCGATTGGGGTTCAAAAACAGAAAAAAAGAATCCTTATAGCATATTATAAGGTATAAAGAATATATTTATTAGGGAATTGTTTACAAGACAACATAAACAATATATAAAATAATAAGAACTTAACCTTACATTTACGATGTTAGAACCACAAATAATGTAAAGTAATCCTACTGAAGGCATGTAAAGAAAAGTGGGTCTTCAGAATTTTGGAGTGATAACAATCCGTCTAAGCTTAGGTCTCTGACGAAATGTCACACAGAGGGACGGAGAGAACGGAGGAATATCAAAGTAGGCACTGGTAGGCACGGAGGCACCGTCGGTGCGTGGAGCGACGGAGATAGTTTGCCAATTCTGTTAGCATTTTATATACAAAGCGTCCATACTAAAAGAATTATTAGAAATCTGTACGCTATACCTCTGTCGCTCTTTGTGCCATCGGCACCTCCGTGATATTGCCTTTATCTCCGTCCTCTCCGTAGCTCTGTGTGCCTTATTATATAAGCGTTTTAATTTATCACTCCATATTTCGGAAGAACCAGAAAAGTTGCAAGTCAATTGATTGAGAAGGATGGAGTCACAAACAGACTTCACTCAAAATGAATCATAAGACAAAACCCACTATAATATAGTTACCTAACAGATTGTAGGTTCTTATCAGCATCTTGTCTGTCTTTGTAACTTGATGTTAGTACACTATGTTAGCGTTACAATAACAGACAAGATGCTTGACAATACAACAAAACCTGTTTAGAATCATATATTCAATTAGGTTTAGAAGTCAAAAGAGAGCTGCCCATTACCCAAAAGGTTATAACTTTTGCGATGATAAGGTGTGATACCATGTTCACGAATAGCCTGACGATGCTTCTTCGTTGGATAACCCATATTTGATTGCCAGTCATACTGCGGATATTCCTCTGCCAAGGAGAGCATATAATCATCACGATAAGTCTTGGCAAGAATTGAGGCAGCTGCAATGGAAAGATACTTCCCATCTCCTTTAACTATGGTTGTTGAAGGGAGATCTTGGTAAGGCTTAAAATGATTACCATCAACGATAACCGCTTCTGGACGTACCTTCAACTGGTCCAACGCTCGATGCATAGCCAAGAAAGAGGCGTTGAGAATATTTATCTTATCTATCTCTTCAGGTGTAACGATACCCACTGCCCATGCAATAGCATCTCGCTCAATTTCCTCACGAAGTGCATAACGCTTCTTTGCCGTCAGCTTCTTTGAGTCGTTTAACAACTCATTCTGATAATCGGGTGGTAGGATAACGGCTGCAGCATAGACACTTCCAGCAAGGCATCCTCTGCCTGCTTCGTCGCAACCAGCCTCTATTAGGCTTTCATAATAATGACTTTTCAGCATGAGTAATAGGTTTTAAAAGTTAAAGAACCTTTCGTTTTAATCTTATATAACAAATATTTTTTGCAGAGTGAACATTCCTTGCACAACACACAACTAATTTTGCAAACGTAAACCAAGGAATGTTTTACACATCATTTATATATAGCAACAATTAAAGAACAAAGAATATGAAAAAAGAATTGATTCTCACAGAGCGTAACGCATCGTACAACGAGCTTAGTCGTTTCTTCACAGACGCAGCTGCATGGTTCCAAACTCCAGTGGAGTGGCTACGTAATTATTACAGCTCTGTCCTCGAACGGGAAGTGAGTAGCAAGCAGGCTTCCTATATCACGCAAGCTCAGTTGGCTTTGATTCTGACTATATTCCCGATTGTTTCATCATTACTATTACAAGGAGTCTTCCTTATTTGGTTTGTCTTCAGCCTTTATAAGTGCAAGAAGGGATAAGAACCTCGGTGTATACCTTGTATATCTGCAAGAAAACAGGCGTTCATAAGCGTAATGAAACGCATATAAACGCCTGTTTGAATCTACTTATTTCCTTAAAACATCATTGCAATACGCTTGATACCTACTACCAAAGCATCCACTTCCTCACGTGTGTTATATAATCCGAAGGAGGCACGAACAGTACCAAGGATGCCAAGGCGATCCATCAAAGGTTGTGCACAATGATGACCCGTGCGGACAGCAATACCTAACTGGTCGAGCAATGTACCAAGGTCCATGTGGTGAATATCACCGACATTGAAACTGATAACAGCATCACCGCTATCATTGTTATGTCCATAGATGTGCATACCCTCTATCTCACGAAGTTGCTGAAGTGCATAACGTGTGAGGTCCTGCTCATGAGCAAGGATATTATCCATCCCCAAGGAAGTAACATAATCGAGGGCGGTTGCAAGTCCATGCGTTGCGATATAATCAGGTGTTCCTGCCTCAAACTTCAAAGGCGGACGCTCGAAGGTAGTCTTTTCAAAGCTAACACGCTCTATCATCTCACCACCACCTTGATACGGAGGTAGTCGGTCGAGCCACTCTTCTTTACCATAAAGAACGCCCACACCCGTAGGTCCATACACCTTATGACCACTAAAGGCGAGGAAATCGCAATCTAAGTCTTGCACGTCAACGGCAAAGTGAGGAACGCTTTGCGCACCATCCACAACAACAGGAACACCGTGCTCGTGGGCGATACGAATCATCTCCTTTACAGGGTTGATGGTGCCAAGAACATTGCTTACCTGTGTTACACTTACAAGTTTTGTACGGTCGGTGAAGAGTTTCTCGTATTCTTCAAGCAGAAGTTCACCCTCATCGGTCATTGGAATAACCTTTAGCACAATTCCCTTACGCTGTTCTTGTAGCTGCCAAGGCACAATGTTTGAATGATGTTCCATGGTAGAAACTATCACTTCATCACCCTCCTTCATACAACCTTCTACAAAACTGGAAGCAACGAGATTCAAACTCTCTGTCGTACCACGTGTGAAGATAATCTCAGTTGTTGAACGAGCATTGATAAACTTCCGCACTGTCTCACGTGCTGCCTCGTGCAAGTCGGTAGCCTGTTGTGACATCCAGTGTACACCACGGTGCACATTGGCATTTACATTGAGGTATTCTTCCCGCATAGCATCCAACACACAGAGCGGTTTCTGTGTGGTGGCACCATTGTCAAGATAAATCAGGGGTTTACCATAGACGGTGCGAGAGAGAATTGGGAAGGATTCCCGAACTTTCGTTATATCGTACATCTTTTATTGGGCTAATTGGGCTAATTGGGCTAATTGGGCTAATTGGACTAATTAGGCTAATAAGGCTAATTGGGCTAATAAGGCTAATAAGCCCAATTAGCCTAATACAAAATTACTTACACAAATCGCAACCTTCACACTTATCAAGCTCACCACGGAAACGCTTCTCTACCAAATGGTGGAGACGGTCGCGCAATGGTTCAAGTTCCATCTTATCAATTACCTCATTGATAAAGGCAAACTCAAGGAGGAGCTTTGCTTCTTTCTTATCAATACCACGCTGCTGCATGTAGAAGAGCGCAGCATCATTAAGCTGTCCTACCGTTGAACCATGATTACACTGAACATCATCAGCATAAATCTCAAGCATTGGCTGGGTGAACATACGAGCTGTCTTACTGGCGCAGAGGTTACGGTTGTTCTCTTGTGAAAGCGTCTTCTGTGCGCCCTTGCGAACAAGCACACGACCTGCAAAAGCACCAACTGCATTATCATCAAGTACATACTTGTAAAGTTCGTTACTTGTGCAATGAGGTACTTGATGGTCGATAAGCGTATTGTTGTCAACATGCTGACTCTTATCAGCTATCACACAACCATTACAGAAACATTCGCTACCCTCTCCCTTGAAAACAAGGTCGAGCATATTACGAGTAACTCCGTTATGTAATGTAATGACATTGTGGCTTGCACGTGAATCACGCTGCTGTTCGATATATACATTCGACACGCGTACATTCTTTGCATGCGTTTCCTCAAGACAATTCAACTCAAGATTGGCATTCGCTCCTACGTAGGCTTCGATTACCTGTGTAGCAAGGAAGTTACGGTCGTCAGCAGCGTGGTCACAGAAGAGGAACTGCGCCTTAGCACCTTCTTCAAGAACAATGAGTACTCGACGATTGACCATCAAGTCAACATCTGATCGAAGGATATTGATTACTTGTATGGTACGCTCAAGCTGTACATTCTTAGGCACATAGATAAAAAGACCATCTTGTGCAAGCATTGTATTCAAAGCTGTTATCGCATCAGCCTCAGTATTGGCAAGACGACCATAATACTTTGCAACCAACTCTGGATGCTCAGTTGCTACATGATTCAAGCTGTCAACAATGACACCATCATTAAGCTTTGCCTTTGGAAGTGACTTACTGTAGAACTGATCATTCACTATGAAATAAAGAGAAGTGCTGAGATTTGGAACATCGCACTTGAAGGTATCATAAGGATTAACAGGAATCTCAAGACGGTTGAGATTCAATCCATAATCAGGTTCAAAGAGCTTCTGCATATCCGTGTACTTATAGCGTTCCACCTTCTTGGTAGGAAAGCCCTGTCGACGGAAGTCTTCAAAAGCCTTATCGCGTACCTCATTGAGCACAGGTGCAGCATGCTCTTTGATGAGTTGCTGCGCCTCTGTATAGAGGTCTATATATTGTTTTTCGCTTTGCATTGTAATTTCTTTTTGGAGGTTTTATCTAAAGGATAGCGGGACTAATACCACTCGTAATACTATTTTTATTAGAACTACAAGACACTCTTAAGCCACCGATTATTCCTCTGCGTCAACCTCTTCCTTAATCCAATCGTATCCGCGCTGTTCTATCTCCTTTGCAAGTTCAGGACCTGCAGTCTTCACGATACGACCCTTATAAAGCACATGGATAACATCTGGCTTAATCATCTCTAACAGACGCTCATAGTGTGTGATAACAATAGCTGAAGTAGTTTCATTGTGCATCTTGTTTACACCCTCAGCCACGATACGCATAGCATCAACGTCAAGACCAGAGTCTGTCTCATCAAGAATACTAAGCTTTGGCTCCAACATTGCCATTTGGAAAATCTCGTTGCGCTTCTTCTCACCACCAGAGAAACCCTCGTTTACACTACGGCGAGAGAGTGTTGAGTCCATACCAACTAACTGGCGCTTCTCACGCATGAGTGCCATAAACTCTGCACCCTTCATTGGCTCTAACCCTTCATAGGCACGCTTTGCATTGATAGCAGCCTTCATGAAGTTAGTCATACTTACGCCAGGTATCTCTACTGGATACTGGAAAGACAAGAAGAGTCCCTCATGAGAGCGGTCCTCAGGCTTCATCTCCAAGAGATTCTTGCCATTAAACAATGCCATACCATCAGTTACCTCATAGAGAGGATTACCTGTAAGTACTGCACTCAGTGTTGACTTACCAGAGCCATTAGGACCCATAATAGCATGAATCTCACCATCTTTAATTGTGAGGTTGATGCCTCTTAATATTTCTTTACCTGCGATGGTTGCATGCAAGTTTCTTACTTCTAACATATTATCTTTGCTTTATTTTTTCTTCACTAAAAATATATTAACGAAATCTAACAACATGTCGAATACGAAATCAGAGGTATGATACTCCCCACGAGCCATCTTCTCTGTTTTTTCTTGTTCTCTCTGCTCTTCAAAAAGCGATGGCGAAGAGTCATTATAACCAAGGAAGGATTTTGATTTCTTCTTGTAACGTGGTAAGTTGCCTATCATCTCCGAGCCCGTAACTGTACGATAGAGACGAGTTTCAAAGGGCTTGGGTATCGATGGCAACCCCATCACAGACTGGCATGTAATCGCTGTATCCTGCTTCACTTGCTCATCAATCAAATATTTCTGCCATGGCTTTATTTGCCATGACTGAGCTTGAAGCATTGTTGTTAGCAGCAAGCCAGACGTGATAAGAATGACCTTTCGCATGTTGTTTATTCAGTTATATTATCCTACCGTTCCTTCAAGTGTTACAGAGAGTAGTTTCTGTGCCTCAACAGCAAACTCCATTGGAAGCTTATTGAGTACGTCCTTAGCATAACCATTGACAATCAAGCCAACAGCATCTTCAGTAGGAATACCACGCTGATTACAATAGAAAAGCTGGTCTTCACTAATCTTCGAAGTGGTTGCTTCATGCTCAACAATGGCTGTATCGTTGTGGATGTCCATATAAGGGAAGGTGTGAGCACCACAGTCTGAACCTAAGAGAAGAGAGTCACAACTTGAGTAGTTGCGGGCATTCTCAGCATTGGCTGTAGCACGAACCAAGCCACGATAAGAGTTCTGACTATGTCCGGCAGAGATACCCTTAGAGATGATTGTACTCTTGGTATTCTTACCCATGTGAATCATTTTCGTACCCGTATCAGCCTCTTGGTAGTTGTTTGTCACAGCAACAGAATAGAATTCTGCCTGTGAGTTATCACCCTTCAACACACAAGAAGGATATTTCCAAGTGATTGCCGAACCTGTCTCTACCTGTGTCCATGACAGCTTTGAGTTCACTCCACGAAGTTCACCACGCTTTGTAACAAGGTTCAAGACACCACCCTTACCGTTCTCATCACCTGGATACCAGTTCTGAACAGTAGAGTATTTTACTTCTGCATTGTCCAAGACAACGATTTCAACGACTGCTGCATGCAACTGATTCTCGTCACGCATAGGAGCAGTACAGCCCTCAAGATAGCTAACATACGAATCATCATCAGCTACAATCAATGTACGTTCAAACTGACCTGTATTAACCGCATTGATACGGAAATACGAACTAAGTTCCATTGGACAACGAACGCCCTTAGGGATATATACAAAGGAACCATCACTGAACACCGCAGAGTTAAGTGCTGCAGAGTAGTTATCACGATAAGGAACTACGCTTCCGAGATACTTACGTATCAAGTCAGGATGCTCCTGAACTGCCTCACCGATAGAGCAGAAGATGATACCCTTCTCAGCCAACTGCTTCTTAAAAGTAGTCTTCACTGACACCGAGTCCATAATGGCATCAACTGCCGTACCACTCAAAGCAAGACGCTCTTCCAATGGAATACCTAACTTATCAAAAGTCTTTGCTAACTCTGGATCAATCTCCTTGTTCTTTGGCTTCTTCGCTAATGGATCAGCATAATAGGAGATATCCTGCAGATGTAACTCTGGCAAATGTAAGTGTCCCCACGTTGGTATAGGGAGTGTCTGCCAGTAACGGAAAGCCTTCAAACGAAAATCGAGGAGCCACTCTGGTTCCC
>ERZ773031.1360-NODE-1360-length-12225-cov-4.152177_pt1 | contig 12225 bp, 13 predicted proteins | sample MGYA00511666_ERZ773031 | MGnify/ENA primary metagenome ERZ773031 (study PRJEB29015, sample SAMEA2738135) | human oral metagenome | biome: human oral; feature: human-associated habitat; material: saliva | place: China | collected 2250 ...
GGGGACGGTCTATTATGGTATTTCAGAAGACGATATCAAATCTGGAAGAGTTTCTGATAGTGATCTTAATGATGCTATGGGATGGGGTGATTATGTGTTTTCATTTGATAAAAAGAAAGTATATTGGCTTTTTCGAGATTATCCATGGGCTTTAAGCCAGCGTGAAAAGGAAATTTTCGACAAAGAAAACACCTATTGGAAAGAATTCTTTAGGAGTAGACAGTAGTTTTTTGGTATTAATACCAAAAGACAAAGGTATGGTTTACATATTACAACATAAATGATCATTTTCGCCAAGCAGTGAAGGTGATCAATGATCTCGACTGATATTAGTTTCATAACAAAAAAGAGGTCCTCTTATCCTAGGAATAAAACCTAGAGATTTCGCTATCTACAGTTTTAATAATCCAGTATTATAGGGAGCCAGTAATTCCAGCCCCCTAGACACGAGGACTTCTCCCAGTCGCGACCCATGTAATACTCTGGTTGAGTAGATGATATCCGAAAAAAGAGTAAAGTTACAAATATCGGAGTTAGAAGATTATATTTATCTTATAATTTTAAAGACACTAAAAAATCTACCATGAATGACGACTATGGGGTCAAGCAGAGGGTGGATTTTGCTATATTCTAACATGAAGTAATGATAATTGTCTTTTTAAATGGATTATAATTACCAAAACATTAATAATCTACGATAGTAGAAATTATTTTTAATTATTAAACAAAATTGGATGAAATTTAAATTATTCGAATCATTTTTGATATAAAAATACCACGGCGAAGCGTGGCTACACTGGCGGGGTTGTCTAGGATCTCCGCCAGGGCTTGAGCATACTATCATGATTTAGCAAAAAATAAAACCTCCTAGTCCCGAAACAATATCGGGGGGAGGTTTTAATGTTTATATATTAGCACTTGGACATATGAGTGTCAAGTAGGAAATTAAGTGTGGTGACTGCTGAATTTAGAATCCGCGTGAGGATATTAATCTCCGGAAGAATATTAATATCCGGAACGGCTATAGTGCGGTCACAAATGTCAGGAATCCGAGTACGACACCAGCAAAGTTTGGGATGATAAGGATGTAGTCCTTTTTTGGCTCCTTGGTCCAGCCGTAAATAACCCAGATGAGACATGAGATTGATGCAGTGAGTGGCTGCCATGGCTGGGCCTTATTACCGCTAAGGTTAGCGAGGATTTGTGGGATGTAGGTTATAAAGACGAAAACTCCGATAAAAGCTCCGACTGATCCGACAATAGTGTTGATTTTTTGTTTATTCATAATTTGCTCCTTGAAGAAATACCTAATATAGTTTAACTTATCTTAAGAGAGTCGTAAACCCTCTTATTTTCCTTATTTTTCTGAAGTGCTGAATTCTTAATGCCTAGATAATCATACAAATCAAAAATATAGCTAATATAAGCAAATATATCAAATATGAGACTATGCAGACTAATCGCATCATGTTTATTTATCAAATTATCAACATAGTCATTATTTCTATCATAAACAAAATTATATGTTCGGTTCATTAAGTTATTCGATATTTCATACAATCTATGACTATAGTAGATAGCAATACTTTTATCAATAACGTCATATATAATATCACTTCTCTTAGATTTGATTATATCAACCATCATATTAATCGCCCATTTGTTTGTTGTACAGAGGTCTATAAAGTTTTTTGGATTTTAGGACCCTTTTGCATTTTTATTCCATTGGTTTTTTCTATTTTTCCAGGAAAATTAAACCAATCTATCCCAGCATAGTATTTAAATATAGGCTGGCTGTTTTCTAAGAAGATCATAATAAATAAAAACTTTCCTCAATAGATTCCATAAATCTCACATTTTTCAACAGGATTCTTTTTGCTTTATTTTTGTCTCTTTTTTTTAGAATACATATCGTTAACAAGCTAGACACTATTCCAGTTATGGCTGAAACCATAATATTTTCCATATCTACCTATCCTATTTTTGTAAGCCTTGATATTTTATATCTTTAAGATTATTTTTCATTGACTGACGTTAAGTCTTTCTCTAATGAATAGATTTTTCTAATGTTACAATATAGGCTAGAGCTTAGGATTATTTCTCCAACTACTGCTGCAAAGGCAATACCATAGATGCCGAATAAATGCCCTAAGACTATATTGGATAGAATGATTGAGGCACCACCTACTATTAATGAAAGGCTGTATCTTTTTTGATTACCACTAGCAACTAATATTTGAACTCCAAGGAAATTGTTAATCATTGCTAAAATAAACTGTAGAACAAGTGGAATAATGATTAGCGAATATTCAGTATAACTACTACCAAACATGATATAAACAATAAGGTCTTTAAATAGAACAATAATTATACTTATGACTAAGAAAATGAAACAAATCGGGATGCAAATTTTTTTAACATTTTTTACACCATCAGAGAAACTGCTTTTAAATTTAGCACTATTATGTGGATAAATTGCTTGTGAAATTGGCGCAAAAAACATTGTTAATATAAAAGGAATTTTGCTAATAGCGGCATATATACCAGTAGTCGCTGAAGATGCAATAATTCCTAATACGGTCACTCCAAACCCACTAAAAATCTTAATCAGTGCCGCAGAGGCAAATAAATACTTGCCATCATTTAATTCATGCAGAATATCTTTAATACTAGAGATTCTAAATTTAAGTCGATATTTTTTCTTCGCAATATTCAGACTAATTATACTGGATATCATCCAAGTTATCGAATAGAAGAAACAATAGAGGTATAAGTCCTCGTTCGTTTTTACCAAAATAAATATCAACAGAACAGAAACAATCCTCGCAGTGACATTAGCGATCGTAATAAACTTCATATCCTGTTTACCCTGAAAAAGCCATGTTAGTTGAAAAGTAGTGCCAAGAATCATTATTGAAAGTAGCAATATACTAATATATACCTTGAGCTCAAATTTTGATATAAAGGCAATCAAATTTAAGATAATGATAGAAATAATACATAACAATACCCTTGCGGAGATAATATTATTAAATGTTCTATTTAGATCTCTGTCTTTTTCATCCAATGACACCTTTCTTGCCCCTGATAATCCAAATCCGTACTCAACCAAAACTTGAAGATAGGTTACCCAGTTTAGGGCAATAGAAAACACTCCATACTCTTCTGCTCCAAGAATTCGTGTAATATATGGGATTGTTAGAATAGGTATTACCGTATTGACTAGCTGCAAAACAGTAAGCCAAAAGCCATTTTTAAAAACTTTGGATTTTAGAACATTATTAATCTTTTGTCTCTTCATCAAGTCCCCTCTTTTTTACTTATCGTAATAATATTTAATAATAGCATCAACTATTCTTTTTGATGCATAACCATCACCGTATGGATTTGAGGAGTGACTCATTTTATCATATAATTCCTTGCTAGATAATAACAACTTGGCCTGTTGATAGATATTCTCCGTATTAGTGCCAACAAGTTTTAGCGTTCCTGCCTCTATCCCTTCTGGTCGCTCAGTTGTATCTCTTAGAACCAAAACTGGTTTACCAAGGCTTGGGGCTTCTTCTTGCACTCCACCGCTGTCAGACATAATAAAATAACATTTATTGATATAGTTATGAAAGTCCAGAACTTCTAATGGCTCAATTAGCCTAATACGATCATGCCCATCGAATATACTATGTGCGACTTCCCTAACTCTTGGGTTCATATGGATAGGATATAGGACTTTAACATCTTTAAACTCATCGACAATTCTGCGTATGGCAGTAAAGATGTTTTTCATTGGATCCCCAAGATTCTCTCTTCGATGTGCCGTTACGATGATTAATCGTTCATCGTTTTTAACCCACTCTAGGTCAGAAGATTTATAATCATTTTTTACTGTCGTAGACATAGCATCAATAGCTGTATTGCCGGTAATAAATATTTTTTTGTCGTCAATGTTCTCCCTCAGTAAATTTTGACGACTAACTTCGGTTGGAACAAAATAAAGATCTGTCATGCGATCAACCATCTGCCTATTCATTTCCTCTGGAAACGGACTATATTTGTCGTTAGTTCTTAATCCAGCTTCCACATGACCAATAGCAACTTGATTATAAAATGCTGCTAATGCACCTGCGAATGTTGTAGTAGTATCACCATGCACTAAAATAATGTCAGGTCGAGATTGCTTTATCACATCATCTAAACCAGATACTACCTTCGCCGTAATATCACTTAGTGTTTGACCTTGCTTCATAATATCCAAATCAAAGTCTGGTTTAATATTGAATGTGTGAAGAACCTGGTCGAGCATCTGCCTATGTTGTGCCGTTACGCAGACTATGCTTTCAATTTCTTCCCTCTTCTCTAATTCATTAACCAAAGGAGCCATTTTAATTGCTTCTGGTCTTGTCCCGAAGATGCTCATTACTCTAATTTTTTTCATTATTATACCTGTCTTCACAATATTTAATAAAGTTGTCGTATGTATTAAATTCTGACTTATTTAATCCAAATTCTTCTTCCATAATCCGTTCTTCTTTTAACTTACCCTTAAATATATTTGGTAGTTTTTCATATTTATCTTCGAAAATATAAAAATATTCATGAAAAATATTTATGTTTGGTTTATTTTTGAATCTTTCTAAATATTTAACGTAAATATGATATGCGTCATCTAGTTGTTTTCTTTTGATTTTCTCTCTATAATCTTCAATAGATAGGATTCTTTTAGCTGGATTCCCCGCATATACACTATTTGGCTCAAGTCTTCCAGAGACTACGGCGCTAGCACCAATAATAGTATTATCGCCAATAATTGCTCCTCCCAATATAGTTGCGCCCCAACCTATAAAAACATTATTTCCAATAATTGTTTCTTTTTGTTTTCCGTAAATTTTTCTATCCATTACATTTAATACGGAAGTCGAATAATCATGTGTCAGTATCGTTGTTGGTCCAGTTATTTTTACATTATTACCTATAGTCAATAAATGGGGATTATTAGTGTCTATATTTGTCACTGCTGGACAAAAAATATGTACATTTTCACCAATACTAACTCCAATATTTCTTAAATGATTTATATAATCATCGCTACTGTTTTTATATGAAAGAATTAATTTCTTTATTATTTTTTTAAGATTCATATTTTTTTCCCTTTCCATTAATGTTAACTTTCTCCCCTTGCATCATTACAGCTTTTGCATAGAATATAATCACCATCAACGGGAATAACCACGGCACATCCCACCCCTCTACCTGACTACGAACCATAATTGTAAACAATAATAACGGAAAGACATAAAACCAATTAGACACCTTCGTTATACTAAACTGTTTTCTAGTAATAAAGTACGCAATAATGAATATAGCAAAAAGTATAAGTCCACCATTAAATAACATCATAAGATAAGTATTATGTGCATTAACGCCTGTGATACCACCAAGCATTGCTTGAAAATCCATGCCATCTATCATTCCGTAACCAAGAACTGGCTTCTCAATAATCTTATTCACAGTTATATCCCAAATAATTGTTCGTCCAGTTAATGTCATATCTCTATGAAGAATATTTACAACAATACTTCTCGCGATATCTATCTTAGCAAGCGATAAAAGTAGTGTAAATATGATAATATGTACTAAAGCAATCTTTAATAAAATATCTTTTGGCATTTTTTGTTTTACTTTTAAAAATACTAATCCGATAATTATAACAAATAGACATACCTTGCCGCTTCCAATATCTCTTAGGAATGAAAATATCAGTAGATTTAATACTGGCAGTACGGGAAAAGATATTTTCCGTCCATTAAAGTGTTTATTTGCAAAATACATCCCGATCGAATATAGGTAGATGCGGATAGAAGTATTATCTCCACCGAGAAAAAAGATTGGATTATTGTTATCCCTAAACATAGAATTTGGATATAAATATACTGCCGAAATAGTATTAAATAATGTATATAGGAGTAGAATCCTCGACGAATATTTAAAATAGCTTTTGGGATCTTTTTCCATGCCATATTTAATGGATAAATATAATAGCATAGAAGATATGAGGTCTTTTATATAATTTGCAATATCTATCCTATTAATTACCGTTGCTATTGCGAGAATAAGGTAGAATATAAAAAAACAGCAGTCTAGTTTATTTATTTTCTTTTGAATTGTAAATGAGAATAGTAAACTGATACCAATGATTAGTTGAGCCAATAAAAATAACGTATTTCCAACACTTGAAATATATGATAAAGAACTAATTTTAAATGAAAAGAAAATAATAAACAATAGCTTAAGCTTATTTATATGTATACTCTTTTTGACTAACATTCGACTCCTGGAATTGTCTTCAAAAACTTACTCATAGTCTCGTAATTGTCAATGCTTTCATAATAATTCCTTGCATTTTTTGAAAAGAAATCATAATTACCCTCCATCTGCGCTATTGCTAAATATATCTCATCTCTATTTAGATTAATACATACTCCAGCATTGGCGTTGCCAATAGTATTTCTTAGTCCTGGAATATTATTTCCTATCATCGGGATGCCAAAACCACCATATTCGAAAATTTTATTTGGAGCACAGAATGCATTATTCAAAATTGTTGGCCTATAGAATAGTATACCGAATCTAGCATAGCTTGTAACTTCTAAATGAAGTGGCGCTGGAACATAAGGATAGAATACAGTATTAGGGTAAACTTTTTTAATTTTTTCATAACTCCTATATTGATCTATCCCCATTAGGACAAGTTTGTATTTATAGTTAAATCTTTTTAGGGCATACGCAATCTCTAAAAGCTCTTCAGTATTCTGCAAATAGCCTTGATAAATTATGACATTATCATTTTTTATTTCTTTAATAATATTTTTTGTAGTTTCGGATGTTGGCTTAATCCTTCTAGTAGTATCTTGCTCATAGGGTTTGTTTGGAAAAATAGTTGGCAACTCTTTTAATGAATACCAGTGTTTTATAATATATGCTCTAGTTTCTTCGCAGCATGTAACTTTTAGCGCATTCTCTATAATGCCATGCAAAAGTCTCCTTTTTTTAGGAGCACTATCAAGAAGCTCTAGAAGACTAACTATATACTTTTTATTGCGTAATAGCCCTTTCATAGGAATAACAGTCTCTGCCGTACCAAACCAGAAAATAGTATCATTATGATCATATTTTTTTATTTTCTTATATAAATCTAACCTAAACTTAAGCCAACCCCAGATTTTACTGATTCTACCGAAATACTCCTCCTTAATGCTTGAAGCTTTTATGCATTTTATTTTTTCCGATTTTAAAATTTGAAGAGTTCTTTGATCACAAGTTCCGTAGAGAACTTCTATATCATAGCCTAAATTTTTAATCATTCGAATTTGCGACACGCAAGGTGGATAAAAATGCAATTTTGACTTTACTATATATACAATTTTCATCTCTTTACCCTAAATAGAACTTATCTCTGTTTTCTTGCATTCTACACAAGGCATATTCTTCGGCATTTTTAAAATTTTGTCTTGCGTAATACTCAAGCTTCCTAACATTCATTTCTTTTAAAATCTTTGTTAGATGCCTTGTATTCTTCTTCTTAAAAATCATTTGATCATTTATTAATTCTGGATTTCCACCAGCATCAGATACGATAATTGGTAAACCAGAATTCATTGCTTCAATAACAGATCTTGATAGCCCCTCTGTCAAACTTGGCTGTATATATAAATCTGCCTTTTTCAATTCGTCAAAAATTTGCCTATGTGGCATGGATCCAAGAAATACTACATCATGCTCCATTTTGTTGTTCTTCACATATTTCTTAAGAGAATAGTTAGAACCGTTTCCGATAAGATAATACTTATAGACAAAATGAGCGGTTCTATCTAAGTTGTTTTTCTTAATTGAGTCAATTACATATTTGTGGCCCTTATATTTCAATTCTACATTCGCAATAGTATATACTTTTATAGTGTCGCCTTTATTTAGCTTTTGATATCGACATAGTCTATTTTCGAAACATTTTTTATCCTGCTCAGGGAGATCAACATCGGAACAAGCATATGCTAGTCCTTTCGTTGGATAACGGCCTTGGAGAAAATGATTTGTAACATAAAGAACCTCTGGGGCATTTTTAATATTTTTTTTAGTCTTACAAAACATATAAGGAGCTACAATTTTTCCTGCCCAACTTTGATGATTCCAATAACCATCGAGTGGGCATGCAACCATCTCAATTTTATATTTAATTCCTAATTTTCGACATAACTCACAAGCGATACTTCCGATAACACTTGGCATTCTAATAATAGCCAGGTCTACTTGAAGTAGAACATTCTCCACTTCTTTTTCAATTTTTTTCTTTTTTAGAAATGAGTCTAGAATACTTTTATAATTTTCTATCGGTAAGACTATAACATTCCTGCCGTTGGTTTGCTTATATCCTGATATGTCACCCACTTCATCTTCTTTATTTTTACATCTAGTAGAAACTATAATTTTATTATAGTATTTTAGATATTTTTTCAAGAAAAATTCGTTTGTAAGGGTCATACCATAATATTTTTCTTTATCCTTAATTAAAAATGTATCAAAGAAAAAGGCTGCCGTTTTCATTATTTATCCCCAATTCTATCTTTAATTGCTGTCAATATCTCTCTTTGAATGATTTGATTTTTCTTCGTGAGTAGCTTTTTAATGTTATTTCTATCATTCACTAACTCGTTAACTTTATCCATTATTTGTTTTTCTGAAATGCTATCTATATTTAATACATATTTATCCATTCCTACTGTAGACATGATACCATTAGTCTTTTTCTCATAGGCAATAGCAAGAGTAGGAATGCATTCACTTAGAGCAAAGATATTTGAATGCATACGTGTACCAATAAAGAAATCTAACTGACTAATAATACTCCTAATTTGATAAGGTGACCAATCATCTTCCTTAATTATAAAACGCTTTCGATCTTCATTGCTCATTTTATCCCTAATTTGTTTTGCTGTGTCAATATCGCTCCTATATGGAACGATCACCTGTGGAATAAAAATAAAATATGAATCATATTTTTCAATAATTTGCCCCATCGCATCGCTGACGGCATTTATATAATTATTTTTCGTTTTCTCAGGATTATTACTATTTGGAAAGTTCCAATCTCTCACTGTAATACCGAAGAGTTTTTTACCTTCTCGCTTTATTTTATCTATCTGGCTATCATGACAGACAACTTTATGACTACCATCATCAAGCATAAATGCCATATCTGGTATCTGACAGTGTTTATTACCTAAAAATGAATTTAGATATGACTCTGTAATCTCTTCTCTTGCAAAAATGTAATCTACTCGTTTAAGAACACTCTTAGTAATTTTATCGATTATTACATTATGGATTGGCTCCACGCTAGTACCAAGAATATACACGGGCTTATTAAAAAGTGTGTTAATGTAAATTTGATATAAATGCATAAAGCTATCGAATTTCTTTCCACCTAAAAATCCTCCTCCACAGACCAAAATAATATCACTTCTATCAATAAGCTTTAATGTTTTGTTCTTATCAATATAAGACTTTCTAAAGAATGACATTCTGAATCTTACATAAATAGCCTTGGTTATTAACTTAAGAATAGCCACTATTTTACCAATTTTTGTATGCCTATATGGGTGTGGATTTAATATGTTACTTTCAACATTTTTAATAGTTTTCTGAAAAGAATATTTTTTTCTGTCTAAATCTGGAGTAAATGATAATACATCTACCTCAGGCTTATCGAATGTCTTATTTAATACGTCAATTGTAGATAATAGGATTGCAGCATCCCCCTTATTATCCCAGGTATATGCATTTGTAATTACTATTTTTTTCATATGTTCTCACTCCTATATAGTTTAACAAGATCGCTGACTGATATCTTAATATTAAAATCATCTAAGATTTTAGCATTTCTTGGTTCCAATTCTATGTTATTTAATATGATAAGCCACTTTTTTAATTCTAACTTAGATAGGGTAGTATCTTTTGTGATAACCGTATCATTTGTTATTTTATCCGAGAACACACATGGTAATCCCGCAGCTTGCGCCTCAACGCCAACAACCGGCAAACCTTCGTATAGACTCGGTAAACAGAAAACGTCCATTGCTGAATATAGCTTGTTAATATCATCGCGTTGGCCAAGAAAAAGCACAGAGTCTTTAAGACCGAGTTTTTCAACTTTCTTTTTAATTTTATCTTCAAGCGGACCAGAGCCGACAAGCAAAAGTTTTGAATCTGGATTCTTCTTATGATATTCCTTAAAAACATCGACTAGAAAAGTGTGATTCTTCTGCTGGACGAAACGACCAACATGGCCGATCACGACAGTATTGTCTTTGATTCCCAATTCTTTACGGAGCTTCTTTCTAGCCACTTCATCAAATTTAAATTTATCAATATCAATAGCATTATGAATAATTTTCACTTCACCCTGATCAAAAGCTTTATTACCAAAAAGATAGCGGCCTGCAAGTTCAGAACAGGCAAAATAATCTGTAGCATAAAGCTTGCTGAATGGACGCAAAATATTTTTTATTAAATTACGCTTCCATTCTTTTGGATTGCTGGTTGAATGGCTATGTGAAATACGGATTGGTACACCAGCTTTTTTGGCAGCGTATAATGGAAAAACTGAGAGAGTGTTAATGTTTGAATGAACAATGCGATATTGATTTTCCTTAAATAACTTCTCTAAGGCCTTTAAATATTTTGGTAGATTCTGGTATTTTGGAACAAGAAAAACTCGGCCGCCGAGTTTTTTAATTTCATTATACGGAATACGAGTGGAATCTTCGTCACAAATAAAATCAAACTGAACCTTTGAATGATCGAGATGACGATAATAGTTCATAATAACTGACTCGACACCGCCACCAACCCATTTGCCCATAATTTGGGCAACAATGATTGGTTCTTTCTGTACTTCTTTACTCACCTTTTTTCGCCTTTATCTCTCAAATAACTTCTACCTATCATACATTATTTTTGACAGTTTGTCAATTTACTGTGGTAGTGGAATAAACGTGAGTTTAATTTAGATCGTGCATGAATTAATCATAGATTAAAAAACCTAAAATTTTTGACATGAAAAAGGGAGGCCTCTGCCTCCCAAAACATACTAAAACTCTTGTTTGCTTTTTCTTCTTCTCATACCGTCAGTTAACAAGCTTCTCACCGTGAGGGCCGACAATACGGATCTTACAGTTCGGATCGCTGTGCTTTGGCATCTCTTCTGATGAATCATAGAGCTCATCTTGATCCCTAAATTCAGGATAGATTGACTCCTTTTTAGCTTCAGGAGTTATCTGAAGTTGCGAATTCTCTATAAAATCCTTTACATTATGCAGATCGACTTCCTGACCTTCTTTAGAAGAAGTTAGCTCGGTCTTAAAATTCATCGGAAGAGGCTTCACCCCCTCTTTCAACATCTCAAAAATCTGTAGATTACTTTTCGCGCCGCGCCACAACTCTGGCGATTCCTTATTATCTAAACTTTTAATAATTAATCGTAAATTATGACTCAGCTCACTCGCCACCTTCACACATAGCAACTTATACTCAAACTCCTCTTTAATCTGAGCCTCGAGAGCAAATAGTTTGCTCTTCAGCGAAACAACACAATCGCTGGTACACTCAATATCCTGATAGAACTGACGACCTAATTCAGCATGCTTCTTAAAAAATAGCTTTGCAAATGGATCGTCGATCAGCTCCTGGAAGAGTTTTATAATCCATTTCTCCTCATCGAAGATATAGATACAGATTGACGAGACAATCGTGGCAGCAGCATAGTCTGGATGATTATGATAATACTCCAAGACTTTTAGAACCTCTGCGCACAAGATCTTCTCATAATATTCCGTTGCCTGCAGTAAGATCTGTTCAAAGGCCATATATTCGACTCTCTGGACATCAATGATATTTAGAGGAATATAACCCTTAATTGCGGCAAGCATCTGACTAGTCTTCCCCACCAGATCCAACTTAGCTTTCACCAGCTCATCTGCATAAGTAAAAAACAATTTCTCACTCATACTAATGTGGTTAGAGCTTGCTGACTCGGTGGCTGCATTCTTGTTTAAATTGCTGTTTATTTTCTTCATTTCTTCTCCTTTGTTGTGTCTTTGACACGGAAACTAAGACGGAAATTCCATCTCGACATGCTCTTTTATGAGCGGGGTGCATTCGAGTTTTAATATTTTT
>ERZ773031.1366-NODE-1366-length-12205-cov-26.933992_pt1 | contig 12205 bp, 10 predicted proteins | sample MGYA00511666_ERZ773031 | MGnify/ENA primary metagenome ERZ773031 (study PRJEB29015, sample SAMEA2738135) | human oral metagenome | biome: human oral; feature: human-associated habitat; material: saliva | place: China | collected 2250 ...
GATGGGGATCGTCGTGACTTCCAGCGCCGCGATAACGATCGCCGTGATTTCGGTGGTCGCGATGATCGTCGTGGGGATCGCGGCGGTTACCAGCGTCGCGATGACCGACGCGGTGGGTTCGAGGACCGCGATCGCGGTGGGTTCCAGCAGCGCGATGATCGCCGCGGCGGCTACCAGCGTCGTGATGATGATCGTCGTGGTGGTTTCCGCGATGACCGTCGTGATGGGGATCGTCGTGACTTCCAGCGCCGCGATAACGATCGCCGTGATTTCGGTGCTCGCGATGATCGTCGTGGGGATCGCGGCGGTTACCAGCGCCGCGACGACCGACGCGGTGGGTTCCAGCAGCGCGATGATCGTCGTGGTGGTTTCCGCGATGACCGTCGGAAGGACGCGTCCTACAAGTCGTATTCCTCGACGGAAGAGTACGTTTCCCCCAACGGTAATGAGCCGACGATTCCCGCCGGCGTCAGCGCCGATGAACTGGATCGCGATGCGTTGCGCGCTCTGACGACTCTGTCGGGCCCGAATCGCGACATCGTCGCTCGCCACCTCGTGATGGCGGGCCAGCTGATCGATCTTGACCCCGAAGCTGCGTACCAGCACGCACAGGCCGCGGTTTCCCGCGCCGGGCGCGTCGACGTCGTCCGTGAGGCCGCCGCGCTGACCGCTTACGCGTCCGGACGCTACGAGGAAGCGCTGCGTGAGGTGCGCGCTGTGCGCCGTATGCGCGGTGACTCCTCCCTGCGTGCAGTTGAGGCAGACGCCGAGCGAGGCCTCGGCCATCCTGAGAAGGCCGTTGAGATTATTGACGCCACCGATGCCTCGTCCCTTGATCTTGCTGAGCAGGTCGAGCTCGTGCTCGTCTCCTCCGGCGCCCGCGCAGACCTTGGACAGTCCGACGTGGGTCTCGTCATCGTTGACGATGCTCTCGCTGCACTGCCGTCGTCGGTGGACGATGAGCTGCGTCGACGCCTCATGGAGGTCAAGGCGCAGCGTCTGACCGAGCTCGGCCGCGACGACGAGGCTGCCGAGGTCATCGCCGCTATGCCTGTCATCGCCGAAGACGCTGAGATTATCGACGTCGCTCTGTACCAGGACGCGGATGTCGACGGCAAGCGTTCCCCGCTGCGCGGCACCGGCAACGCTCTCGCTGAGGACTACGACTGCGCGCTTCTTGATCTTGACGGCACCGCCTGGTCGGGGGACGAGCGCATCGAGCATGCGGCCGCCTCCGTCATTGAGGCGCGCGGACTTGGCATGGCGTCGGCATTCGTTACCAACAACGCGATGCGTACGCCCGCGCAGGTGACCGACAAGCTCAACAGCATGGACTTTGAGGCCACCGCTGACATGGTCATGACTTCCGCGATGGATATCGCCGCGATCATGGCCGAGGAGCTCGCGGAAGGTTCCAAGGTCCTCGTGATCGGTGGCGCCGGCCTGCGCCTGGCTCTGGAAGAGCGTGGCTTCGTCCTCGTTGACAGCGCGGACGATGAGCCCGCAGCCGTCGTGCAGGGCCTCGACAAGCAGGTGAACTGGGCGCTTCTCTCCGAGGGCGCATTCGCCATCGAGCGCGGTGCGGCATTCTACGCGTCCAACCTCGATGCGACGCTGCCCGTCGAGCGCGGTCAGGCCCTCGGCAATGGTTCGCTCGTGCGTGCGATCCAGCATGCGACGCGCAAGCGTCCGACCGCCGGTGGCAAGCCCGAGCCCGGCATCTACCGTCGTGCGAGCGAACTCGTCGGCGCGCAGAACCCGCTTGCCGTGGGTGACCGCCTCGAGACCGACATCATGGGCGCGGTTGCTGCTGGTGTTCCCGCTATGCACGTTCTGACCGGTGTCCACATGGCTCGCGACGTTATTCGCGCACCTCGTGGCCAGCGTCCGAGCTATCTCGCGATCGACATGCGCGGCCTCCTCGAGGCGCACCCGGCTCCGAAGCATCACCGCGACGGCACCTGGACGTGCGGCCTGTCGCAGGTGGCGAAGGCGGAGCGCTCCGGCGTCCTGACGCTTGACGACGTCGAGCTGACCGAGCCCGTGACCATCACGATCGACTCCTACCGCGCGCTCGCTGCAGCTGCGTGGGAGTACGCGGACGCGGCTGGCTCCGCCCCGTCGTGCCCCGAGATTACCGTTGTGAGCAACGATGATCCGGCGGGCATCGTGACGGCCCCCGAGCCGTCCGCGCAGCCCGAGGATGACAACGATTTCTTCGACGTCGCCGCGGACGCGGACAACCTGCCGGAGCCGGGTGAGCAGACGCCCGCGTTCCTGCCCGGTGAGGAGGAGCTCGAGCAGCTCCTTGAGGCGACGGCCGATATGGACGACGAGGCCTGATGGCCCTTCGCGAACAGACGGAAGCCCGGCTTGTCGGTTTTGATGAGCTCGCAGCGTCGGCGCAAATTGCGACGCTGCGAGCCATCGAGGCCGATCTACGCCGGGCCCTGTCTGCCGATGTCCCAGCCGGTGCGAACGTAGCCGGCGGGCATATCCGCGTGTCTCATGAGGATCGGAGTGACGCGTGAAACTTCGTCGTATTGATTCGGAACTCGTTCGCCGCGGTCTTGCGAAATCGCGGTCGGCAGCCGCTTCGATGATTGAAGAGGGCCGCGTCAAGCTGGACGGGCAGATCGTCGTCAAGCCTGCCCGGCAGATGGATCCCGCTCAGGCGATCGTCGTCGAAGAATCAGATGATCCCGAATACGTCTCGCGCGGTGCGCATAAGCTCGCAGGAGCTCTCGACGCGCTCGGTGAGAAGGCTCCGCTGATCGAAGGACGTCGAGCTCTCGATGCCGGCGCATCGACGGGTGGCTTTACAGACGTGCTGCTGCGACGCGGTGCGGCTTCCGTCGTTGCGGTGGATGTGGGATATGGCCAGCTTGCCTGGAAGCTGCAATCCGATCCGCGCGTCGAGGTTCACGATCGTACGAACGTGCGGACGCTTGACCCCGCGTCCGTCGCTCCCGCCCCCGAACTGGTGGTGGGGGACATGTCGTTCATTTCTTTGACCCTTGTTCTTCCGGCTCTCGTCGCCGCGGCGGCGCCCGATGCCGACTTCCTGCTGATGGTGAAACCGCAGTTCGAGATCGGAAAGGAACGACTCGGCCACGGCGGAGTGGTGCGCAATCCTGAGCATCACGTCGAAACGGTCGAGACGGTCGCCCGATGTGCGATCGACCTGGGGCTTGATATCGCTGCCATCGCAGCATCGCCACTTCCCGGCCCGAGCGGCAACGTGGAGTATTTCGTCCATATGCGCCGCAACCACCCCGAACCGATCGACCCGTCTGCCCTCACGGACTACATTCGTCAGGCAGTTGAGGCTGGTCCCGCTGGAGGACACTCATGACTCGTGTGTTGATGGTGCGCCATCGTCATCGGCCCAATGCGGTGACAAGTGCCGTGAGCCTGACCGAGGCTCTCAATGAGCGCGGTATCGAGGTTGTCGACGATGCGTCACGTGACGGTATCGATATGGTGCTGTCGATCGGCGGCGACGGCACGTTCCTCGTTGCGGCGTCGAGTGCGCGTGCTCTAAACGTCCCCCTTCTTGGTATCAACGCTGGCCACATGGGATTCCTGACGGAACTCGGCGATAAGGGCACGGGCGATCTTGCACGCAAGATTGCGGACGGTGCCTTTTCGGTCGAACGACGTATGACACTCGATGTCACGATGGAACGTCCCGATGGTTCGAAGGCCGACGACTGGGCCCTCAACGAAGCGGTTGTCATGCACACAGACGTGGCGCACCCCGTCCATTTCGCTCTCGTCGTCGACGGCCAGGAAGTCTCGACGTACGGGGCGGATGGCATGATCCTGTCCACGCCGACCGGCTCTACCGCCTATTCGTTTTCCGCGGGGGGTCCGGTGGTGTGGCCCGATACCGAGGCGATCGTTGTTGCTCCTTTGGCAGCGCACGGTCTTTTCACCCGTCCTCTCGTCGTTGGACCGTCCGCGTGTGTCGAGATTGTCGTCCTCGACGACATGTGGACGCCCCCCGAGATGTGGTGCGATGGTTTGCGGCGCATGACGGTTCCTGCAGGGGCTGTCGTTCGCGCTCGCGTGGGGTCGGCGCCCGTGCAGCTCGTGCGTGTGGACGACACGCCTTTCTCCGCGCGTCTCGTGCGTAAATTCAACTTGCCTGTGCGCGGATGGAGGGACGCTGCGCGGTGATTGAGTCTCTCGATATCTCCCATCTCGGTGTGATCGCAAACGCTCACGTCGATTTCGGACCGGGGCTCGTGGTTGTTACGGGTGAGACCGGTGCAGGTAAGACGATGGTGCTGTCGAGCCTCCAGCTGCTGCTTGGTGCCCGCGCGGATGCTGCGCTCGTTCGCAGTGGCGAGGAGCGCCTCTCGGTGGACGGCATTTTTTCGGTGACGCCCGACATCGCCGCGCGTGTTGAAGAAGCCGGGGGCTTGGTTGAAGGCGACGAGCTCATCGTTGGACGATCGGTGCGCGCTGCTGGGCGATCGCGTGCGCACCTCGGCTCGCGTCCGGTCCCTGCCTCCGTTCTGGCGGATATTGTTGGCTCCATGGTGACGATCCACGGTCAGTCCGATCAAATTCGGCTGACTGGCGAGTCTGCGCAGCGCCGCGCACTGGATCAATTTGGCGGCCCCGCACACGGCGCGTTGCTTGAGGAATACCGCTCAGCTTTTCGCCATGCGGTTGAGGTGAAGCATCGTCTCGATTCGTTGCGCGGTGACGCGAGCGAACGAGCCGAGGAACTTGAGGATCTTCGTGCGGCAATTCGCCAGATCGAGGAACTGGACCCCGTTTGCGGCGAGGAAGAAGATCTCGTCCGCGAGGCAGCGCGCCTGACGAACGTCGAGGACCTGCGTGCGCTCGTTGGCGTGTCGCTGGGATATCTCAAGGGAGACGATCGGGGTGACTTCGCAGGAGCGGTTGAGGCCACCCGTCACGCCTACGCGCAACTCGACGATGCAGCACGTTTCGACGAGGCCGTGGCTGAGTACGCGGGGCGGGCACGCAACCAGGTCCTTGAACTGGAAGCCCTTGCCGATGATGTGTCATCGTACTTGTCGCGTCTGGATGCGGACCCGCAGAGGCTCGCAGAGGTTCACGCGCGACGCGCTGCCATCAAGGACGCACTGCGCGGCCGGGCAGCGGACATCGACGGGCTTCTCGTGTGGCTCGACGAGGCGCGCGCCCGCGTCGACGAGCTGTCCTCGCCCGGCTCCGATCCAGAGGCCGTCGAACGCGAACTTGCTGCCGCCCAGGAACGAGTGCTTGAGTGCGGGCGCCTGGTCACGCAGTCGCGCGCTCGCCTCGCAACGGAGTTGGCTGCGGGCGTGAACGAGGAGCTTCACGCGCTGTCGATGCCTGACGCGACCCTGCATATCGACTGTGTGCCCACGAAGCCGACGTCCAATGGGTGCGAGACCGTCGTCTTTCGGCTGCAGCCGCATCCGCATGCTCCCGCCCGCGCCCTCGGTCAGGGCGCCTCCGGTGGCGAGCTCTCGCGCGTCATGCTTGCCCTTGAGCTGATGCTCGGGCGGACCGAGGCCTCGTCCACGTTTATCTTTGACGAGATCGACGCAGGCATCGGTGGACAGACAGCGACGGAGGTCGGTGCGCGCCTCAAGCGCCTCGCGTCGTCGCGTCAAGTGATCGTCGTGACTCACCTCGCCCAGGTTGCCGCCTTTGGGGATCAGCACCTCGTCATTGAAAAGAACGACGGCACGACCAACGTGCGCGAGGTGCGTGGCGATGAGCGTGAAGCCGAACTGACTCGCATGATGGGTGGGGATCCGCACTCGGCTGCGGCGCGCCGCCACGCTTCGCAAGTCTTGGCTTCCGCCGTGTCACAATCGCAGGGATGAGTGAAACACTTTCAAAGGAATCAAAGGCCCGGTCGGGACGCGTACGCGTTGACGACCGCCCCAAGCACCTGGCGACACGTCTAGAGCGCGGCGACATCGCCGTCATCAACGTCGCCGATTTGGACCGCGACAGCGCAGCTGCGCTGGTTGAGGCCGCACCCACCGCGGTCCTGAACGCGCAGCCATCCCTGACCGGCCGCGTCGCAGCTCTGGGCCCCCGCCTCATTCTGGACGCGGGAATCCCCCTGGTCGATGACCTCGGCCAGGACATCATGTCACTGCGTGAAGGCCAGGACGTCACGGTGACTGGTGGCAAGGTGCTCGTCGATGGCGGCGTCATCGCAACGGGCAGGGCCGTATCCGCCGACGACCTGGATGTCGATGTCGCGGACTCGTCCGCGCTATTCGCCGGATTCGAGGGCTCCGTCGAGGACTACCTGGCGAAGGATGGGGCGACCGTGCTTCGCGGCGAGGGCGTTCCTTCGATTGACGGCCTGGGCAAGCGGCCGATTCTTCTCGTGACGGGCTCGAGCGTGGCCGCCGCCGAACTCAAAGCGCTCGCCCGGTGGCGCTCCGAGGCTGCTCCGTTCGTGATCGCCGTCGATGCTGGCGCTGACGTCGCGCTGAAAGCCCGCCTCAGCCTCGACCTCGTCGTGGGTGACGCGGAGCTGATGAGTGAGAAGGCTATTCGACGCGCGCGCGCATTCGTCGTGCGGGTGGGCGGCGATGGCCTCGCGCCGGGCTCCCAGCGTCTGGATCGCATGGGTGTCGTCTACGAGCAGGTGGCGATGGCCGGCACGTCCCTCGACGCGGCGCTTGTCGTCGCGGCGCACTCGGGTGCCGCAGCCGTCGTGACAGCAGGTGTTTCCTATGGGGAGGCCGAGCTTGTTGATGCGGGGCGTGCGCTTGTTGCACCCGCTTTCTTCTCGCGCCTTGCGGTCGGCTCGCGCCTGATTGGCGCGCCGGCAGTAGCAGCCACCTTCCGTCCGCGTCCGCGTGGGTGGACCCTCCTGCTCCTCGCGCTGGTTGCGATCGCACTGATGGGTGTCGCGCTGTGGTCCACCCCGTGGGGTAACGACCTCCTGCACCCGGTTACTTCTTTCTTCGTCTCGCTGATGCACTCCGCTGGAGGAACCCAATGATTAACTTCCGTTACCACGTCGTCTCGATCATCGGGATCTTTATCGCGCTTGCGGTCGGTGTCGTTCTGGGCGCGGGTCCGCTCCAGAGCCGTATCCAGGCCGGCGTGAGTACGTCGTCGAGCACCGCTGCCAACGATCCTCAGCTCAGCGCGCAGGCCGACGCTGAGGCCGCCGGCCTCAAGGCTCTCGCCTCGTCGGCGCTGTCGGGTTCCCTGGCAGGGGCGAAGGTGGCTCTCGTTGTGCTGCCCGGTGCCTCCGACGACGATGTGAGTGCGCTGCGCTCGACGCTCACTGACGCCGGCGCAAGCGTTGTCGGACGCGTGACTCTCAGTGATAACTGGCAGTCCACGTCGATGAATCAGTACCGCACGACGTTGTCCACGACGCTTGCATCTCACCTTGCCTCGCCCGCGGCCAAGACCGCTAGCGCTGACGGTGTCGTTGGATACTCGATCGTTCAGGTGCTCACCTCGACCGGCTCGGAGACGGATCTCCTGCGTCAGATCCTCACGGATGATTCCACCCCGATCATGACGATTGACGAGGATCCTTCCGGTGCCGCAACGTCCATCGTTGCCGTCGGCCCACGCGCGCAGTCCGTTGCCACGACCGGTGCGACGCCCGCTGCGGTGACCTCGAACCCGGACGCGTGGGTGGGCCTGGCTCAGGCTGTCGGTTCGACGTCGGGCGTTGTCGTGGGCGACGCTTCGACGCGCGAGGCGATGGTGAGCCAGGTGCGCGCCAGCGGCACCGTTGTGACGACTGTTGACTCGGTCGGCACGACTCTTGCGACCGTTGATACTGCTCTCGCGCTGGCGAACCCCGCGACGACCGCACGCGCATTCGGCGTCGGAAACGGTGCACAGTCGGTGATTCCGCCGACGAAGTAGTCCACCATCACTGTGCGAGCACGCGGCCCTGCCGCCCAATGAATGGGCGAGCGGGGCCTCGTGTTTGCTACCGGGACCGCGGGTAGCAACCAGGCGCTACGCGGACGTGAAGGCCTATACTCGATGCACACCGACGAGTTGAAAGAGTGAGCCTCATGCATTTCCTGTCCAACGCCCAGGTCGCAACGATCGCGGATCAGCCAACCCCTCACGAGGTCGCAGCGAGCGAGGTCGTGTGGAGCGGCCGGATCGTTGACATGGTCGAAGATCGCGTTGCCGTTGTCGCTGGGCAGGAGCCCGTCGTCCGGCAGTACACCCGTCATCCCGGCGCTGTGGCCGTCGTCGCGATGCGGGGAGAAGCCGGCGCCGAAGAGATTCTGATGGAGCGCCAATACCGTCACCCGGTCCAGGCCACCCTGTGGGAGATTCCTGCGGGCCTGCTTGACATTCCCGGCGAAGACCCGCTGGTCGCAGCCGAGCGTGAGCTGGCTGAGGAGGCCGACATGAAGGCCGGCCGTTGGGAGGTGCTGGTGGACTTCCTGACCTCTCCCGGCGGCACGAACGAGCCTCTGCGTGTCTTCCTCGCCCGCGAGCTCGAAGCTACCGGCACCGTCTTCGAACGCGAAGATGAGGAAGCGACGATGGAGTACGCCTGGGTTCCCCTCTCTCAGGCCCTCGACATGGTGCTGGAGGGGCGCCTGCACAGCCCCTCCGCCGTGATCGGGATCCTTGCGGCGCATGCGGCTCGTGGCCGCAATTGGGAGGGCTTGCGCCCCGCCGACGCTCCGTGGATGCGGTAGACATCTGAACGTAGGCCCTAAGTCCCTCGACGTGTGGGCTGTCCAACACTTCGACGCGCTTTTCGCAACGCCTCTTTATCTAAATTGGCGTACACTCGTTTCCAGAGAAAAGCACACAGAGGCGCGAACGAGAAGCGTCGGAGCGGAGGACAGGTGGCAGAAGAATCAGACGCCACAACCCGACAGCAAGTGCTCGATCTCATCGTCGAAAAGGGGCCGGTCACGGCCTCGTCGATTGCGAAGGTCTTAGGGCTGACGACCGCTGCCGTTCGGCGCCACATCACGTTGCTGCTCGAGTCCAAGGAGATCGCCGAGCACGAACCCGGCGCCCCCTCGAAGCGCGGGCGTGGGCGACCTGCCCGTCACTATGTGGCGACGGAACGCGCCCACATTCACCTGGCCGACGGCTACTCCGATCTCGCGTCCAAGGCGCTGGGGTACCTCGGTCAGGTCGGGGGAGAAGAGGCCGTCGAATCTTTCGCTGCGGCGCGCTCACGCGAGATTGAGCGTCGATACGCACCGATCGTCCGTGACGCAGGTGCCGACCCTCGCGTGCGTGCGCAGGCCCTCGCCGATGCGCTCACCCAGGACGGTTACGCAGCTACCGTCCGTGACATCGGTGGCGGAACGCTTGCCGTCCAGCTGTGCCAGGGCCACTGCCCGATCCAAAACGTTGCGGGAGACTTCCCGCAGTTGTGCGATGCCGAGACCGTTGCCTTTGGCAAGCTCCTCGACGTCCACGTCCAGAGACTCTCCACGCTCGCAGGCGGCGGACACGTGTGCACGACCCACATTCCCGTGGGTATGCCCGTGATCCACCCCGGAGCGCGGAACGTGCGACGCAAGTAGCACACAGTTAAGAACGAGAGGTTGATACAACAATGACGCAGGCACCCGCCTCGGGCGCTGACGATCGTCGTATGACCGATGACGAGATCATCGAGTCGATCGGCGGTTACGAGTACGGTTGGCACGACTCCGACGACTACTCCAAGGACGTCCCCACCGGCATTAACGAAGAAATCGTCCGCTTTATCTCGGACGTGAAAGATGAACCGCAGTGGATGCGTGAGCGTCGTCTGAAGGCGCTCGAGCTGTTCGAGCGCAAGCCCATGCCCGCGTGGGGTCCGGACCTGTCTCACGTGGACTTCGATGCGTTCAAGTACTACGTGCGACCCACGGATCGTCAGGTCAACGACTGGGAAGACCTCCCCGAGGAAATCCGCGACACCTATGATCGTCTCGGCATCCCCGAGGCGGAAAAGTCCCGCCTGGTTTCCGGCGTTGCCGCCCAGTACGAGTCTGAGGTTGTCTACCAGCAGATCCAGGAAGACCTGGAACGCCAGGGCGTCATTTTTACCGACACCGACACTGGCCTGCGCGAATACCCTGAGATCTTCGAGGAATACTTCGGCAAGTGTGTGCCCGCGGGCGACAACAAGTTCTCCGCGCTGAACACGGCCGCGTGGTCCGGTGGCTCCTTCGTGTACGTCCCCAAGGGCGTCCACGTGACGATCCCGCTGCAGGCTTACTTCCGCATTAACACGTCGGCCATGGGTCAGTTCGAGCGCACGCTCATCATCGCCGACGAGGGCTCCTACGTGCACTACGTCGAGGGTTGCACCGCCCCGATTTACGACGAGAACTCGCTGCACTCCGGCGTCATCGAAATCTTCGTGAAGAAGGACGCTCGCGTTCGTTACACGACCATTCAGAACTGGTCGACGAACGTTCTCAACCTGGTGACCCAGCGTGCGATCGTCGAAGAGGGCGGCACCATGGAATGGGTCGACGGCAACATGGGTGCCGCGATTACCATGAAGTACCCGGCCTGCTTCCTCATGGGTGAGCACGCCCGCGGCGAAACTCTGTCCATCGGCTTCGCTGGCCCCGGCCAGCAGCAGGACACCGGCGCGAAGATGGTGCACATGGCACCCCACACCTCGTCGTCGATCGTGTCCAAGTCTGTCTCGCGCGGCGGCGGCCGCACGTCGTACCGAGGCCTTGTGCAGGTCAACGCTCGTGCCCGCCACTCCAAGTCGAATGTTCTGTGTGACGCCCTGCTCGTCGACAAGATCTCGCGTACGGACACCTACCCCTACGTCGATGTGCGCACTGATGACGTCGAGATGGGGCACGAGGCCACCGTCACCAAGGTGAGCGCCGACCAGCTCTTCTACCTCATGAGCCGAGGCCTCGACGAGAACGAGGCCATGGCGACGATCGTCCGCGGCTTCGTCGAGCCGATCGCCAAGGAGCTGCCGATGGAGTACGCCCTCGAGCTCAACCGCCTCATTGAACTGCAGATGGAAGGATCCGTCGGCTGATGACGACCCCCAACACTATTGCCGAGACCATGAACAAGGCCCACTCGCACGGGGGTTGCTCCGAGAAGGCGCACCCCTCGCGCGCCGACCGCCCGACCTCCTTCGAGCTGAACGACATTGCCGTGCCGCACGGTCGCGAAGAGGACTGGCGCTTCACCCCGATGCGTCGCATCGAGCGTCTGTTTGAACCCGCCAACTACGACGCGGGCGATGCCCCCGTCACGGTGGACGCGCCCGCGCCGGTTACCGTCGAGACGGTCGCGCGTGATGACAAGCGCCTGGGCACCGTCCTGGCTCCCGGCGACCGCACCGCCGTCGTCGCCTGGAACGGCTTCGAGCAGGCGACGGTCGTTGAGATCCCGGCCGAAGCCGAGCTGGACGCTCCGGTGCGCATCAACGTTGCTAACGTCGAGGGCACCCGTGCGCAGCACCTCATGATTCGCGCAGGTGCTTTCTCCAAGGCCACCGTCATCCTCTCGCACGCCGGCTCCGCGCAGGCCGCTCTGAACCAAACCGTTGAGGTCGAGACCGGTGATAGCGCGAACCTGACCGTCGTGTCGCTGCAGGAATGGGACGACACTGTCCTGCACGCCTCGAACCAGCGCCTGGCCCTGGGCCGCGACTCTAAACTCACCCACATCGTCGTCACCTTCGGCGGTGACCTTGTGCGTCTGTGCGCGGACACCGACTTCCGCGGTCCTGGCGCTGAGCTGACCATGCTCGGCATCTACTTCGTGGACGGCGGCCAGCACCTCGAGCACCGAGTGTTCGTTGACCACTCCCAGCCCAAGTGCTTCTCGCGCGTCACCTACAAGGGAGCCCTGCAGGGCAAGGACGCACACTCGGTGTGGATCGGCGACTGCCTGATCCGTGAGGCCGCCGACGGCACAGACACCTACGAGCTAAACCGTAACCTCGTGCTCACCGAAGGTGCCAAGGCCGACTCCGTGCCCAACCTCGAGATCGAGAACGGCGAAATTGAAGGTGCGGGCCACGCGTCCGCAACCGGTCGCTTCGACGACGAGCAGCTCTTCTACCTGATGAGCCGTGGCGTCCCGGAGGCCGAGGCCCGCCGCTTGGTCGTGCGCGGCTTCTTCGCCGAGCTGATCAACCAGATTGGCGTCCCCGAGGTGGTCGACCACCTCATGGCAACCGTCGAGGCCGAGCTGGCCAAGTCCCGTAACAACTGAG
>ERZ773031.1367-NODE-1367-length-12204-cov-5.747963_pt1 | contig 12204 bp, 6 predicted proteins | sample MGYA00511666_ERZ773031 | MGnify/ENA primary metagenome ERZ773031 (study PRJEB29015, sample SAMEA2738135) | human oral metagenome | biome: human oral; feature: human-associated habitat; material: saliva | place: China | collected 2250 ...
ATTGTATAATATTTTATTCACTAAAATAATTCTAAATAGTTATTTTTAATATAAGTAATAAAGTATTATTGTTTAATTTGGATATTTTATATCTTTATTACTTTCATTTGATAACTATCTACAAATACACTCATAATCAACTTTTTCTATATACCTTTATATAGAAAGATATTTATGTAAAACTATTATTAAATAAACATTATGTTTCTCATATTATATTTAAGATATTTTTTGTGAAAAATGTTATAATAATATTAACGACACTTTTAAATTTTGAGGTAAAATATGAAAAAATATATAATGGCAATAGATCAAGGAACTACTAGTTCACGTGCTATAATCTTCAATAAAAAGGCTGAGATTATCGCTAGTAGTCAAAAAGAATTTCCACAGATTTTCCCAAAATCTGGTTGGGTAGAACATGATGCGAATGCAATATGGAACTCTATTCAATCAGTTATAGCTGAAGTATTTATCGAAAGTGGTATAAAACCTAATCAAATAGCTAGTATTGGTATTACAAACCAACGTGAAACTACTGTTATTTGGGATAAAAACACAGGTCTACCTATCTATAATGCTATAGTTTGGCAAAGTCGCCAAAGTGCGGATATCGCTAATAAACTAGTATCTGATGGATATAAAGATATGATTCACAAAAAAACTGGTTTAGTAGTTGATGCATACTTCTCTGCGACAAAAGTTCGCTGGATATTAGATAATGTACCTGGTGCACAAGAAAGAGCTGAAAAAGGAGAACTTCTATTTGGTACCATAGATACTTGGTTAGTTTGGAAATTAACTGGTGGTAAGGTTCACGTAACAGACTACACTAATGCCGCTCGTACTATGTTATTTAATATTAAAGATTTAGTATGGGATAAAGAAATTTTAGAAATCTTAAATATCCCAGAAGCTATCTTACCAGAAGTAAAATCTAATTCAGAAATTTATGGTAAAACTATTGATTACCATTTTTATGGAGGGGAAGTCACAATTAGTGGTTTAGCTGGAGATCAACAAGCTGCTTTATTTGGACAACTTGCTTTTGATAAAGGAATGATTAAAAATACATATGGAACTGGCTCATTTATAATTATGAATACCGGGGAAACTATGGAACTTTCTAAAAATAACCTACTTACAACTATAGGTTACGGGATAAACGGAAAAGTATACTACGCACTAGAAGGATCTATCTTTATCGCAGGAAGTGCTATCCAATGGCTTAGAGACGGTTTACGACTAATTAAAAAATCATCTGAAACTGAGCAATTAGCGTTTGATTCAAAAAATAACAACGAAGTATATCTTGTTCCTGCATTTACTGGACTAGGAGCTCCTTATTGGAACCCTAATGCACGCGGAACAATTTTTGGATTAACACGAGGAACAACAAAAGAAGATTTGGTAAAAGCAACTTTACAATCGATTGCTTACCAAGTTAGAGATATTATCGATACTATGAAAATCGATGCCAATACCGAAATACCGTTATTAAAAGTTGATGGCGGTGCAGCTAACAATGACTATTTATTAGATTTCCAAGCTAATATACTAGGAGTTAAAATAGCACGTGCAGAAAATCTTGAAACTACTGCTTTAGGAGCAGCATTCTTAGCCGGTCTATCTGTTGGATATTGGAAAAATCTAGATGAAGTAAAAAATCTTAACTCAGCAGGAAAATTATTCGTTCCTACAATGACAAAAGAAGAACGCGAAAAACTTTATAAAGGTTGGAAACGAGCTGTTCGTGCAACAGAATTCTTCGCAAAGGATGAATAATTACAATTAATATTGATATGAAAAATGACTCACAGAAATTTGCGAGTCATTTATTTTATATATTCGTAATCTACTGTCCTAATATTTCTGAATAGCAAAGATAATTTCTAATGAACACTACTCCGGCTAGTACTAATGCACTTCCTAAACCTGAGTAGAAATAAGCCACAAAAATATTAGAAAAAATACCTAACATCCTAAAACCAATCCCCATACTCATCATAAAGGCCATAATAATATATGCTTTTAAGTCAAAGAAATGCCAAAATGGTCTGTAATCTTCATAACTAACTATTCTTTTAGTATGTTTTGTACTCATTTTTAAAAACATCATACCAAATAATATAAAAATTATCACTGAAGAAACATATGTATACCAATGAGATTGAATTAAGAAATATGATAAAAGTCCTAACCTTACTATATTAAATCCAGCTATAAACCATACGATACCCGCTATTAATAGCAATGTTCTCTTTTTCACGTTAAACATAATCCCTTCCCCTTTCTTACTTTTCTTTTAAACATCTCTCCGCATTATTACAAACTTTCGTAAAAATACTTTGCCACATACGCAGCTCTTCTTCACTTAGACCTTGGAATAAATCCTTAACAAATTCTTTTTGAACACTAAGCCCTTCTTGAATTACTTTTTGCGCAGGTTCAAGTAATTCTATTTCTATTCGCTTTTTATTATCTGGGCTCTGTATTTTTCTCACTAATCCATTATCTTGAAGTGTTTTTAATGTAGTTGATACGTGTGATTTCGTCGCTTTGCGTATCTTAACTATATCAGCAGCTGTGTTAAACTGCGGATGATTATGTAAAAACATTAATATATCATATTCCATCTGAGTTAATCCAAACTTTTCACATATAGATCTAGTAAGTCTAGAATAATAACATATTATTATTTTGTGTTTATCCATGAAATTCATTTTCTTTTCTCTCTTTTATTGTTCTATTTAGAACTATTTTACCCTTAAATTTATTTTTTGTCAAAGAAAAAAGATGCACAGTTTTGTGCATCTTTCAGCAAGAAAACTCTATATTTATTCATAAAATCCTTACTTTAAGGTTACTAATAGAGGTTGATTTAGAAATTATTTCAATAACTTTAACACACTTTTTATATTGCTAAATATTTTTTATTATAGTAGAATAGTTTAAACAAATAAAAGTAAGGAGATTAAAAAATGACAGAAAACTTACTATTCACTCCTATCACATTGCCAAATGGAACTACTATAAAAAATAGATTTTTTAAATCGGCTATGAGTGAAGGAATGGGAACAAGAGATTTTCAACCTAAAAAGAATATTGCTACATTATACAAACGTTGGGCTGAAGGGGGAACTGGATTAATTATTACAGGAAATATCATGGTAGACCCTAAGGGAACAGCAGAACCAGGCAATATAGTTTTTGATAAAAATTCTAATATGGAAATTCTTAAAAATTGGGCAAAACAAGGTCAGCAACATGGAGCAAAGGTTATGGTACAATTAAACCACCCTGGAAAACAAGCACCAAAAACTGTATCAAAGCAAACAGTTGCACCTAGCGCTGTACCTTTAGGAAATGGCCTTAATAAATTATTTAGTACTCCACGTGCTCTGGCTACTAATGAAGTTGAAGAACTTATTCAAAAATTTGTAACTTCTGCGAAAGTCGCAAAAGAAGCAGGTTTCTCTGGTGTTCAAATCCACGCCGCACACGGTTATTTAATTAGTCAATTTTTATCTCCACACGATAATAGAAGAACTGATAAATATGGTGGCTCTCTAGAAAATAGAATGAGATTTTTAAAAGAAATTTACCTTGGGATGAGAGAAGAATTAGGAAAAGATTTTAATATCGGAATAAAAATTAACTCTACCGACTTTAAGGAAGATGGACTTACAGAAGAAGATTCTTTAAAAACTATAATTGAATTAGCTAACTTAGGTCTAGACTTTGTTGAAATTTCAGGAGGAACATATGAAAGACCTGCGATGATGGGCGCTACAAGTAAATCTACTAATCAAGTGTTTTTCGCAGAATACAGCAAAAAACTAAAACAAAAAATTGAAATCCCTGTTGTCGTTACTGGCGGTATCCGCTCTATTAATGCGATGAACACATTATTAAATAATAATACTACTGATTTTATAGGTATCGCTCGTCCACTGACAATTGATCCAAATATACCTAATAAAATAAAACAAGGAACTTACACTATTGTAGAAACTACACGTGTATCAACAGGAGTTAAGAAGTTAGATAAAATATTTGGTTCACTTCTTGGTATTGTATATTATCAAGTTCTTATGCAAAATATCGCAAAAGGAAAGGAACCAAAAGCCACAAAAAATGCTTGGCCTTCATTGATACAAGCGGTATATAATCAAGGGTTAGCTGTGTTATTTCCACAAAGAGCTAAATAAGAAAGCTATATACTATTATATAAAACCAAGACTTAACAAAAAGAAGTATCTTTACTCATAATGAGTTAAGATACTTCTTTTTTATTATTTATACTTTGGAATCCATTTAAAATCTCGAACCGCTTTCTCCATATCTTTTTCTTGAGCTCGAGCCAATCCTTGTTCTTGTGCTTTTTTAGCGACCGCTTCTGCTACTTTAATAGAAACATCTGCAACATATTTGAACGGAGGTAACACTGGAGCTCCAGGTTTAGTAATATCTGTAATTCCACTTAATGAGTGTGCCGCTGCACCAATCATTTCATCTGTTAAAAGGCTAGCTTCTGATGCTAACACTCCAAGTCCTAACCCTGGATATATAAGGGCATTGTTAGCTTGACCAATAATGTACTCCACACCTTTATATATAACATTATCAGAAGGAATACCTGTTGCTACAAATGCTTTACCATCAGACCAAACAATCAAATCTTCTGCTGATGCTTCTGCTAATTTAGTAGGATTTGATAACGGGAATATACATGGACGCTCAGTATTTTGACACATAGCTTCGACTACCTCCTTAGTAAAAGTATTCGGCTGTGTTGAAGTTCCTACTAGAATAGTTGGTTTAACAGTTTTAACAACTTCTAATAAATCTGTTAATTTATCAGCATTTGGAAAATTAGCACGGTTTTTAGCAAACGGTTTTTGTTCAGGAGTTAAATCATCCATATCATCGAAGAGAAGCCCTTGTTTATCTACCATAAAGAAACGTTCATATGCTTCTTCTTCAGATAACCCTTGACTTACCATCTCACGTAGTACACGTGATGCAATTCCTGCACCTGCAGTTCCCCCACCATAACAAAGATATACTTGATCAACTAATTTTTCACCTGTAATATCCATAGCTCCAAAAATACCTCCTAGAGTTACGATACCTGTCCCTTGAATATCATCATTAAATGTTGGGATATTTTTTCGATATTTTTCCAGTATATTCGCCGCATTCATTCGCCCAAAGTCTTCCCAATGTAAATAAAGTTTAGGGAATAAACGTTCAGCAGTTTGGACGAATTGGTCTATAAACTCATAATATCGCTCTCCTCGTACACGTTCATGACGATTACCTAGATAATTCGGATTATTACGTAATTCCTCACGATTTGTTCCTGCATCAATAACTAATGGAAGAACCATAGAAGGATCAATTCCTGCCGCTCCTGTGTAGACCATAAGTTTACCTACAGAAATATCTACTCCATTAACACCCCAATCTCCAATCCCCAATATACCTTCTGCATCAGTAACTACTATTAGACGTATATCACGGTTATCTGCTGCATTTTTAAGGGTTTCTTCTATATTTTCAGGATGATTAATATCTAGATATCCTGCATATTGTGGCTCAACAAAAAGATCGCTATAACCCTCGATAGTATCTGCAATTGTTGGGTCATACACAATTGGATTGAACTCTTCTAAGTGTTGAGAGAATAAATAATAGAAAAGCGTGCGATTTGTATTAAAAATCTCCATTAAAAATAGACGTTTTTCTAAATCGTTTACTTTTGTTTGCATTTGCGCATAGGTTTGTGCCGCTTGTTCTTCAATGGTTTGAATATAAGGGGGCAATAAACCAATAAGGCCTAGTTCTTTTCGTTCCTCCTGTGTAAAGGCAGTTCCTTTATTAAGGAACGGATCATTTAAAATACTATGTTTTTTCATTGGAAAATCCTCCATTATCTTTAAATTATTATATTACACCCTTATGTAAATTGATACTATAATCATACTCCCATTTACTAAAAATTAATTAAAAAAATTACAAATCTCCTAAGCTAAAAATATACAAAATTGATAATAATTCTTACTCCTCTTTTATTTTTTATATAAGAAGCATCTTTACTCATAATGAGTTAAGATACTTCTTTTTTATTATTTATTAACCACGACGTCTAAATAACACACCTGCTAGTAACAATACTAATAATCCTGAACCTACATATAGTAAGGTATTGTTTGATTCTTTATCAGAAGTTTTTTCTTCTTTTTTCTCTGATTTGTTATCATTATTTGTTTTCTCTTCTGATTTAGCTTGGTCTTTTGCTTTATCATCTGAGTTTGAAGATTTTTCAGGAGCTTTATCAGTAACTTTTTCTTCAGATTCTTTTAATGCATTTAGTACATTGTTTACATCTTCTTGAGTAGATTGACCATTAGCAACTACTTCTTGGGCTCTGCTTACAGAATTTAGATATGATTGTCTATTTTCTTCGCTAGCCTTAGCAAAACTTGAACTTCCTACTGTTTTACTACTATTATTAAGTTGATTTGTTAATTCTTTTTTATCAACTTGAGGAGCTGTAGTACTATCATTTGGTTTATTGTCTTTACTTACATTGCTAGCTTGACCGTTTGAGTTTCCACCTTGGTTTGGTGTTACTTTGTTCTCTTTCGGTACTTCTGTTACTTTGTCTTCTTTTGGAGTTTCTGTTACTTTATCCTCTTTTGGAGTTTCTTTCACCTTGTCTTCTTTTGGAGCCTCTGTTACTTTGTCTTCTTTTGGTGTTTCTTTCTCTTTGTCTTCTTTCGGAGCTTCTATCACCTTATCATCTTTTGGTGTTTCTGTGACTTTGTCTTCCTTCGGTGCCTCTGTAACTTTATCTTCCTTCGGTGTTTCTGTGACTTTGTCCTCTTTCGGTGTTTCAGTAACTTTATCTTCTTTTGGCATCTCTTTAACCGGTGTACTTGGTGCTGGTGTCGCTGGTGTTGTTGGCGTTGTACTTGGTGCTGGTGTTGCTGGTGTTGTTGGCGTTGTACTTGGTGCCGGTGTCACTGGTGTTTGTTTTGCCGGTGTTGTTGGCGTTGTACTTGGTGCTGGTGTCACTGGCGTTTGTTTTGCTGGTGTTGTTGGTGTTGGTGTACTTGGCACCGGCGTTGTTGGCGTTGTGCTTGGTGCTGGTGTCACTGGCGTTTGTTTTGCAGGTGTTGTTGGCGTCGTTGGTGTACTTGGAGTTGGAGTCTCAACAACTTTATCTTCTTTCGGAGTTTCTGTCACCTTATCTTCTTTCGGTGTTTCTTTCTCTTTATCTTCCTTCGGAGCTTCTGTCACCTTGTCGTCTTTCGGTGTTTCTTTCTCTTTGTCATCTTTCGGAGCTTCTGTCACCTTGTCGTCTTTTGGTGTTTCTTTCTCTTTGTCTTCCTTCGGAGTTTCTTTCTCTTTATCCTCTTTTGGAGTTTCTACTGCTTTTTCAGTTATACCAACTTGTTTTCTATTATGTCCATCTTTAACTTCTAATTCAAAGTTATTTTCTTCTAGCGTATAGCCTTCTGGAGTAACTATTTGAATCGTGTATTTACCATTTTCTAAACGTTTTTGGAATGCATTTTTTCCATATAGACTTGTCGGTAATTCTATTTTTGTTCCTGATTCAGATACAGCATATACTTTTGTACCTGTAGGAACTGGTTTATCAAAACTGATTTCTACAGCATTTTTGATGATTTCATCTACTCTGAATTCTACTTCTTTAGTTGGAGTGTCTTTAGTTATTTCGAATTCTATTTTCGAAGGTGTTTTTAATCTATAATCTTCATCTAATAACACTACTTCTACAGTATATTTACCAAATGGTAATGATTGGTAAGTTCGTTTATTACGTGAGAAGTCATCACCTACTACTTCACCTTTTTCATTAGTGATTTTATAACGAACTCTACGAGAGTTATTACCTGTTCCATCACCTTTTTTGATTTCTACTTCAAGACTACCTTTACCATTACCTGCGATATTAGATAGAGCTATGCTATCTTTATTATCAGCGAAATCTTTTACTTCGAAAGTAACATCTTTTAAATCTACACCTTCTGGAATAGTGTAACTTCCATCTTCATTAGGTTGGATTACATTTTTTCCATAACTTAATTTCTTGTAGAATACTCCGCTTCCGTCTTCCATTATTGGATAAGGAGTGAATTTACGTGTAGCTTCATCGTAATATCCACCATTAGCACCTGTAATCTTAGGAGCTTTTCTATCGATTACTACATTAAATGATGTTTCTTGCATTTTAGCTCCAGTCGCTTGTGAACTATAAGAAAGAACATATTGATATTCTCCATCTGGAAGAGGGTTACCGTTTTTATCTACACCTTTCCAGTTTGTTAATGATAATGCAGTATATTTTTTACCTGTATTGTTAAAGAAGTTTTTATTCCCTGATGCATTTCCATTTTCGTAAAGTGGATTTTTACGTTCAACATCATCTTTTGCATATACTGTTAATTTTAAGTTTTCATAGTTACGTAAGAATACTCCACGCATACCTATTTCGTCATAGTTTTCATCCCCATTTGGAGAGAAGAATATTTTATCTGTAAAGAATCTCGCATTAGTTAGTGGGTTAATATATGCTCCCGCAAGAGTTCTCTTATCTTTCTTATCTTCTTTATATGTAGTCAACATTCCTGTGAAATTCATTTCCGTTAGTGAATCCCAGTTATTATTTATTGAATCAAATCCATATTCATATGTTGGTTTTTCTCCATCTTTCATAGAATAAATTGGTTTTTCTAATACTGGTAAGTTTTGGAACTCCCCTTTGAATCCTACAAAAGGTATACTTGCTACTTTGTCTGTTGATTTACCATCAGCTCCGTAAAACTCTACAAACCCTTCTAAATAATAACCATTTTTAAATAATTTTAATAGTTCTTCATTATATTTGCTTGCATCTACTGATACCGTGATTTCTGAAGTAGAATTTGCTCCTACAGTAACTGTTTTTTCACCTTCTATTTCATTAAGTAAACGTGAAGTCATAGTTAAGTAGCCAGTCCAATCGCCATTACCTTCACCATATGCATCATCTGTAATTAATGTTGATTTATATTTTAAAGTTTTAGGTTTATCAGAAATATTATGAACTAATAGTTTTACATCAAATTTATCACCTACATTACCTAAACTTACACTACCATAGTCATTTGTTCCAGTAACATAAACATCTCCATAAGCAGCTTTGTACGCATCTATTAATCCTGCACCTTGTTGTCTTGGAGAAATATATACACCATTATCTTTATTAACGTTAATACTAGCTGTACTCATTAATAAGTGTTTTACTAATTTTTGAAGTTCTTCTGCAGTCTTACTTGGGAATCTTTCCGCTAGAGCTTGTTTTATTAATGCAGTTGCCCCAGCTACGTGAGGTGATGCCATACTTGTCCCACTGTCTAATCCGTATCTTCCATCATTATAAGAAGAGATAATATCTCCACCTGGTGCTGTAACGTCTGGTTTTAAGTATCCATCAACTGTTAATCCCCAACTAGATGAATCATCGAATTTACCAACATTTTCATTTGGTTTTTTCTCCCATTTCCCGTTGAAGTTAATTTTATACTCACCTTCATGTTGAGCCAGCTCATTACCAAAGTTGTAATAAGTCGTTACTACCGGGAAGTCTTTGTCTTGACCATTTAGGACAACATTATAGATAGTATCTCCATCATTAAAGTACGCTATTACCCCTGCAGCTCCATGTTTTTTAGCTATTTTCACCTTATCTTCGAAGCTGTTTTCACCACGTTGAACTAAGGCAATTTTACCTGTTAAATCTTTGCCTTCATAGTTTTCTTCTTTCCCAACACCTACATAAACATAGTCATAGTCTTTATTTTCAAAAAGTTTTGAATATGTGAAGATAGGCACATTACCATTGTTGAAAGCTACATTACCTAATAAGTTCGCAACTGTAGCAATCTCTCTATTAAGTACACTATTACTAATATTAGCTACAGAAATAGCATCATCAGATACTGATGGACGTCCTACTGTCCCGTAGTCTGGGTTAACCGCACGCGGTGTGATGTAATCAAAACCACCTTTAGAGAAGTAGGCATTGTTACCAGCAGCGGCTACGATATTTACTCCAGCTTTTTTAGCTACTTCTAATGCACTAATTAAACCATCACCAACTTCCATTACTGAACCAGCTGGTGATCCTAAACTTAAGTTAATAGTATCCGCACCTAACTTAATAGCATCCTCAATAGCTTTAGTATAAATGTAAGACTCTGTTCCTGAGTTTTTAGATTCTGAGAATACACGCATAAATATTAATTGCGCTTCTGGAGCTACACCTGTAATATAGTCACCTGTTCCGCTTTTTTCTTTAGGATTACCTACCGCAGTACCAGCAACATGCATACCATGTGATTTGAATCCACTTTGTTTAATATCATTGTTCCAATCATTATAATTGAAAGCAAACGGCAGTTTATCACTATACCACTTACCATAGTCTATTCCCGCTTCTTTCATCGCTTTTTCAGCATCTTCTTTTGTTTTATATTTAGATTGAGAGTTATCTGTTAATCTTAAAACTGGGTGATTTGGATCAAGCCCAGAATCAAGTACCGCTATTACTCTTCCTTGTCCTCGGAAACCTTTATCCCATAGTGGTTGGATGTTAATTAGATTATAACTATCTAAAGCTTTGGAGAAGTCATTTACCTCTTCTTTTTTTGTTTCAACTGCATTAGTAGTTGTTTCTGGTTTTTTGTAAGCAACACTTACCTCTACACTGTCTACGAAGTTCATTGCTTGAATTTTTTTAGCATCTTCATAAGTAGTTTCTAAAGCAAACCCATTTAAAAGTGTGTCATATTCAAATAGTTTTTCATAATTCACACCTTTTTCTTTTATTTCTTTTAAGGCTTTTTCACGAGGTTCTTTTGTGCTAGCTTCACGTTTTTTCAACCCTTCAGCTGTTTTTAAATCATCAGGATTTACCTTATCCTCTTTTAATTTAACAATTATTTTTACCTTATCATCATTATTAAATTTTTTCTCATCTTCTTTTGAAACATTAGATAATGCTTGTTCTTTTGCATCATTTTGTGCATAAATAAATTTTGAATTAATATTATTAGTTAATAAATTAACATTCCCCACTAGTAAAGATAAGCTCACTACACTTACTACTGGCTTCTTCGGAAATTTCATGTTAATAACTCCTCCTGGTTTTTTAAAAATAATATCTATATTTTAACTTAAATAATCAGAAAAATCAATTCAATATTCAGAAATAGTTTAATGAAATTTAGGCAATATTTTTTCTGTACTATTACTTTTATCACAATTAGCAAGTTATATTTATCCAAATAATTATAATATTAACCACCTGTGTCTTATAAAAAATAAAAAGCAAAGAAAACATTCTTCACTTCATATATATTTCTATATTTATTTATTAAAACATCAGTTTATACGACACTATTCTTTTTAAAGTTTTATTTGCGTATAATCACACCTTCTACTCCAACTCATCGTAGCTAGGATTTCCACTTATATAGATAGCTCCATAAATAGCATCTACTACAAGGGCTGGAAAAGCGAATAAATCTAAAATTCCATTTAAAACACCAAAGACACATTCAATATAGTTCTCATGCCCTGATAAAACAGCTATCACTATAAGCACAAATGCAACAACTGGTAAAGGTTTTAGAAACTTCATTAATTTCTTATTTCTAAGTAGTTTTTCATAAGTTTCCCATTGGTTAATCGCCCAAATCTTCCCTTGATTTTTCGGCAAATAATACCATGCATAAACAAAGCTGAAAATTAGAAACAGACCTATTGCTATATAAACACAAACTACCATCATTTCTGAAGATAACTCACCTTGAGAAATAAGCAACAAATTTATACAACTAATATCAATAGTTAACACTACGAAAATTAAAGAAATAAGCAGATAAACAAAAATTTTAAATTTTAAAATAAACTTATCAAAAAAAGAAATGACTATTGCGAAAGCACTGCAGGATATGCACACCTCAAACAAAGTTCTATAGACGTCAGTCCAATTTCCGATTGTCATCCCCCAAAATATCATACCTGAAATCACCAGAGTAAACCAAGGCACAAACTTTATATACCCTAACACCACTTCATTCTCGATTAATGGTCCATGATAGCGCTCCATCATATTTTTACTAT
>ERZ773031.1380-NODE-1380-length-12129-cov-3.043896_pt1 | contig 12129 bp, 7 predicted proteins | sample MGYA00511666_ERZ773031 | MGnify/ENA primary metagenome ERZ773031 (study PRJEB29015, sample SAMEA2738135) | human oral metagenome | biome: human oral; feature: human-associated habitat; material: saliva | place: China | collected 2250 ...
TTGTCGCCGCTAAATAACGTTCACCGTTCAAGACATCTTCTCCGACCACTTTACAGAAGACTTCCACACTCTTCTTACCTGTTCCTGAGATATACGTCTCTACGCAAACAGAATGTCCTAACGGAAGTGGTTTTAAATAGTTCATCGCGTCTACCGATGCCGTTACCGCAAGACGACGGCAATGACGGGACACCGTAATCGACGCACAGTCATCAATAATTCGTGTTAAATTCCCTCCGAAAAGTGTGTTATGCATATTCACATCGAATGGGAAAATTCTACGCGCTTGAATCGCACGTGTTTGGCTACATGTTTTTGTACTCATTTGATTAGCTCCTTGGATAGTTTACTGTTCTATTCTAACATGAATCCAAAATGCGTTCAAAGACACCTAACTCATTCTGATTTCTACGAATCCTCTAGATTTTTGATAATAGCTGTAACGTTGCACCGTTTCGAGCCTCACGTAGAAAAAAAGACTCACAGTGTGAGTCCAGTTATCCTGTTATTTTTTCTTTGCGCGTTTTGCTTCGTGGATCAGCTTCAACGCTCTCTTTCTTGTTTTGATGTTTGGGCTCTTCATTTGACGATAAGCCGTTGCTAAATCTTGTTTCATTAACCTTACCCCCTCTTCTACCAGCTTGCTTTTTGAACGCCTGGAATCAATCCTTGATGCGCTAATTCTCTAAACTTAATACGAGACATTCCAAATTTACGCATCACTCCTCTTGGGCGACCATCGATTTCATCTCTACGGTTGAGACGGTTCGGGTTGGAATCTTTAGGGAGTTTTCTTAGCCCTTCAACGTCTCCAGCTTGCTTTAATGCATAGCGTTTTTCAGCGTAACGTTCGATGAGCGCTTGCTGTTTTTGATACTTTGCAATTTTAGATTTCTTTGCCATTTTCTTCTCTTCTTTCTAAATCGAAATAATTACGTTTTACATTGTATCAATTGTTCCTTTTAAAATCAAGTGGTTTAAACTCTCTTTTTAGCCAAAAGAAAAAGCCTAGGCTAAACACCTAGACTTTTCTTCATTGCATTAAGCATTCATTTCTTTTTTCTTTGTCAAAACGACGAGTCCTGCAACTGTACTCATCACTGCTACGACAAATGCTACAATTCCACTCTCTGTACCTGTATTTGGTAATTCTGGTTGTTTTGGTGTTGGAGGTACCTCTGTTGTGACAGGTGGTTCTTCGGTAGTGGTCGTTGGCGGTGTATACGTATTATTGAAGGCTTTATCTTCAGGATACGCTACAGATGCCACATAAGCATTTCCGTCTTGAGTGACCGTAATCGTCACTTCTTTTTCGGTTGAATCGTATTGAATCGTTTCATCCGTTCCTGCGACTTCCACGACTTTATACTTGTACGTTCCAGCCTTTTCAAATGTCACATCTTTAAAGGTAATCGTGCCATCTGCTTGGGCTGTTGTTGTCGCTAAAACTTCTCCTTCTCCGTTCAACAAGTTGAAGGTGAATTCTCCATCGACAATGGAACGTCCTTCTAATTTCTTCGTGAAAATAAGGTCTACTTTCACTGGATCGATGAGATGGTTTGTAATGGTTGTTTTGCCATCTTCCGTCTTCACTTCATTGTAATATCCAGCAGGCACGGAAATTTCATCCACTGTATATTCATACGCTTTACCATTGAGCGATTTTGGTAAACCTGTAAAGGTATATTTCCAATCGTTCCCTGCATTCAATGTCACTGGAGTCCCATAAGCCACTCCATTTTGTTTCAATTGAACCGTAATTGGAGCACGAAGACCTAATTTATCGTCGTTATCATTCCAAGCTTTTTTTACAGTATGCTCGGTTTCCACACGCTTGTTTAACACAGTAAATCCTTGCGTAGATTTTTCTTGAGTGCCTTCGTAGTCATCGCCGTAGTTCTCTGGTAACTTCTCACGAACTTTCCAATCTTTAATATTTGGATCGATAATCGTATCTTCGCTCGTCTTCTTCAACGTACCCTTCCAGCCGTTTTCCTCGTTTAACTCGATTGTGGCAACGACTTTATCTGGTTCAGACTCACGATATAATTCCATCGTAATGCTTGTGACTTCTGAGCTGCGATCTTTCCATTCTTTTCGAACAAGGAAGTACTGAGGTAATTGGTTTTGAACCGTATTCGATACCCCAAAGTTTGTTAAATCTGCAGCGTCACGGTTGACGTAATACGTGTTTGAAGAAATCTTTCCGTTTAACTCTCCACTCTCTTCATAAGCTGGTGATTTCATCGGAACATCGAAGTTGATATCTTCTCCCGGTTCGATGACTTCTGGATTAATCATCACGATTTTCAGCGCGGTTACTTTGCTATAGTCATCCACGTTTTCTACCCAGCCGTCCGCATTCACGCCTTCTGCTGGATTGTCTGGTAAATCTGATCCGGTATTGTAATAGACTTTAAATCCACTTGGTGCAACAACTGGTCCAGTAACGATATTAGCAAACCCATGAACATCGCCCTTCACTGGCAATTTGTCATAAAGCACAAAGTGACGGAAGGTTTCGTTCGTGTTATTCACCGTACGTAGACGGTACTTGAAGTTTTCTTCATAGTCCATCAATTGAAGCGTCTTGTTCCAAACCGTATCTGTATCTTTTTTGATTAATTTTTCAGAACGAATTTGAGTTGGTACTGTAACAATAGTATTGGAACGAGCTCCTACAAGACGTTCTGTCTTATCTCCGTTTCCATTCACATCGTACTCATCCACTTCGCCCTTACTATCAAATTGAATAAAGGTTTTATCATCAATGCTTTCCTTATCAGTTACAAAGTAAACGCGGTTTTCATTTTTCTTGAACGTATCTACTGACGAAGGAGTTGCTTCTGCTGTGATACGAGCCTTGAACGTAATTTTTGGATACGCTAGTTTTGTCGGCTCCACTTTTTCTTTCAATTTGAAAATAACAGCCTGACGATTCGAGTCGTTGTAGTTCTCAATCACTTCAACGTCTACTGGAATATTTGAGTTTTTCAACTCTTCAAACTTAATGCCTTCTGGTAATAAGTCGATAAAACGAGGATTCTCAAACTCAACCACTGAAGGAAGTGAGAAGAAGTCCGCTGAAATATTGTATTCAACCACTTCGTCAACGGCTCCTGTATCGTTGTTTGTCGTTGTTTTGGCTAGTCCAATCTTGATTGCAAGCTCTTCTGCTTGAATCTTACCGATATTTTCTGAATTAAATGGAATTTCTTTATTATCTGTAGTAAGAAGCTTTCCTGTAAACTTCGCTGTATTTGGAAAATCTTTATTTAATAAAGAAGCATTGTCATAAAGGACACCTGTAGAGACATGCATACGGAAAGTAAAGCCTTCGTTTGGATCAATTTGCTTCCCATCTTTTAGTCGAATGATAATTTTCTTAATCGTTTGTTGTGTTTGTGGGGCTTGTTCTTTCGTGATTTCTCCTGATTGCACTTTAGCCGCTGTGTCTTTATTTTGTTGAACAGCTGCCTTGTCCACTACTTCTTCTGGTGCAATTTCTGTTTCATTGCCGTCTTTATCCACTGCAAAGAATTGCACTTTTTCAGCTGGGCCATATAACGCCTTAATGCTGTAGAAGAACAATTGTGGATCAAGATCTTTATCTTCAATCGTTAATTCTGTAATTGGGTAAGGAGTTTGGTTGTTCATTTCAATCAAATACGTACCCATACTATTTTTTGTCATGTCGTGGTTTGAACCTTCGCGAATCTTCAACTTATTCTCTCCACGTTTCACCGTGAAATTCCCTGGAAGAAGATTTGGACGTAAGCGAATCTTCACATCATCTTCTGCTGATTTTTGATCCGCTGGAGTTTCATTAAATGGATGCCAATCTACTTTTACATGGTTTGTATAGTAGTCCACATCTCCTGTTTTCGCTCCTGGGAATTTTAAATACAATTCCAGTTTCGCTAATTTATTCAGCGCATTGGCTTCTTGCATATTGTCCGCCGTAATGGTATACGAAACTGTACCGTCACCATTATCTGTCCAACCTGGATTCTTTACGGCATCAAATTGCGCCGCTCTCGTATTTCCTTGTTCATCAGTATATGTCGGAAGTGTATCTGTAACGACAATCTTCTCCATTAGACGATTTCTTTGATGCCAAGTTCCTTCATGGTTGAAGTCTGCACGGAATTTGAAAAGAACATATTCCGGATTATCGATATATCCATTTGCATTCGATGTTCCGCCGTATTGTCTAGTGTCATCATAGGAATAGTAATCATTTCCTGGAAGCTTCAACACATTCATATCCAATGTTTTCACACGGAAAGTGGCGTCTCCTGTTGCTTCTTTAATCACTGTACCATCTTGGTCTTTCCAAGACACATTGGCACTGACTTCATATCCTTTAGGAGTCAATCCTTTTTTGAAGTTCATTGTATAAGAGAACGTTACAGAAGTCGTTGAATCTAGCTCATTTAAATACACACGAGCGATTCGGTCATTTCCTTCTGTTAAATATTCGACTTTCTTAATAAAGCTGGCATTTCCAACTTTAAAAGTGTCGATATATTTCCCTTCATAACGAATATCAATGTACGAATCAGTAAGCGTTCCTGTTAACCCTTGCGCGTCTAATGCAACTTCTCCCACACGCATCGATAGTGGCCAGTCTTCTGCTCCCGTTGAAGTAGAGATTTTAACGGAGTTTTTCCCTACTGCTGAAGTGTCACGTTTGCTGCGGACACGAGCGACTTCCGTTGTATTCGCAGTTTCTTCTGGCGCCACCGTCGTTTCAGATGCTGGTTCTGTTGGTTGCGACATTTCAGTAGTAGCTTCTGTACTTGCAGTTGTTGTCTCTTGAGAGGTAGTCGATTCTAGCTGTTCTACCGCGACTACACTTGCCGGCAGAGCACTTGCAAGGAATAAGTTCATTAGCATCACTAAATGAACAATTCTTGTGTATGTCTTTTTCATAATTCCCTCCTTATATTTTCGTATTTTATACCAATTTTATTATAGCAATAGTGTTAACATTTGTTAACTATTTCAATGAAGAATTGTTTTTTATTTTTTGCATCAATGAGGTATAAAATTGTAAGCTTCATCTTGCGAACTCTCATCATAAAACAATGGATTCCATCCGCCACCACTTTTTCCGATATACACACAAAAAAGAGAGCCTTTTTGGATGGTTCAATTAGGGATTAACGAAAACAACAACTAATTTCTAAGTGAAGTCTTTTAACGGAACTCAAAAACAGAATAACCACACTAGAGTATTGAATTTACTCCGGTGTGGTCATTTTTGTTATTTTAAATACTCATAATGTATTTGAAAATTTTTTTATTTTTGTTTCTGCTGAACAGAAATAATAAAATCTGCCATAGTCATCGCTGAATTAACAAATAACCTTGCGTAATGCTCGTCAATGCGTATTCTGTTCGCACCAACTCCGTGTACATCACTGTCCTTATTTCTCATTTCTGCGATAGACGATACAATGCTATTTAACCCAGAAAAAAGTGTGTTTATTCTCCTATCGGCATTAGCGTCTGTGTGCATATTATAGTACGTACTTGTTTATAAAGTTTCGCAACATCTCCACTATCAGAAGGCGCCTCATTCTTTAGCTCAATTACATAGCAGAATGTTTCTTCTAGGTGGATACCTAAATTGTAAAGATAATTCACAATTTTTTGGACCGCTTAAATATGGAAGTGACATGTCTATTTTAGATAAATCATTAAATTCATATTCTCCAAAGCTAACATCACCATCAAGAATGGCTATTATGTCTTTATTTTTTAATAGCTTATATAGATTATTTACCAAATACTGTCACCACTTCATTTTTCTAACTGTGCTTGTAATTCTCTGAAACTATCCAAAGCACTCTGCAAGTTTTCGATGATATCTCCAGCTAGTTCGTCCGGAGAAGGTAAATTATCAAGGTCAGCTAAAGATTTATCCTTAATCCAGAATATATCTAAACTTGTCTTGTCACGATCTAAAATATCTGTGACTGAGTATTTTCTAAAACGTCCATCTGGATTATCCACTGACCACGTTTCTTCTCTATCATATCTATTTTGTGGATTATAGCATTTGATAAAGTCTTGCAAGTCAGCATCTGCCATCGGATGTTTCTTTAAGGTAAAATGCATGTTTGTTCTTAAATCATAAATCCAAACTTCTTTCGTTTGCATTTCTGGGCTTGCCGGACGTTTATCAAAGAATAATACATTTGCCTTTACACCTGGCTTATAGAATATTCCTGTAGGCAATCTTAAAATGGTGTGTAAATCTGTTGTTTCTAATAGCTTCTTACGAATAGTTTCTCCGGCACCACCTTCAAACAATACGTTATCAGGAAGAACAACTGCAGCTTTACCTGTAGCCTTCAAAATCGTATTAATATGCTGAATAAAGTTCAACTGCTTGTTTGAGCTTGTAGTCCAGAAATCTTGACGGTTGTAAACCAAATCTTCGTCTTCTTGCTCACCATCTTCGTTCGTGAAAGTAATAGAAGATTTCTTGCCGAAAGGTGGATTTGTAAGAACATAATCAACACGATATCCTGGATCAGTTAATAGAGCGTCTCCAAACGTAACTGGTGCCTCTGTGTAAATATCACCGATATTATGTAAATATAAATTCATCAAAGCCGTTTTGAAGGTCGCACCGACAATTTCATTTCCATAGAATGTCTTATCTTTTAAGAATTCCTTTTGTTCTCTGTCCAAAGAATAGTTGTTTGGATTTGAAATATATGACTGAGCAACTAAGAAAAACCCCCCACTTCCACAGCATGGATCTGCGATAGTCTTCATAGGCTCTGGTGCGATACATTCAACCATAGCTTTGATAAGCGGACGTGGAGTAAAGTATTGTCCGGCACCACTTTTAATATCTTCAGCATTCTTTTGTAGTAGGCCTTCATAGATTTCACCTTTAACATCTGAAGACATTGCCACCCATTTTTCGTTATTTATCATCTGTACAATACGATATAGGATAGCAGCATTATTTATTTTGTTTGTCGCTCCTTTGAAAATCTGTCCCAGCATACCAGTCTTTTCACCAAGCGTTTCAAGTGTGTTTTTATATTGTTCTTCAAGTTCAGCGCCCTTTAGCGTATTTAAATCCTTCCATTTATAACCTTCCGGAATTCCAGTATCACGATTATAGGGAGGTCTTGAATATTCATCCGCCATTTTAAGAAATAGCAGATATGTAAGTTGTTCCAAATAGTCTCCATGAGAGACTCCGTCATCTCTAAGAGGATTACACATTCCCCACACTTTGGAGATGATTGCTGATGTATTTTCATTTGCCATTATAATAATCTCCCTTCGAAGGCTTGTTTCAATATGCTTTGACGCATAGCAGATGCTTGTACTAAAGCAGATGTTACGGTATTTTCTATTTGTTCACACATAGATAGTCTTGACTCTATTTTTGTAATAATTGTTTTCTGTTCCTCTTTTGGAGGGCAGATTACTAACGGTTCCGTTAGTGCTTTTACCCCTACATTCCCTTGCCCTACATTACCTGTTTCATACGAGAAAAATTTTTCTCTATAATCTGAAGAGGAAAGATAATACTGATAAAATTCAGGAATTGCATATTCCTCGTCAAAACGGAGAGCAGCAACACGCTGATTAAGTAAAAAATTAGTTTCTTTATCAATCATAGTCACAAAACCATAATCTCTTTTACCACGAGAGCCAGTGAGTGTTATTAAACAATCACCTTTCCTCATTAGATATTTTTCAAGTATAGTTTCATTTACCTCATTTGTTAATGTATGGTCTCTGCTAAAATCAAAATGACGGTCTTTTACATTTCCAATTTTTATTACCGTATACTTCCCGTCAGGGGTATATTTTGAACTTTTAAAGGCATATCCACTTATAGTTTTTGATATTTCACCTAAAGTTTTTTCAGGATAGTCCCCAAAAAAGGACTCTTTAAGCACAGCTCGTCTATACACTTCCAACTGTGCTTTTGTCGCGTTCAAAGTCTCCACAGCATTATCAAGGTCAGAGAATAGTTCCTCAATCTTTGCAACAATTCGTTCTTGTTCCTCTATTGAAGGAACAATTAACTTAGATTTCTTTAAAATGTTTGCATTAAGATGAGGTGTTCCTGTCCCTTTCTTTTGCGTATTTAAAAGTAAGTATTTGCTTTCGATAAAGTACCTTAAATAATCAGTTGTCATGCCATCAGCATATATTTTATATAATGTTGAACCTACAATACCTTTAATAGCCCGTCCAGTTAACCCAGAACGAGAACCATCTCCAACTATCAATAAATCTCCATCTTCACATAGAAGAACTTTTTCTGTAGATGCATAATTATCTATAATTCCTTGTTCAAATGCTTTAATATCCACATAGGGTAAATAGCCTTTTATTGCATCCTTTGATTGTAATTTTGGTTTTTTACCTTTTTCCATGTGGAGAATGGTACCCAATTCTATTTGTTTCAAAGGTTATCCTCCTTATGCCACTAAGGCGATATTCATTTCATTTAATATATTTTTATAGTTGTCACCAAATACCTCATAGAAGCCAAGTAAGCCTCCCTTGTGGTCAAATGGTGTATAATCTAAGTCCTCATCCAAAATACTCAAAGACGAGATGATATGATCTTTGATAAGACGAAGCCATTCCATCTGTTCTTCGGTAAATTGAGAGTATCCGGCATTTTTTCTAAATGTCCATTCCTTGAAATTAGCATTGACTCTATCTGCAAATGAGGTTAACTCATCCATTGCGCCAATTTCAAATCTTATAATAGAGATAAGGTCTGTTAACTGTGCTACAGTTCCACGCTTTACCTTATCTGTAAATTTTATATAATAGCAATCCCAAAGGCGATCGATAGTAATATTTTTCTTTTTAAGTTTTTCATATAGAGACTTAAGCTGTTCAATCATCATCGGTCTGTCTTTATAAGATTCATTGTAAATAATACGCAATGCGATAATCTCATCCTTATTTTCTTCAATAAATTCTTTGAAGGAAGTAATTACTTTATCTGCATTCTCTTCTTTCTGAGAATCGAATCCTGCAAAGACTACAGAATCAAGATTGACAGTATCAATTACTTGGTCATGACTTCTTCTAATATTTTCAATAAAATCTCTGTTATCTGGGTTATAGAAAGGCTTTGTTGCCTCATCCAATAGTTCTTTCTTGGCCTTTTCCATATCCTTCTGAGTAGGAACGCCAAATAACACTAAGGAGTTAGCCTTTTCTGCGATAACATCCTCATCAAAAGCGTTAAGAAGATTATTTGCTAAATCACGAGCTGGTAATCCGACATTTTCCTTGAATTCCTTATGTTCCTTTTCTGTCATCTGTTTATCAAGTCTGGTTATCCTGTTGGCTAGAGAAGTAAGGGTATCCTCACTTTTATCACCTAAAGCAACATTCATCATTAATTCCTTCATAGAAACAGTAGGCTTTCTTTCAAGACTTCTTGTTTCTGATTTTTTGGATTTTGTTACACCAACAGCATCTACGATGACAAAATGGTCTTTGTTTTCAGTGGCAGACGGAGTAACCTTCTGCAAATCGTCCACACCAATAGTACGAGTACCACGGCCAACCATCTGCTCGAAGTAATTTTTGCTACGAACATCTCTCATAAATATCAAGCATTCAAGAGGTTTAACATCCGTACCTGTAGCAATCATATCCACAGTGACTGCTATACGAGGATAGTAGTCATTTCTAAACGAACTTAAGGTACTCTCAGCATTTTCAGCAGAGTAGGTGATTTTTTTGCAGAACTCGTTACCTTCACCAAACTCTTCACGAACGATATTAATAATGTCATCAGCATGACTATCTGTTTTAGCAAAGATAAGCGTCTTTGGCACTTCTTTTCGTCGTGGGAATAGTGAAGTAAATAAATTCTCCTTAAAAGTCTTTATAACAGTCCTAATCTGACTAGGATTCACGACATCTTTATCAAGTTTATTTTTGTCATAATCCAAATCTTCGTCCATCTGTTCCCAACGTTTCTCACGAGAAAGACGATCACGATATTCAATAACTCTTTTTAGGATATGTCCGCCTTTTTGCGATACTTCTGTTTCAATAAGGAAGATGTCTTCTCCAACATTGACACCATCAATAATAGCTTGTTCTCTACGATATTCACTGACAACATTTTCGTTAAAGAATGCAAAGGTTCTCTTATCTGGCGTGGCAGTAAGTCCTACTAAGAATGCGTCGAAATAAGTCAATACTTGTTGCCAAACATTATAAATAGACCTGTGGCATTCATCGATGATAATACAATCGAAGAATTCAGGCGGATATTTTTCGTTATATACAACTTCCTTTGGTGCCTTACTATCAGCAGTTACATATTCATTGAATGATTCTTCCTCTGTTGATTCATCTAAATCTTCCTCTTTCAGAATAGAATACATTCTTTGAATTGTACTAATACATATCTGAACATCATTAGGAATATAAGAATTTTTCAGACGTCTTACACCATATAACTGTGAAAAGGATCTTGTATCATCATTTGGTGTATATGCTAAGAATTCTCTTTCAGCCTGTTCTCCTAAGCTCTTTGTATCCACGAGGAAAAGAATACGGTTCATCTTCCCATATTTTAGTAAGCGATATGCTTCTGTAATAGCAGTGAATGTTTTACCTGCACCAGTAGCCATTTGCACTAATGCTCGTGGGCGATTATCCGCAAAAGAAACATCCATATTGTTAATCGCATTAATCTGACACTCTCGGAATCCTGTTGTATCAAGAATAGGAAAATGTTTCATATTATTTCTAATCGTATCAGATGCTTGCAATAAAGACTTTAAATGTTCAGGCCTATGAAAAGAAAAAACTCTTCTAGAACGATACTTTATATCTTTATAGTCCGTGAATTTGATTAGCTTATCAGTCGCTTCATACGCAAATCGAATAGTATATTCACGATTAATCCATTTGAAAGAACTAGTTGCATACCTTGCAGACTGTTCTTCAACAACTGTGATATTTTCACCAATAGAACTTTTCTTTGCTTCTATAACGCCAACAGGCTCTCCATCTATAAATAATGCGTAGTCAACTGGTCCAGTATTAGTTGGGTATTCTCGTACCGCTACACCTAATGCAGCACCAATATTTACCTGAGCAAAATTTTGTATTACCCATCCAGACTGTTCTAGTTTTTTATCTATAACAACTCGTGCTTCTTGTTCTGGAGTCATGCCGAGTCGCCTCCTTTACTTCTCAACTTTGTAATCAAGCCATGTTTCCTCAATCGTCTCATAAGGAATATTATTTTCAAAACAAAAAGCATTAATGCTCTTCATTGCTCTTAAGTTTGGCTTGGCACGTCCGGATTCCCAACGATTCACTGTGGAAAATGCCACACCGATTTTATTAGCAAAGTCCTGCTGCGTTAGAAATGAACGCTGTCTAATTCTTTTTATCTCTTCAGGAAAACTCATACGCATCTCCTTTTCGTTTCTTATTCATCAATATAGCGTTATTATGCCAAATAAATATGAATTTTGCTAGTGTCTATCCCTTCAAGATATTTTTATTGAGGGATTTTTATTTTTCACCGGAATTTCGTCTCTCAAATCCTCTTGGAAAGTTAGAAAGAAAAAAGTTATCTTCAACTCCATTGGAGAAGTATATATCCCTAGTAACGTAAAAACGGCATAGCCGATGGTTACGACTATGCCGATATTTTATAGGAACATAAATCCCTTATTGAGTTGACTCTTTCAAAGCTCTCTTTTTCCTATCATTCGATTCTAAAATTAGTCAATTCCAACTTCTTTGCGAACAACGTCAGCGATACGTGTTACGTAGTCGTGAACGAGTTCGTCCGTTGGTGCTTCCACCATGACACGAACAAGCGGCTCTGTACCACTCGGACGTACTAGAACGCGTCCGTTTCCTGCCATCTCTGCTTCTACAGCATCGATGACTTCTTTAATGGCTGGAACTTCCATCACGCCATTTTTATCGCTCACACGGATGTTCACTAATTCTTGTGGGTATGTTGGCACTTCACTTGCTAATTCGCTTAATGATTTGCCCGTTTGTTTCATCACATTCATTAATTGAATTCCTGAAAGTAAGCCGTCTCCTGTTGTGTTTAAATCAAGGATAACGATA
>ERZ773031.1388-NODE-1388-length-12080-cov-18.013638_pt1 | contig 12080 bp, 8 predicted proteins | sample MGYA00511666_ERZ773031 | MGnify/ENA primary metagenome ERZ773031 (study PRJEB29015, sample SAMEA2738135) | human oral metagenome | biome: human oral; feature: human-associated habitat; material: saliva | place: China | collected 2250 ...
AGTCTTAATTTTAAGCACAAAGAAGAGAGGTTGTTATGAAAAGAATACTATTCTCGCCAGTTGGAAGTACAGATCCAATATCTAGCCAGAGAGATGGGGCGTTATTACACATAATTAGAGAATATAGACCAGATAAAGTAATTCTATTTCTTTCAAAAGAGATTAATAGATATGAAAACACGGATAATAGATATTCCTATTGCCTAAATAAGCTACAAGAAATGATAGGTAAGAAAATAGAATTTGAGTGGATGATAAGAGAGGATCTTGTAGATGTTCACTTATTTGACCCGATTCTTCTTGACTTTAAAGAGATACTTGAGGATTTATGTAGTAGTATTGAAGAAGAGGATGAGTTGCTTCTTAACATATCCTCGGGCTCACCTGCTATGAAAAGTGCTTTACAAACATTAACAGCATTTACCGAAAGACCTATGATTCCTATTCAGGTATCAAGCCCGAATAAAGAAGTTAATACACACGAAGACGTGAAAGGCGACTACGATGTTGAGCTTCAGTGGGAATTAAATTTAGATAATTCAGACGAAACCTTTGAAAATAGATGTACCAAGTCCAATATAACTAATCTTAATACTGAGATTAGAAGAAGCATCATCCAGAAGCATATAGAGGCATACGACTATAGAGCGGCATTAGACGTTGCTAATAGTGTCAGAGATTACATTAGTAAGGATGCAATTTCCCTAATAGAAGCAGGCTCTGCTAGGCTAAAGCTTGATAAATCAAACTGTGAGAAGAAAGCAAAGTCTGTAAATTACGATATTTATCCAATTAAGCAAGGCGACCATTGGAACATCTTTGAATATCTTATGATTATGAGAATCAAATTAGAGAAAGAGGAATACGCAGATTATATTAGATCTATTTCACCCGTGTTTCTAAAGCTACTGGAGATGATAATCAAGAAAACGCAAATTGTTGATTTAAATTCATTAATCAGATTTGACAAGAGGGCTGGTTCGGCTTGGGTAAAAGAAACCAATAAATATGTGAAGTCATTTGATTATATTGCAATTATTGATGAAAATGGCAAGGGTGGAATCGACTTAAGTATAAAAAATATTATTTACAAAATCAGAGATATAGAGGAGAGCGTTCGTAATCGTGCGGCTCATAATATTACTTGCATAACAGACGAATCGATATGCAATTTGGAAGGGAAAAATTCAAAAGATATATTTAAAATGCTGTGTGAACTTGCTAGATATGCAGGTATAAAAATAACAGACGAAGATTTAAAAACTTATGACAAGCTTAACGATAGAATTATAGAACTTCTATAATGAAAATGAATGAATATTGAGTTAATTTCCTCTATCCGACATTCATATTGAAATAATCTATTTAAAATATTTATAAGCGGATGGTAAACTAAAAGCTCTTAATCCAAGATTGCTTATTAAAGTAGTCAATGATTAAGAGCTTTTTAGTTACTACTATTAATTAAGAGGGAAGCTAGGAGAATAAATGACTTATTTAAGAAAGAATTTAACCAAAGTCATAGTTGCTCTGATGACCTTAATGCTTGTCTTTACAATGATGCCAGCGACTATGTGGACAGTAGCTGCAGAGGATAAGGCGAGGACAGAGATTAAGGTTACAGACGCAGATGGCAAAATCACTTGCGTTGCGCCAAGCAATGTCGAAGAGATTACGGCAAAGCATGAGAAGAAGTTTGTTAAAGTTAACATGATTTTCAAGCCAGGCTCAGAGGTTGATGTAGATGGTGATGCACACATCACTATGAACGGTGTTGATTTGAATAAGTACAAGGATTCGATTGTCATATTCTCATATCCTGAGACTGACTTCGATCCGTCGGTTAAGAAGACGGCTATGCTCGACCTGTACATCTACCCCGAAGCATGGGAGCAGATTAAGAAGGGTGGACAGAGCAGCGATAACACTAAGCCTAAGGAAAATGCAGTATCTCTAAGCCTAGATATCGCTGAAGCAGATGGCAAACTCACATCGTCTAAGCCGGATTATGCCGATACGGTAGACGTTAAATTCCAGAAGAAAAACGTGCACGTATACGTTTCGTTAAAAAAGGGAAATGTATTTGACATTAACGCAAAGAACCCGATTATCATCAACGGTGTCGATATAAGCAAGTACTCGGAAGATGACGTGTATATCTCTTATCCTGAGACTGACTTTGAGCCGAACCTGACCAAGGCAACGGTAATGGATATTTACATCTATCCAGACCTATGGAAGAAGCTGAATAAATCTGGCCCTAAGGAGGATGAACCAACTGTAAAGCCTGATGAGCAGGGTAAATACAAGCCGTCTGACTATGCGAAGGTGTATGAGTCTGAGAAGGTTAAGCTAACTGAGCTACCGATATATGAAAAGGTAAATGGGCACGAAGTTCCTGTAACTAAGGTGGTTAAGTTCTCCATTTATAACAGCACAACTCAGCAGCATGAGGCTAATGTTGTCTCTGCAGATTCGAAGCTCAAGGGATTATCTGTAGTTAAAGATAATAACTATATTATTTCTATTCACGACAGCGAATATGAGATGGATAACGCATATATCACGCTGAATAAGAATGGAGCTCTACCACAGAACTACAAGATCGATGGTAAAGTCGTAGATAAGCTAGTGCTAACAAAGAGCACTAAGCCTACCGCTGGAACGGATAGCCAGAAGAGAGTAAAAATTCAGCTACCTGTGTTTTACAAGGATAAGCAGGATAATGAAGCTCCTGCACCTAATGTAAAATTCAAGCTCACCAGCCCAATCGACACAGTGACGGTAACGTCAGACGAGGACGGATTTATCGAATGTGACCTCATCGAGGACAACAACTACATGATTGAAGTTGATGGAAATACATATGCAATGGACTCATTTCCGCTTACTGTAAAGGATAAATCGGAGTGGAACTCTGGCAAGCACCCTTACGACCACTTGAGCTGTAGAAATGTTCTCTCGCTCACAGTATTTGACAAGGCTGATGATCATAAGCACGACTCAGTTATATCTAGCTATGACGACAATGTGCAGCTCACTGGACTAAACTTCGGAACAGAGGGCAAGTACGCTTTGAATGAGAGAGTTCTGCCGAATAACTCAGTAACTGGATTTGAAGGAAAAGACTATGAGGTTGTAGATATTGACACGATCAACATGGCTCGTGTGGAAATATCGAAGTTAGCTCATGGGTCATTTGAAGTAACCCGTAAAGTTCCTGCAGGAAAGAATGTAAAGCAGGTATATTACATCGATAAGGATGGAAAGCCGGTTAAGGTTAAGTTCAGCCAGGACGGAGATAAGGTCAAGTTCCTGATGAATACGATGTCTATCTACAACAATGTAATCGAGTACGGCGAAACTCCAGATGCCGAGTACTACGTTGTAAACGGAGATTCTTTGAAGTGGAACGGAGAAGACGAGACTTTCACGATTGTGGTAAAAGAAAAGTCTAACGATGAAGACACTTACGACAACTTCTCACACGTTACGGTAGATGGTGTATTAGTATCTGCTGATAACTACACGGTGACAAAGGGAAGCGCTAGAGTTGCTTTCAAGAAGTCTTATCTTAAGACTCTCGCTAACGGCAATCACAATGCTAAGATTTTCTTTAGAAATGGAGCTGTAGAGACTAGCTTCATTGTTGCTGGATCCAAGCCAAATGCTGGAGCTGGTACGGTAACCAAGCCAGGAAGAAATGGTAAGCCTGGAACACTAGGAGTAGTTAAGAAAGCTCCAGTACGCACTAAGGTCGTAAAGACTAGAGATAGCTTAAGCACAGTTGCATTTGCAATCATGTTCGTTCTCGCTGGTGCAGCACTTACAGGTGTTGTTGCTTACAGAAGAAAGAGAGCATAATCGTTAAGCGTAGGCTTATAAGTCAAAAGCTTTAATTACAAGCAATAAAAACCCACTGTGCCAAACGGCACAGTGGGTTTTGTCTTGTTCGAATATATTAATTCTTTGAGTACTTTGTGGTGATTACTATTTCCAATAACCCTCCGAGACAAGGATTTTCTCTGTCCAAGCCTCTTTTACCACTTCGGTTCTTGTAGTCTCCTTAATGTTTGAGAAAGTTCCATCACATCCAGGCAAGTGATTACGTCTAATATACTTCTGCTGTGCATCACGTAGATCCTCCATTGAAGAGAAAGTGCCACCTTTGCACGAGTATGTCGTAACAGTTCGTGTCTTCGCAGGATGATTTACATATCTATAAACGGGTGGAACCCATGTTTTTCCTTTGCTGTCAGAGCTTTTAGATGATTTCGCCTTATCTGCGGCAGCTTTCTTCTTTTCATCCAACGCCTTCTTCTTAGTGGCTAAATCGGATTTATTATCACTATTAGTTTGTTCGCTTGATGTATTAGTGGAACTTTCCGAAGCTGATTCCTGTTTATCATCTGAAGATGTAGAGTGCTTTGCGGAAACTTTTGCTTTATCTGATTGATGCGTTATAGCTTTACGTAAACTAAAGCCACGACTATTATCAGCACCACCATCTGTAGTAGCTACAGCATAGTAGATTAGTGCAGTCGCAAGTATGATTACAATGCACAATATGATGGGAAACGGTAATTTCTTTATACGACGGCTATTCATGTTTTTATCTGCAACATGGTTTGAACTTTCTTTAATTCCTCTTAACTTCATTAAATAATATCCCTCACTGCAAACTTATCTAAATATCACACTTTAAATTTAGATTTCATTATTACATGAAATTAATCATTAAACGAGATGGTATAGAAATAATTAATTAACAAATAAACCTATATAAATTATTTCTATATATGAAAAACTTAAAAGAATTAGTTAAAAAAATAATGTAAAATGCATAATGTATACCAAGAGTATATTTGAGTAAATAGTTAAACTATGAGAATAGTTTTCATTCACGGCGCAGAAGTATTACACTTCTGTTCATTATACATGTTTATAATACATGTTTATAAATTAATTGGAATTGGGGTAAGATGGCTTTATTGTGGGGATTGCTAGTAGGTCTAGCATTTGGATTTGTGCTTAAAAAAAGCAGAATATGCTATATGGGCACAATTAGAGATGTGTATCTTGAGGGTAGAAATTACAACCTGCTGCTTCTGTTTGCGACGATTTTTACAGAGGCAATATTGTATAACATTTTTGTCCTTGCAGGACTTGTAACAGATGGTTATATTACCAGTTATTCTTTAGTGGCGCTTCCGGTTGGCAGCATGATGTTTGGTTTCGGGGCCGTTATGTCTAGCGGATGCTTGACAATGTCATTAGTTAAATCGGGTGACGGCAGAATTCTAGGTTGGATTTCCATAGCTACTTTCATGATAGTAGGTTCTTTTTTCTCTGTGGGCGGAGGTCGTTTCTTTGCAGGAAAATTTATCCAAACATATGAAGTCTTTGATAGGGAGCTAATAGAGGATGCTCGTATCAGATTAGGTATCTCGATTGCTGTAGCACTGATTCTATACGCATCGATATGGAGACATAATAACAAGAAAAAGAAAAACATACGTAGAAAGGGCTTCGGAAGCAAAGATGTATGGTTTATAGCTGTGGGTATTGTCCTTGGGATAGCATTCCCAGTTAGTGAACACTTCGGTAGAATCGGAGGAGTTGCAATAACCTCTCCTTTACTATCCTATCCATTTTCGTTCATTAAACCTAAGCAGATTGTCGGAGGCTGTAATATCTACGATCAGACATTCGGTCTTGGCAGCACATTAGTGCTTGGTATAGTGCTAGGCTCTTTTCTGACAGCTGTGGCAAATAAAGAGTTTCATGTTGTTGTCCCTAACAAGAAACAGGTTATTAAAACTATTATCGGCAGTGCTCTGATGGCATTTGGTGCACTTGTTGCCGGAGGATGCCTCGTTGGAAATGGATTAGTTAAGACCGCACAGTTCTCAGCAAAAGCATGGGTTGCTTTGATTTTCATAGCTGTGGGTACATGGCTTGCTTCGTATATATTTCTTAGAGATAGAAGCCGAAAATAATAATAATAAGATGTGTAATGAAAGGAGGATTCATGGATAAGATTGTTAAAGATGTAAAAGGTCAGGACTGTCCTATTCCTTTAATTACTTTGAAGGAAGCACTTAAGGATGCTGAACCAGGACAGACTATCGATATAAGCTTCACATGTCCAGAAGCACTTAATACGCTTCCTGATTATTGTGATGAACATGACCTGGAACTGGTGTCACTCGATAAACAGCCCGATCGTTCTTGGAAAATTTCTATTCGTAATCACGAGTAGACTGAGTACGTATAAGAGCAAGGATATGCTGAGCGATTAACATAAAATTTTAGAAGCAAATAATCACAACTTCTAAATAGTCTGCGATATGGCACCAATCATCCAGCGTGTACCTATGCACTTAAATAAAAATATGTTATTGCTACAAATATTATAAGGAGGAAAAATGGAAAGGATTTATAACCCCAAAAAGGTATCCGCTTTCCTAGCAACAATCCTAGCTGTTATGCTATTTAGCTCTATAGCTTTTCAAAATGCTAATGCATACACAGAGAAGGATACTGATTTTCTTTACTCTACCGAAAAGGTAGTATTGAAGGGAATGCCGGTTAAGAATAAGGATACTAAGAAGCCAATAACTGAACCTATAAAGTTCAAGTATTGGGACGCTACCTTACAGGAATACCAAGGTGAAGTAACATCTAAGGATGGTGTTTTACCAGATGTAGAACTGTATAAGGGACATCATTATATCTTTTATTCAAATGATGAAAATTACAACACCTACAATCCTAACGGAAAGGGTGTAAATATCTATCTAGTGATGAATAAGACTGGATCGGTAGCAGTAAATGACAGACATCTTCCTGGAAAAACAAAGGAGACAATTGATGAATTCTTGATGACCAAGAGAAGTACTCCGGAGCCAGATCCAGAGAATGCAAGAAGAGTTAAGGTAAGCTTGCCAGTATTCTATGAAAAAGATGATAGCGATAGCTTTGACTTTGGAGACACTAAGATCAGATTCACAAGTGACACAGATGTAGTTGAAGCACCCGTTAAGTTTGGATTTGTAAATGCAAAGCTTTACGAGGATATGAACTACACAGTTACCGTAGTAAGTGATGACTTTACACTTGATCCATTCCCTTTAACGGTAAAAGACCATTCAGAGGATGGAAGGGATAAAGCTGCATACATGCACTTCTCATGCAGTCTTGTAAGCTATATCTTCCTCAAGGATAAGACAGATGCACACAACAAGGATACTACTATGACAAGTTTGTCTGGTAACACAACTGTTACAGGTACTAACTTCATGCATGGTAACTATGTCCTTCGTGACAGAGTTGTCAACATGGAGGTTCCAGAGCTCGCAGGTAAGGATTATCAGGTTATAGACATTGATACTGTTAATCTCTATAGAAATGAACTTTCTAAGATTGCTGCTGGAGACTTCAAAGTAACCACAGCTGTTCCTGCAGGAAAGACTGTAAGTAAGGTTTATTATATAGACCATAAGAAAGCTCTTCACGAGGTGCCAAGCAAGCAGACTGGTGACAAGGTTACATTTGAGATGAACTCTGTTGGAGTATATAACAATGTTATCCTATATAAGTCTCAGACAGCACCTGAGTTCGAAGTAGCAATCAATGGTGTTGCTAAGTGGAAGGATGCGCACACAATTGAGGCTGCTCTAGATAGTGATGACTTCACAATCCCGGCAGACGGTGCATCGCATGTATACCTCATGACAATGGATGGAAGTGAGAGAATTTTCCTTTCAAACGAGGATACACTTGTTAAAGAAGGCAATAAACTAACTGTTAAGCTCAAGAACAAGAGCTACCGTGACTACAGAAAATTTACTGAGTTTGGTCTAGCTAAGGGATCTCTAGAAAGTGCTGAAGGAGGTGCTATGAAGAGCGCAGCAGCAGCTCACCTAGTATCTTCTGTAAAGTTCAAGCTAAAGAGCATCTCATACGAGGAGCCTGTCGTTAAGGAGCATAATGCTGGCAAGATCGTTGCTAATATTACTGGAGAAAACCTCTACTTCGGAGAGAAACCAGGAGCAAGCTACGATAACTTCAGCATCATCCCAGAGACTGCAATTGATGGAAAGTTCGTCGGATCAGTAAATGGTCAGCTTAAGTTTGACGTTGATGTAATCGATGATCAGCACGCGAAGATTACGGTTAGCAACATCCCAGAGAACACAACTGGCAAGGATCAGAAGTGGACAGTTCGCGTAAAGCGTGGATGGGCTATCCAGCTTACACCAGAGATTGGTGCAGATGATTTTGTAACCATCAAGGCTAAGGGCGAAGAAGCACCTGCAAAGCATAGCGTTAAGGTTAAGGCTAGCGAGGGTGGAACTGCAACAGCTGATATGACAGAAGCAAAGGCTGGAGATACAGTTACTGTTAAGGTTAAACCAGAGGCAGGTCACAAGCTTGCAGCAGACGGCGTTTCTGTAAAGGACGCAGCAGACAAGAAGGTTGACGTAACAAAGGTTGATGAGACAACTTACACATTTGTAATGCCAGAGGCAGACACAAATGTAAGCGTTAAGTTCGAGAAGGAAAAGGCTAAGTTCGAAGTAGCAATCAATGGATATGCAACATGGAAGGACTCCTACACAATTGAGGCAGCTCTAGATAGTGCTGACTTCACTATCCCAGCGGACGGTCCATCACATATTTACCTAGCTACTATGGATGGAAGCGAGAAGGCATTCCTCTCAAATGAAGACCAGATAGTTAAGGACGGCAACAAGCTAACCATTAAGCTCAAGAACAAGAGCTACCGTGACTACAAGAAGTTCACTGAGATTGGCCTAGCTGTAGGTGCAATTGAAGGTTCTGACGGTGCAGCGATGAAGAGCGATGCATCTACGCATCTTCTCGGCGGAGTTAAGTTCAAGCTAAAGAGCATTTCTTATGAAGCACCTCTCGAAAGGGAGTACAACACAGGAAAGCTCGTTGCAAACATTACAGGAAAGAACTTCTATTTCGGAGAAACTCAGTTTACTAACTACAGCATCATGCCTGAGGTTACAATCAACGGTCAGTACATTGGTGCAATTAACGGCCAGCTAAACTTCAACGTTGAAGTTATCGATGACGAGCATGCTAAGATTACTGTTAGCAACATCCCAGAGAATACAACTGGTACAGATCAGAAATGGGCAGTTCGTGTAAGACGTGGATGGGCAATTAATCTAACTCCAGAAACTGGAGCAGATGATTTTGTAACTATCAAGACTAAGCCAGGTGTTGCACCAGTTAATGAATACACTGTAACATTCAATAGCAATGGTGGAACTCATGTTATTAACCAGAAGGTTAAGGAAGGCCAGAAGGCTAAGAAGCCACTTGAACCAACCAAGGAAGACTACATATTTGCAGGATGGTATGCTGATAGTGCTTGCACAGTATCGTTCAACTTCGATAATCCTATTACAGCTAACACAACCGCTTATGCGAAGTGGACTCCAAAAGCTATAGAGCCAACAAAGCACACCGTTGTATTTGACAGCAATGGCGGAAGTGCAGTTGCAAGCCAGACTGTGAACGATGGAGATAAGGCAACTATGCCATCAGCTCCTACTAAGGCTGGACACAAATTTGATAAGTGGATGAATGGATCAGCTGCATATGACTTTAATGCTCCTGTAAAAGGTAACTTAAAGCTAACGGCATCTTGGGTTGCAGATACATACACTGTAGCATTTGATTCAGATGGCGGAAGTGCAGTTGCTAACCAGAGCGTTAAGTACGGAGAGAAGGCTAGCAAGCCAGCAAATCCTACTAAGAGTGGCTATACATTTGTAGGATGGTACACAGACAAGAGCTACGGCACTGAATTCGACTTCACTAAGGCAGTTATGGCAAACACTACTGCATATGCAAAGTGGAAGGCAGATGCTTCTACACCTGGTACAACACCATCGACACCAGCAACTGAATACGAATTCACTGTTGGCAAGGATGCTGCTTGGAACGGTGGAGATATGCAGTTCAAGATCGAAAATGCAGATGTAGACAAGAACGCTGCAGGAGACAAGGTATTTGACAGATTCCTAGGAATCGAGATAGATGGTCAGCCTGTAGATAAGTCAAATTATATTGCAAAACCAGGAAGTGTTGTGCTAACTCTTAAGGAGAGCTACATCAGAAGCCTTGCTGCTGGTAAGCATACAATGAAGGCTAAGTTTAAGGGCGGAAAAACTGCTACTACAAGCTTCACTGTAACTGCTTCTAAGCCAAGTGCTGGAACAGTATCAAAGCCATCAAGTCCAGCAAATAAGTCTGGTGTTGCTAAGAAGGCTCAGGTACATAGAAATGTTGTTAAGACTGACGACAGCTCTAATGTATTCGCTGACATAATAGCACTACTTCTATCAGGTTCAGCTCTCGCAGGAGTTGCTACCTACAGAAGGAAGAGAGCATAAATAATAGAATTGGACATATAAGTAAAAGGTTCTAATTAAATTAAAAACCACTGTGGTCGCAAGCGCGGCTGCAGTGGTTTTATCGTGATTCCAATATTTAAAACTTATTAGCTTAGTTCATATTCAGAGAGCGCAGTTAATAGCTAGCGATACTGCTCTATCCCAGCCCTTATAGTATCTTCAACTTCGTGCTGCGCAGCAAGCTGCTCCTGTCTAGGCATGCCTGAGAGGTCTACAGTCGGGTGAATTACAACCTTAATGGTTCCGCCAGTGAATGTATTGTGCTCCTCAAATATCTTATACGAATCGATAATCGAAACCGGCACGATTGGCACGCCGGCCTTCTGGGCGAATTTGAAGCTGCCTTCTTTAAAATGTCCCATGTCGTTACTGTGACTCCTCGTACCTTCGGGGAAGATTACGAAAGAATAGCCTTTCTTGAATAAGTCTGTAACCTCAGCGAGAGTCTTTACAGCGGAACGAGGATTGCCACGGTCGATAAATACCGACTGGGTGCCACGTATAACATCTGCAAGTGGCTTGAGTTTCTTGGTCTCAGATTTTGAAATGAAACCAATCTGTGTCGAGCGGAAAGCTTCAATCATCGCGTAGATATCTGCATATCCCTGGTGATTAGCAACGACAAGGAACGGACTTTTGGCAGGAATGTTCTCGGGATTTATTACTTCAACCTTGATGCCAAGTGCTTTTCCTGTATAATCACAAAATTCATCCTCCGCCTTACGAATCAGGCGCTGAGCTTTTGCATGGTCATCTTGAGCCTGAGCAGCTCTGATTGCCGGCATGTGCTTCATGTATTTACGAAAGCCAGCTCTGATCTTGTTTAGTGCTATTGTATTTTTAAATGGGTTCATCGTATCCTCCAATTATCGTGTAATGATATCAATATAATGCTATAATTTTATGACAATATGTGCGAAAAATCAAGGAAATAAGGAGTTTTTAAGACACATGAAATTTGTAATACAGCGAGTAGCACACGCAGATGTAGTAGTTGACGGCAAAGAGCTGGGGAAGATTGGCAAGGGCTTCATGGTTCTCATTGGCGTGTCTAAAGAAGATGACAAGAGCATCGCAGATAAGATGGTAGATAAGATGATTAAGCTCAGAATATTTGAAGATGAGAACGGCAAGACCAATCTATCTCTTGATGATGTAAGAGGGGAGCTCCTCCTCATCTCACAGTTCACACTTTATGCGAACTGCAAGAAAGGCAATCGTCCGTCGTTTATCGACGCTGGAGACCCCGATGACGCTAACGCATTATACGAATATATAATCGAGAAGTGCAGAGAACGTGTAAATGTAGTTGAGCGTGGTGAGTTCGGTGCCGACATGAAGGTTAGTCTTTTAAATGACGGACCGTTCACGATAGTGCTCGATAGTTCAGAAATTCTGTAAATAAATACAATCTGATACAAAATAACTAAATTTTTTTAAATTTTTAAAGCGTTGAAATATTAACGAGTTGAAGAAAGGCAGTCCTAAGTATAGATTATATCTATACTTAGGACTTTTGTTATAGACAAATCAAATAGTGATAGTTGTGTGAATGTATTAGAATAACCATGTCTATGTTATTAGTCACATATTAAGAAAAAGAAAGGAAAGAAAGCATGAAAA
>ERZ773031.1392-NODE-1392-length-12049-cov-4.011422_pt1 | contig 12049 bp, 10 predicted proteins | sample MGYA00511666_ERZ773031 | MGnify/ENA primary metagenome ERZ773031 (study PRJEB29015, sample SAMEA2738135) | human oral metagenome | biome: human oral; feature: human-associated habitat; material: saliva | place: China | collected 2250 ...
TTTCATCAGAATTATTACTACTCTTTTCTGAATTTGCTCAAAAAGACCAAAAACGAGTTGTGGAATAAATCACTAAAAACCGCATCATTTCGACATTTATATTTTACTTTTGATTTTAAAATTTGAAATGTAACATATATGCTACATTTTTATTTTTTGCATCTTCAACAAAAAAACCGCAGCCTTATACGGGCTACGGTTTGCGTCTTATTTAATTGTGTATTGGCGTTGGTGGTTAACAACGGCTGTTAATGTAATCGGGCTGTTGTCTTCGCGTGTGAAAGTTTGTTCACCGCTTGCGTCCACCACTTCTGTGAAGATTTCTTCGTATTCTTCTACTGTCAACATTTTGCGATTTTCTAGTAACGCTTTATGTTCTGCGATATGCAATTGGTTTTCGAACCCTTCGACTAATTCGCCGGCGAAGAATTCCCCAACGGCTCCTGATCCATAGCTGAAGAATCCGATGCGGTCTCCGGCTACTAAAACAGAACTGTTTTCTAATAATGAGATGAAGCTTAAGAATAATGAACCTGTGTAGATGTTTCCGACTTGGCGGTTATACACGGCTGCTTCTTGGTAACGCGCTGTGAAGCGTTCTTGTTCCTCTTCGCTCATTTCTTCTAAGAATGGCTTGAAGGCTTTCATCCCCATTTTTGTATATGGTAAATGGAAACAAATCGCGTCAAAGTCTGAGAACTGCGCATTTGTTTTTGCTTGATAGTCATTCCATACTTCTGCAAAGAAACGGATGTATTGCTCGTTTGAGAATTTTCCATCCACCATTGGATACGCTTCGTAGTTTGGTCTCCAGAAGTCCATCACGTCATCTGTGAATAAGCTTGTTTCATTTTCTAAAACGAGTAAACGTGGGTCACTAGAAACAACCATTGCGACTGCTCCAGCCCCTTGTGTTGGTTCTCCGCCAGAGTTTAATCCGTATTTAGCAATGTCACTTGCGATGACTAATACTTTTGAAGTTGGATTTAAGGCAATATGACCTTTAGCTAATTGTAGGGCAGCTGTTGCTCCGTAGCAGGCATGTTTTAATTCTACGCTACGAACACGGTTTGATAATCCAAGCATGCGTTGCATATAAACCGCAGCTGATTTCGATTGATCGATTCCTGTTTCTGTCCCAAATAAAATCATATCAATATCTTCACGGTCTTTATCATCAATGATTGATAACGCAGCATTTGCGGCTAAAGTCACGATATCTTGAGTCACTGGTGCTACTGCCATTGTAGACTGGCCAATTCCAATCGTGTATTTAGCTGGCTCTACTCCACGTGCGGCTGCTAATGCTTCCATATCTAATGCAGTCGGTGGTACGAAGAAGCCAATCTTATCTATCCCTATATTCATTGTTTTATTGTTCTCCTTTACGAATGAAGCTCCACACACAAAAATTGAGCTTCCTGTTCTTTCTTAGCACACACTATAGTAGCAAAAATTCGCCGTTAGGACAATTGAATTCACTAAAAGTTAGGGAATTTAAACAATTCTTTACTAATTATTTGTACTAAATTGATAGGTTTCTTATACGAAATCTTATAAAATAGAAACGAAATAGGAAATATAGACTGGAAAGGAATGAAAATATGAACGGAAATGATATCGTCATCGTGAGTGCCACACGTACTGCGATTGGTAAATTTGGCGGGCAATTTGCTACCACTTCCGCTATCGAACTAGGAACAACGGTTGCAAAAGCTGCCATCCAAAAAGCGAATCTTTCACCTGAACAAATTGATACAGTCATCTTTGGAAATGTGTTACAAGCAGGTCTTGGACAAAATCCAGCTCGTCAAGTCGGACTTGGTGCTGGACTTCATCATACAAGTACTGCCGTAACGATTAATGAAGTCTGTGGTTCTGGACTAAAAGCCATTATTTCAGCTGCACAAGCGATTCGACTAGGAGATGCCAAAATCGTCTTAGCCGGCGGTATGGAAAATATGAGTCTTGCGCCCCATTTATTACAACAACGCTTTGCTCCAAAAAACGGTCCTGTGACATTAGTAGACTCTTTATTCAATGATGGGTTAACAGACGCCTACTCACAAGACGCGATGGGGATTACTGCAGAAAACATCGTCGAAAAATACGGTTTTACTCGTGAAGAACAAGACGCTTTCGCTGTGGCTTCTCAACAAAAAGCCGCTAAAGCGCAGGAAGCTGGGCGCTTTGCTAGCGAAATCACTCCTGTAGCGGTCTTCAATCGTAAAACAAAATCCGACGACTTCATTGCAACGGACGAATTTATCCGTCCAAACACGACACTGGAGACTCTTGCTGGTCTCAAACCTTCCTTCAAGAAAGACGGAACGGTTACAGCCGGAAATGCCTCTGGAATTAATGACGGTGCCGCTTGTGTCATTATGACCACACGTGAATACGCAACAGAGCTTGGTCTTCCAATTCTTGCAACATTGAAAGGCTATGCCGAAGCCGGGGTCGATCCTTCGATTATGGGAATCGGACCTGTTCCTGCGATTCAAAAATTAGTGGCACGTACACGCATTCCGCTTGAAAAAGTGGATGTCTTTGAACTGAACGAAGCCTTTGCCGCACAAAGCATGGCGGTCATCAAAGACTTGAAGATTCCAACCGAGAAAGTAAATCCATTCGGTGGTGCCATTGCACTAGGCCATCCAATCGGTGCTTCTGGTACCCGTATTGTAGTCACGCTGATTAATGCACTTAACCAACTCGATGGTAAAATCGGGGTCGCTTCCCTATGTGTAGGCGGCGGTATGGGTGTTGCCATCGCGATTGAACGCGAACAATAGTATAAACAAGAAGAGTTGCCCAAAATTCACTTATAAGTGAATTTCGGACAACTCTATTTTTATTTTTCTTCGTGTTTCTTTTGTTCGTGGCGCTGTTGGTAATAAGCGCGAATCTCTTCATTTTCTTCGGTCGCATGATAATGCATCTCAAAGCCATTCTTCTTCCAACTTAAAGTAGTCATGAGCTCCTCCCACGTTGGTAAGCGAACTTCCGGAATTTCAAACGGTACTATCTCAGACACATCGAACGAGTCTCTCCAAACTTGAAATCGGGTTGAAACGAGTAATAACGCAACACGTGTTAACAATTCACGTTTTTCTTCGTCCATCTCCCCTGCTGCCTTCAAGAACTCTTGCACATAATGCATAAATTGTCCGTATACATCATTCACTGTCTCAATTCCAACCGTAAATAGTAGTTCAAAGAACACATTCCAGAACAATTCAAGTTCTTCGTCGCTAACCGATTCTGTCCATTTCTTGAACATTTGATCATTCAACAAACTATTTTTAGTTAATTTTTCCACCTTAATAAACTGACCATCTTCAATACCCCAAGTCATGGCACTATGTTGCATCGCACCTACGGCATCACTTTTGACAATGACATATGGCACTTCTGACTCTAGCATTAATCCAACCAGTGCATCTTGTGGAATATAACGCATCGCTAACGGTACTATATTTTGATATCCTTTTGTTTCAAGTACAGAACGGTACAATCCTGGAGAATCAAAGCAGAAAATATCAACAATGCGCAGTTGCACATCTTCTGCTTGAGTGGCCGCAGCGTAAAGCGCTAAGTTTCCACCCTTTGAATGTCCTGAGACCATTAAGTCCCCACCCCATAAACTGGCTTGTTTGGCTAAATACTCCTTGGCATCCGTTTGCGCCGCAACAAGTGGTGAATACGTCATCAGGGAGTCTTCTTTCCAGCCAATCAGCGTATCATCTGTCCCTCTAAAAATAACAAGTCTGACACCAGGTTCTACCTCTACCGTAACGGCTGCGAATTGTTTGGTTGTATCTTTATCCCATTCGCTTACTACACCGAAGAATTTCATCGATTGGAAACGAGGTGCATCCGCAATGATTTGCGATACTTCATGGCGCTCCGGTGTCATCATCATTGGATTCTCGGCGAATAATTCTTGTTTATGTTCCTGCATATACTCGGCGATTTCTTTCACTGTGACAAAATTCTCACCATTTTCATCGCTTGGAACGACTTTTTCAAGTGGTAAATATTCTAATTCCGTTAAAACTAATGCATCGATTTCAGAGAAGGCTCTTTCTTCAAACGAAACGTGCCCAAACTCCTTGATATAATCCAACATGTTTTTCATACGAAAATCCTCCGTTATTTTGAGTGAGTCCATTACTATTCTACTCTGTCATTATGGCACTTGCAACTCTTTTTCCTATGGGGCAAAAAGCCGTCATTTTCTATAGAATTCCCCTTTTTTTCGTGCTATACTACTGAAATGAAATTAAGGGGGTTGTTCTATGAAATTAGGATTTGATAGCGAAAAATACCTTGAAGAACAAAGTCAATACATTCTTCAACGAGTGAACGCTTATGACAAACTATACTTAGAGTTCGGAGGCAAATTAATCGGTGATTTCCACGCGATGCGCGTATTGCCAGGATTCGATCCAGATGGAAAAATCAAATTACTTCACCGCCTACGTGACAAAGCAGAAATTATTATTTGCGTGTACGCAGGTGATATCGAACAAAACAAAATCCGCGGTGACCTTGGAATCACATACGACCAAGATGTTCTTCGCTTAATGGACGACCTTCACTATTGGGACCTCAAAATTAACAGCGTCCTCATCACTCGTTACACAGGACAACCTGCTGCAACACAATTCAAAAACTCACTCGAACGTCGCGGAATTAAAGTGTACACGCACGGCTACACAGAAGGCTATCCGATGGACGTTGAAACCATCGTTAGTGACGCAGGATATGGCGCAAACGAATTTATCGAAACGACTCGCCCACTTGTGGTCGTAACCGCTCCTGGTGCCAACAGCGGAAAACTAGCGACATGCTTAAGCCAGCTTTATCACGAAACTAAACGTGGTCGTCGTGCCGGCTATTCTAAATTCGAAACATTCCCTGTATGGAATTTACCATTAAACCACCCTGTGAACGTGGCCTATGAAGCAGCCACTGCAGACTTAGAAGATGTCAACATGATTGATACCTTCCACCTTGCACAATACGGCGAAACGACCGTGAACTACAACCGAGACATCGAAGCATTCCCACTTCTCCGTCGTATATTGACGAAGATTTACGGCGACGCACCAATCCCTTACAACTCTCCTACAGATATGGGCGTGAACCGTGTCGGATTTGCCATCACTGATGATGAGGTCGTTCGCGAAGCTTCAAACCAAGAAATCATCCGCCGTTACTACGCAGGCCAATGCGACTACAAACGCGGTATCGGAACGCTTGAAGCAGCTCAACGTGGCAAGTACATCATGGAAGAAAGTGGACTCTCTCCACAAGACCGTCCAGTTGTAAAAGCCGCTCTTGAAAAAGAAGCCGAAGCGAAAGTTCCCGTAGTAGCCTTACAACTTCCAACTGGCAAAATCATTACAGGAAAACAATCGGATACCATGACAGCCAGCGCAGCCTGCCTACTCAACTGCATTAAAGAATTAGCAGAAATTGGCGACTCCATCCATTTATTACCACCTGTCATTTTAAATGCGATTGGCCAACTCGGAAGCGACGTTTTGAAACATCAACGCCGCTCACTCGATAGCAAAGAAGTGCTCATTGCACTTAGCATCTCAGCAGTCACAAACCCTGCCGCAGAAGCTGCCAAAAACCAATTACAAAACTTGCGCCACTTACAAGCGCACAGCACCGTCATCCTTCAAAAAGCCGACGAAGACACCTTCCGAAGCCTCGGAGTGATGATAACTTGCGAACCACAATTTGCTGGCACAAACCTCTACTACACAAACTAACCCCAAGCCCTCTCCATTTGGACGAGGGCTTTTTTATTAGCACAAACAGCATCTTAGCACCCTTTTTTGCACTCTCCCCGTTCCGCTAGCCTTCCCTAAGACCTATTCCTCTTTCCAACACCTCTTTCTAGAAGCAGAATCCAAAAAGTCCGCACACTCTCCTTTTTTCAAAAAAACTTCGTTACTTTTAAATTACAAACGAATAAAGACATCACATTATCAAAGCACAACCGTCCCAGCACCCTCCGGTTCCCCTAGCCTTCCCTAAGACCTATTCCTCTTTCCAACACCTCTTTCTAGAAGCAGAACTCCAAAAGTCTGCACACTCTCCTTTTTTCAAAAAAATCTTCGTTGCTTTGAAATTCGGCAAAATAAAAGAAGAGTGATTTATCAATAAGATCAATGAGCCTAAAATCAACGGATTCTATAGTAGGAATAGTGGCGGTTGTAACCGATGTGAATTAGTGACTCTGGAAATTTATTTCCTAGAGTCACTTTGAAGCTCGGTAGTAGTTGAGACGACAGGCTCAACACGGTACAGCCACTATCACTACTATGAAGATATCCGTAGGATTGAAAGGCGAATGGAACTCTATTCCATTTTCTCTTCTTTTATTTCTGCACCTGAATTTCGAAGGAACGAAGTTCCTTTATTCATTTTTCGTTTTATTTTTTTGCACAAAAAAAGTCGAGAGCGTGTCTCGACTTGTCTTAGTTTCTAAAGATCTTGGCTTCTAAAAAGAGGTCGTTGTAAAGCGATAATAGGTCGGTTCCTAAATTCTCGTAAACCTCCATCTTCTCCATCGCTTCCTCACTCGGATAGAAGCTCTCATCCGAAGTGATTTCTTCTGGTAAAAGCGCTAGCGCATCCTTGTTTGGCGTTGCATACCCAACATACTGAGCATTCTTCGCTGCGATTTCCGGACGCAACATGAAGTTGATAAACGCATACGCGCCTTCCTTGTTACCAACTGTTTTTGGAATGACGATATTATCAAACCATAAGTTCGTTCCTTCGCTAGGAGCCACGTAGGCTAAATCTTCATTCTCACTCAACATTTTGGAAGCCTCACCTGAGAAAGTCACGGCTATATTTGCTTCTCCTTGAATCATGTATGTCTTCATCTCATCAGCGATAATCGCTTTTGCATTCGGCATCAATGTCTTCAAGAATTTACCGGCTTCTTTAACAATGGCTTCGTCTTTTTCATTAAGAGAATGACCTTGTGTTTGAAGTGCGATTCCCATCATTTCACGAGCACCGTCAATAAATAGAATCGAATCTTTTAAATCCGGATTCCATAAATCGCGCCACTCGCTAATCATTCCTTCTGGATAAACTTTCGTATTATAAACAATCCCTAATGTTCCCCAGAAATAAGGAATGCTGTAAGTATTGTCAGGATCAAAAGATTGGTGTAAGAAACGTGGATCGATATGTTCCATCCCTTTGATTTTTGAATAATCTAATTTTTCAAGTAAGTTTTCTTCGACCATTTTATGAATGGTATACTCACTTGGAATGGCGATATCGTAGTTCGTTCCACCTTGCTTAATTTTTGTCAGCATGGCTTCGTTTGAATCGAACGTTTCATAAATGACTTTATAACCTGTTTCTTGTTCAAATTGTGTAATGAGTTCTGGGTCGATATAGTCTCCCCAGTTGTATACGATAATTGTTTGAGGGTCTCCTGCCGCTGCTGTTTCAAAATTCTTTCGGATTCCAAACAACACTAGGCAAGATACTACGATCGTCCCGATTAACATCGTTAGTCGCTTCATAGTGTGACTCCTTTCAATAAGTCACTCTCCGAAGCCTTCCCATTCAATCGTTTTTGTTGGAATTTTTGAATGAAGTAATATCCAATTACGAGTGATAATGAGAATAGGAACATCAATGTACTTAAGGCATTGATTTCTAAGCTGATTCCTTGGCGCGCACGTGAGTAGATTTCAACGGCAATCGTTGAGAATCCATTTCCTGTTACGAAGAATGTCACGGCGAAGTCATCTAATGAATACGTAAATGCCATAAAGAATCCACTGAGAATTCCTGGTGTAATCGCTGGTAAAACGATGCGTGTTAATACTTGTGAGCTTGTTGCTCCTAAGTCACGAGCCGCTGTAATCATCGATGGGTTCATTTCTGATAATTTTGGTAAAACCATCAATACAACGATTGGAATATTAAACGCGATATGCGCAAGTAATACCGACATAAAGCCAAGTTTGAATCCAATCACTGTAAAGAGAATTAAAAGGCTGGCACCGATGATAACGTCTGGAGAGACCATCAAAATATTGTTAAAGCCTAATAATATTTGTTTGCGATGGTTTGAACGGATGTAATGAATCATGATGGCTCCAAGTGTTCCAATCACAGTCGCAATTAACGAAGATAAGAGTGCAAGAATTAATGTATCAAGCACGATTCCGATTAAACGTGTGTCGGCAAGAACGGCTTTATAGTGGTCGAGTGTAAAACTCTCGAATCCGTTCATACTACCAGCACTGTTAAATGAGTAAAAAATCAAGTAGAAAATCGGAGCGTATAAGACTACAAATACAAACGCTAAGTAGAGATTTGTCCACTTGCTGTAATTTTCTAATTTCATTCAGATACGCCTCCTTTTCTACGGTCTCTTGTAATAAACATTAAAATAATCATCGCTACAATCAATACAACCCCGATTGTAGAACCCATTCCCCAGTTTTGCGTTACTAAGAAATGTTGCTCAACGGCTGTACCAAGTGTAATCACGCGGTTTCCTCCAATTAAACGAGTCAACATGAAGAGTGAGAGCGATGGAATAAATACGGCTTGTACTCCACTACGCACTCCATTCATCGTCAATGGAACGATAACACGTCTAAAGGTATCCCATTTCGTTGCCCCAAGGTCGCGGCTTGCCGCAATCAGAGAGCTTGGTAATTCTTCAATCGAGTTGAAGATTGGCAAAATCATAAATGGTAACTCGATATACGCTGCTACCGTTAAGAAACTGAAGTCAGTGAATAGGAATTCTTGTGGTGCCACTCCAAATAATGAAAGGAAGTTGTTCACTGTCCCTGTTTGGCTAAAGATTCCAATAAACGCATAGGCTTTTAACAGTAAGTTTACCCATGTCGGTAAAATGATTAATAAGAGCCATAATTGTTTGTGTTTTGAACGACTAAGGAAAAGTGCTGTTGGATAACTAACGAGTAGCGTAACAAGCGTTACTAGAAATGCGTACCACACTGAGTTGAAGGTCATTTCTAAGTAGTTTCCTGACGCAAAATAGTTTGTATAGTTTCCAAGCGTTACTTGACCATTGATGTCAAAGAATGATTTATAGAAAATCATTCCAAGTGGCGTTACTACGAATAATAACAACCAGATAAAGTATGGAATGGAAAATAAGAAACGTGATTGTTTAGTCATTTTCTTCTACCTCGTCTTCGTAGCTTTCTAAACGAGCGTCGAAGTCTTCTTCACTTTCTCCAAAACGCATTACGTGGATGTCGTGTGGTTCGAAGTATAAGCCCACTTTTGATCCTACTTCTGCTTTACGAGTGGAGTGAATCATCCATTCGTTGCCATTTTCGTCATAACAGATGATTTCGTAGTGAACTCCGCGGAATAATTGAGTGTCCACTTCAACTGTTAATTTTCCATTTTCGATCGATGTTAACGATAAGTCTTCTGGACGAATCACGATTTCAACTTTTTCGTTTGTACGCATTCCGGCATCGGCACACTCGAATTCTTTTCCAACGAATTCTACAAGGTAGTCTTCCTTCATAACTCCATCAACGATATTACTTTCACCGATAAAGTCCGCAACGAAACGGTTGATTGGCTCATCGTAAATATCTACTGGTGTTCCTGATTGAATGATTTCTCCTTTACTCATAACAAAGATTTCATCACTCATCGCTAACGCTTCTTCTTGGTCATGCGTTACGAAGATAAATGTGATTCCTAGACGTTGTTGCAATTCACGAAGTTCATATTGCATGTCTGTACGAAGTTTTAAGTCTAACGCTGACAATGGTTCATCGAGCAGTAGTACTTCTGGTTCATTGACAAGAGCGCGGGCGATGGCCACACGTTGTTGTTGTCCACCTGACATTTGTGAGATTTCACGGTTTTCGTATCCTGATAATTGCACCATTTTTAAAGCATCTGCTACTTTTTCTTTAATGATGTTTTCTGGAGTTTTCTTTAAACGTAGTCCAAACGCGATATTTTCGAATACATTCATATGTGGGAATAATGCGTAGTCTTGGAAAACAGTGTTGACTTTACGTTTGTTTGGTGGAAGTTTAGTAACGTCTTCCCCGTTTAAAGTCACTTTTCCGTTTGATACATCTGTAAATCCAGCAATGATACGTAAGATTGTTGTTTTACCGCATCCTGAAGGCCCTAGTAATGTATAGAATTTTCCTTTTTCGATTTCGAAATTGATATTTTTTAAAACATGAGTGTCCTCATAAAATTTGTTCACATTCTCAAATGAGATAATTGTGTTGTTTGACATTGCTAGCACCTAACTTTCTTTATTTATAAATATGAATCTGTCGCCACGACTAAAACTTTTGACGGTTTCTTAGCGGCGTTGCTAATTTGGTGTTTGGCTTTCGCCTCAAAATAGAAGGACTCTCCTTTGGAAACTACTTCAACTTGTTTACCGACTTTGACCTGAACAGAACCTTCGAGCACATATCCAAATGTTTCTGCAAGTGACGGTTGGAACGTCTTGTACGCTCCCCCTACTTCGAACTCCAAAATCACGGGTTCCATTTCATGCTCGTTCGAGTCTGGATTGAGCCACGTGACCGTCGTATGGTGCTTGGCGTCTTCCATCATCGTCATATCCTCTTGGCGGTAGATGGTGAGCGCCTCTTCTGGCCCCTCATCGAAAAAGTCCGCTGCAGGGCATCCCAACACTTCAAGAATATCAAAGAACGTATCCATTGATGGCGAGCTCAAATCATTCTCTAATTGCGAGATATATCCCTTTGACAAGTCTGTTCTCTCTGCTAACTCTTCTTGCGTTAAACCCTTTTGAATACGTAGGGCACGCAGTTGATGACCGATTTCCATTGTCTTCTCCTTTTAAACTAATTGTTTACTAACACAAAGACCATTATACATTAAGTTTAGTAATAGTCAACCAAATCCACTCCAAAAATCGGACTTTTTTGAAAGCCTATTTTTTAGCATGGTAGTGCGAGTTTCGTGCTTATTTTTTTCTCGTGAAAAAATGCTGAAATTATCATATATGATAATTATCATTTATGATAATTTTGATTATATGCAAAAAAAAAGGATTCGATATCGAATCCTGTTTTGGTGTCTGCATCTATTTGGAGTGGTTTATCGCATTTTTGAGTGCGAAGACTCACATCCTGTGAAGTTGAACTCGGGCTCACAGGACTGACGTCCACTTCCCGTAGTATCCGCACGACTTGTTCCAAGTCCCTTGCGTTACTCCGGTCCAGTGATTCAGTCCTGAGCGTTCGCCCTCGTATCCTCATCTCATCGTCACAAACTCTTCACTACCAGTTGGGTGAATCGCTACCGTTGCGTCGAAGTCGGCTTTAGTTGCGCCCATTTTAATGGCTACGGCAAAGCCTTGAATCATTTCATCAACGCCGTATCCAATCCCGTGGAGTCCGACTACTTTTTCGTCTGCTCCTGCTGTGATTAGTTTGAAGCGCGCTTGTTGGCGATGGCTTGTCACGGCTGAATACATTCCAGCAAACGTTGATAAGTATGCCTTCACGTTTTCTTTGCCATACTCTTTCACGGCTTGTTCTTCTGTAAGCCCCACTGTTCCAATGGCTGGGTGTGAGAACACGACTGTAGGAATCGTTGTATAGTCCATTTTCGCGTTTTTTTGTCCGTTAAATAAACGTTCTGCTAGTGTGCGTCCTGCTTTAATCGCTACTGGCGTCAATTCTTTTTCACCAGAAACGTCCCCTAAAGCGTACACTCCTTGAGCTGTTGTTTCTTGGAATTCATTCACTTTGATAAATCCACGTTCTGTTAATTCCACGCCTGCTGCTTCAAGGTTTAATCCTTCTGTATGAGGCACGCGTCCTGTGGCCCAAATCACTTTTTCAGCAGCGAAACTTGTTCCATCTTCGAAATGAATTTCCACATGACCATTTTCAAGTTGAACCAATTTTTGTGGCACTTTGTTTGTGTGCAATGTTGGTCCTGATTTTTCCATTTCTGCAACGAGTACTTCAATAATCGAATGGTCGAAGTT
>ERZ773031.1404-NODE-1404-length-12009-cov-6.998243_pt1 | contig 12009 bp, 10 predicted proteins | sample MGYA00511666_ERZ773031 | MGnify/ENA primary metagenome ERZ773031 (study PRJEB29015, sample SAMEA2738135) | human oral metagenome | biome: human oral; feature: human-associated habitat; material: saliva | place: China | collected 2250 ...
GCTCTGCCACATGTCTCGATAAATGAGACTGAACTCAATTTTCTTTCCCATATATATTTTCAATATGTTACTAAATGAAGGGATTGCAGCATGCAATCTGACCTGCAAAATTAGATAAAAATTTCCAAAAAACGACTGACCGCTAATATTTTTTGCAATAATTGACTATCTTTGCAGTCTAAAAGTTAGTACATGAAGAAAATGTTTTTCCCTCTCTTCGGCTTTGCACTGCCTTTCCTTACAGCTTGTTACAACCAAGTATCGACTGGAGATCACAGTGCTATCGATGTTGAGGTTCAAATGAAAGGTGATAGTACACGCTACGGATTGGCGTGCGACGGTTGCTCTGATTCTATAATTGTTCTCCTACCAAATGAGGGAGGTGACCCTGTAAAGTTTGACATTGTAACAGCAAAACGCAATGGCATGGTTTATGGTACACCCGAGATAGGCGACGAATTAGCTATTGTTCCTAATCCTATTGACCCCTTTGAGGCAGAAATGGTTATTAATCTTGAACAAATGAAGGGTACATGGACTTTCCAAGTATTGCCAAAGTTGAAGCCTAACCCTACGAAGTCAGAGGAGGAAATATTGGCTGGCATGAGCGATTCTATGAAGGCTGCCTTGTTTACACCGCGTGAGTATGGCTTTACACTGAAGAGTTACAACCAGGCTTCACCAGTGGGTTATGTCATGAAAGCTAACTCTTTGGAAGATGAAAGTCCTGTGGAATATCCTAAGGTGACTGTTTATACGAGCTGGCACATCTTCAACGGTAGACTTTATATCTATAAAGACACACTTGACGAACAGGGACACCGCATCCCACAAGACTCTGTCGGCTTTGACTCTGGTTCTATGCGCTACCTCTCTGAAGACTCTATGGCTGCTCTTTTTGGTAAGAAAGTGATGCAGTATCACCGCAAGAAGAATGCTTTGGAAGCAAACAAAGAAGCTCAAAAAGCAGAAGAGAAGAACGCTATTATACAGAGTTTTAAGAAATAAATATGTTTCTTCCGTTAAATCTATAGATGATTCTTACATAGTTTTAACGGAAGAACTGAAGTAACTTATTAAACAAAATGATAGGATAAAAACTATCAAACTACATATTTTATTATAATCTTCCAGCACAGCATACCTTTTCTTTTTAATACCTCAAAGATGCGGATAGAGATTTGAAAAATCATTACATATTTTCAAATAAAACATCTATAAATAAGGACAAAGACACATATAAAAAGAAGACTTGTAACCAAAAGGAAATCAATTAGTTAGAAAGTAGCATATCAAAAGATGCTTAATTGGACTTCAAAAGGGCGTTAGTAAGGGGCTTAAAGGGCACCTTTTGCAAGCCAAAAGGGCGTCTTTAAGAAGCCTAAAGGGCATGTATTAGACTCAAGTCATCTGAAAATAGTTTACATATATTGCATAATCAAGGAATAAGTTGTTTGTAGAAAACGGTTAGACACCAAATCTATTCACATTTTACCTTGTATTTATTCCCCTTTGTGAGAGCATCTAATTGGGGATAGTTATTGTAAAAATATGAGCGTTGTAATCTAATAAACCGATTTAGGTTTAATCTTTTCAAGCACAAGATTTGGCTGTTATTACAATTTTATATACCTTTGCGCAGATAATTATAGAGGTAATTCAGCCGTCATATACATAGGCGAAAGAGCCTTTCACAACCAAGGCAGCAATGCCATTATAAAAAGGAGACCACTACAGGTTTTAAGAATATGAAGAAATTAATAGCGTTGTTTTCAATCATAACAATACTCTCCTTCTCTTGCTCAATCATTGTTTCAGCACAGGCACCAGCTAAAGCAGCGACCGCAGCTACTGCTGACACACTTTCAGATGATGCACTGAACGAGACAGGTGTAGCCGATACAGCAACCGTTAAAACACCAACCGCACAAGATACGGGCATCCACCAATCCTTAAAGCGTAAGTTCATCGAGGGTAATGCTGGCTTCATGTCGTTGGTAGCATTAGCTTTGGTGTTAGGCTTAGCATTCTGTATTGAACGCATCATCTATCTAAGTCTTTCAGAAATAGACGCCAAACGATTTGTTGGTAAATTGGAGGATATGATTGTTGCAGGCGAGATTGAACAGGCAAAAGCACTGAGCCGTGACACACGTGGACCAGTAGCTTCCATCTGTTATCAAGGTCTGTTGCGTATAGACGATTCTATAGAAAATATCGAACGCAGCGTTACCTCATATGGTAGTGTTCAGAGTGCTAACCTTGAGAAAGGCTGTTCATGGATTACACTCTTCATTGCAATGGCTCCATCACTCGGTTTCCTTGGAACCGTTATCGGTATGGTTATGGCATTCGATCAGATTCAAGAGGCTGGCGATATTAGTCCAACGATTGTGGCATCAGGTATGAAGGTGGCTTTGATTACAACCATCTTCGGTATCATCGTAGCCCTCGTACTGCAGATTTTCTACAACTATATCCTCTCAAAGATTGACCATATCACAGCACAGATGGAAGAATCAGCCATCTCATTGTTGGATGCAATCATGAAATATAAACTTAAATCAATTCATAATTCATAATTGAGAAATTCAAAATTCATAATTCAAAATTCATAATTATGATCACTTATGAGGCACAATACATTAACAAATACTCGAATGGGAGCCTATTAGTAAGCAAGAATTATGATATTCATATTCAACTATTCTTACCAAGTTTCCTTCTATAACAGATATAGAGTACATCGGTAATCATAATTATGAATTGTGAATTATGAATTATGAATTAAAGAAGTAATCATAATTATGAATTGTGAATTCTGAATTCTGAATTAAAAAGTGGTATGATGAAAATAAAAGGTATAGCAAAGATGGACGAGGAACGCATATCACAGCGTGTCCTCTACGTGATAGTAGCGTTATCAGCTATTGTCTTTTTGGCATTCTATCTCATTGGCTATGACACCCCTTTTACAGGCAACACAGCATTCAATGCACCTATGCTTACCGACGTTTTGCTTGGGTTTATGTGGGGATTGCTTGCTATCACAACTACAGCCTCTATCGTTGCCGTAGTTCGAGGTATACGAAGAGCCAACCGAAGTGAAGGAATGACGAATGGTATTCCTGCAAGAAGGATTACCTATACTACATATGGAATAACAGCACTCATCTTACTCTTGACCTTTGTTTTCGGTTCTACGCAGACAATGATGGTCAATGGAGAGAACTTCACAGACAGCTTCTGGCTTCGTATAACAGATATGTTTGTGAACAGTTCACTACTTTTACTTGTTCTTGCAGCAGGAGTAGTAGCCTTTGGAGCGACTCGTTATTACAGAAAGGGAAGCGGAAAATGATGTTTCGTAAGAGAGAACGAAGGAAAGTTCCTATACTAAATACGACGTCAACGGCAGATATTTCGTTCATGCTGTTGATATTCTTCCTTGTTGCCTCTTCTATGGACCTCGACAAAGGACTGTCACGTCAGTTGCCTGCTATCGATAAAACAAAGACACCACCTGCTGCCGTAGATAGCAGAAAAGTGATGCGTATTGTTATCGATGCGGAGAATCAAGTGACACTTGATGGAAAGGCTGTGACGATGAAGGAGCTCTTACAGCGTGCAACACAGCTTATTCAAACTAACGGAAAGGGGCATCTTATCCAGTTACAGAGCAGTCGTAACGCTTCATACGATACTTATATCCACGTGCAAAACCAATTAGTTGCAGCGTATAACACCCTTCGCAACCAACGCGCACTCAATCTTTTTGGAAAAGAGTTTGAACTATGTAGCAACGAACAGCAGAAGCAAATAGCCGACGAATTACCTATGCGAATATCAGAGGTGTATACTGTTAGCAAGGCAGACAACACAGAGAAAGGGGGTACAGAATGAAACTCTATCGCGGAAGAAATCATGAGATCCCTGCATTGAACACAGCTTCTATGCCTGATCTTATCTTTTCTATTCTTTTCTTCTTCATGTTAGTTGTACACATGAGGAAAGCAAACGTACACGTAAAGTACCAAGTGCCAATGGCAACAGAGCTTTCACGCATGTATAATAATTCAACTATACAGCACATCTATATTGGTCGTCCCATCAATAGCCTTGGACAAGTAGAAGGAGAGAAGATGGTTGTACAATTAAATGATCATATCACAACGATTCCTGAAATAAGGAAATATCTGATTCAACTCTCTGCTGCTTTACCGCCAGAACAGCGCAAAGAGCTAAGCGTAAGCATCAAAGCAGACCGCCATGCAGATATGGGTACGATTATGGATCTCAAACAAGTGTTGAGAGAGGCTAACGTGTTGAATGTCAACTTTACAGCCACAATGAGTAGGAATAACAAACTGAAGTAGGTTATAAAGTTGTAATTTGTTGTAAAAAACGACTTTTTAACTTGCTTATTAAGAGTTTTTTTAATACCTTTGTAAGCAAAATCAAATTGTAAATAATGGCACATAGAAGTTTAGATCGTCTTGATAAGAAGATTCTGCACCTCATCTCTGAGGATGCAAGAATTCCATTCCTTGAGGTTGCACGTGCATGTAACGTCAGCGGTGCAGCCATTCATCAACGTATTCAGAAGTTAACAAATCTTGGAGTATTAAAGGGTTCACAGTTTATTATAGACCCAGAACGTATTGGTTATGAGACCTGTGCATTCATTGGTTTGAACCTTAAGAATCCTGAGAAATTTGATGATGTTGTTGAAGCTCTGCGTCAGATTCCAGAGATTGTGGAGTGTCACTACACCACAGGTGAGTATGACCTCTTCTTGAAGATTTACGCATACAACAACCATCACCTTATGTCTGTCATTCACGACAAGCTGATGCCACTTGGTCTATCACGCAGCGAGAGTTCAATCTCTTACAATGCTGTTATCGACCGCACCTTACCTATTGAGGGTATGAAGGTTGCTGATGTCGTTCTGGATGATGATGAAGAGGACGAGGAGTAAAAACATTTCTACCTATAATTAATAGCGTAGAATAAACTAATATCCTTTTATAAAGGATGACTGATACAAAGAAACCCGTACAACATTTGTGCGGGTTTCTTCATTTTCATACTCTCCTACCCTATTCAACCAATTCATCTATCGATTTTATCAACTCTTATCATGTCACTTTTCATACATCATCAGCAGCGAAAAGTATTGACATAAAAATCAACAACAAGCCTCTTCTTAATACTCAAAAACAACACAAGCCATACGCCTATAACTCCCTATTAACAAAACAGTTACAAATTAGCATTTTAAAAGGTGCTTAATAAGGGTTCAAAAGGGCGTTAGTTAGACCTCAAAAGGGCATCTTTTAAAAGCCAATTGGGCGTTAATTCAAACACTGTTAAGCATCAATTAAAATTGGCTATTTGATTTTTCTTGACAGAACCAATAAATTTAAAGACTTTAAGAAGAACTTAATAAGGAGGTACCGAACTCACAGAAACTTTATCATTTTATAAATAAAAAGTCCTCACAAGCAAAAATGTGCTTGCGAGGACTTTCCAATATAATTTATTTTAAGCTGTACAACAACTTACAGGTGACTCATTACTACTTGAGTACATAGGCTTTCACCCGTTGTCATACAACTATTATTCCTTGATATTTGGCTCTTCCAAACCGAGGTTGCGCTTCTTATCTACTACCTTCAAAGTAAGACCAATGATAAGAGCTATCACACCCAAACCAGCAAGCATAACCAACGGAGCTGTATAGTTGAGCTGTGTTGGGTCAGTAACACCTACGTTTGTCTTGTCGAGAACCTTACCAATAAGGAGTGGGAACAACCACAAACCGATATTCTGAATCCAGAAGATAAGTGCGTAAGCAGAACCGATAATCTTTGCATCTACGAGCTTTGGTACACTTGGCCACAATGAAGCAGGCACAAGTGAGAAAGAAGCACCGAGAACGAGGATGGTTACATAAGCAACGATAACACCACCTACCTGACTTGACTTGAACTGTGGAAGGACAAAGGCGAATGTAAGGTGACAAACTATCAGAAGTAATGAACCCAATACGAGCATAGAGGCAGCCTTACCCTTATGGTCAACATAGCTACCAAGGATTGGTGTAATACCTACTGCGAGCAGTGGGAATACAGCAAAGATAGACTCTGCAGACTGACGCATATAACCCATGTAGCAGTAAGCAACAAGGAAGAATATAGAAAAGAAGAGCATAAGATTCTTCAAAGCCTTATTCTTCATGAAGTTGAACATGAATGCAGTAGCAGCAACAACGAGCATGATAACATACTGTATGATAGTCACACTTGATGAAGCCCAGTATGAACCTGAAGGAAGTTCGTGGAAGGTAAGGTTACACTGAAGCATATTTACAGCGTACTTCTGGAATGGGAAGATAGCTGAGTAATAAAGCACACAGAGCAATGCTACGAGCCAGAAGCCCATACTTGAAAGAATCTTACCGAGGTCACTAATCTTAAATGGATCTTCTTTTTCCTCTGCCTCACCGGTCTGTGAGTCGAGCTTCTTATCCATGAAGAAGTAAACGATGAACATCATCAATGCAATACAGATAAGTACTACACCGAAAGCTACAGAACGAGAAACATTAATATCGCCACCGAGTTTTGCAAAGAATGGCGAGAAAATCATACAGGTAGCAACGCCAAGACGAGCTAAAGCCATCTCTGAGCCCATTGCCAAAGCCATCTCACGACCCTTAAACCACTTTACAATACCACGAGAAACAGTGATACCTGCCATCTCAACGCCACAACCAAATATCATGAAACCACAAGCTGCAACCTTTGCAGATGCTGGCATTCCCTGATAGAAAGGAGATACGCCTAACTGCTCGAAGACTGGAATGTGGTTGAGGTTATTGGTAAACCATACGTCAAGTGCACTACCAGCAAAGCTGTCGCTGATGGCATAGTACTTGATTAAAGCACCAGCTAACATCACTGCACCAGACAAGATAGCAGTGAAACGAACGCCCATTTTGTCGAGGATGATACCTGCGAAGATGAGGAAGAACACGAAGACATTAAGGAATGTCTCTGAACCCTGCATAGTACCGAATGCGGTTGAGTCCCACCCTCTCTGCTCCTGCATCAACTCCTTGATTGGAGAAAGAATATCAACAAAGATGTAGGCACAGAACATTGCCAGGGATAAAAGGAGGAGAGCCGTCCAGCGCATCGCTGCTGAATCTCTCAATGATGTTTGAATTTTATCAGTCATGATGAATTTATTAGTTAACAAGTTTACGAGAGGACAAGTTGACAAGTTTGACAAGTTGACAAGTAAACAAGTTGTTTGTTAGATTATAAGTTGAAAGTGAACGAGTGAACATGTTGACGAGTGAACGAGTGGATACTATCAAGCTACTTGTCTACTTGTAAACTCGTCAACACGTTAACTTGCAAAAGCTACTTCTTCAGCCAGCGGTCGAGCCAATTAAAGAATGTACGCTGCCAGAGAACACTGTTTTGTGGTTTCAATACCCAGTGGTTCTCATCAGGATAGAGAAGTAACTCAGCAGGGATACCACGCAGACGAGCTGCATTGAAAGCACCCATTCCTTGATTAGCATTAATACGATAGTCTTTCTCGCCGTGAATACAAAGGATTGGAGTATCCCACTTATCAACATTCAAATGAGGACTGTTTGCGTAAGTACGCTTTGCAGCTTCGCTCTTGTCCTTATTCCAATATGCATCGTCATACTCCCAGTTGCTGAACCAAGCCTCCTCTGTATCTGTGTACATACTCTCAAGATTGAAAGCACCATCATGAGAGATGAAACACTTGAAGCGCTTGTTGTGAATACCAGCAAGATAATAAACAGAGAAGCCACCAAATGAAGCACCAACAGCGCCTAAGCGGTCTTTGTCTACAAATGGTAGATTGTTAGCTGCATCGTCAATCGCTGAAAGGTAGTCGTTCATACACTGACCAGTCCAATCGGTACTAACTTCCTCGTTCCATGCACTACCAAACCCTGGCAAGCCACGACGGTTTGGTGCAATGATGACATAGCCATTGGCTGCCATTATCTGAAAGTTCCAACGATAGCTCCAGAACTGAGAAACAGGACTTTGTGGTCCGCCTTCACAGAAGAGCAATGTAGGATATTTCTTATTTGGATCGAAGTGTGGAGGAGTAATTACCCATTCCATCATTTCCTTACCATCAGTTGTCTTTACCCAACGAGACTTTACATCACCCAAAGCTAACTGGTCATAGATGTGCTTATTCTCAAAGCTGAGTTGTGTCTGAACGCTTGCTTTCTCCTTCTTAGCAGGAGTTATAGCGAAGATTTCATTAGCTTGAGAAATACTCTGACGGATAGCAAGCAACTTCTTATCACCAAGGAGTGAGATACTTACATAGTTATGATCGCCTTCTGTCAGCTGCTTCACCTCACCCTTAAGATTCGTCTGATAAACATTCACTGTAGCATGCCATACACCAATGAAATAAAGGTCCTTTGAATTAAGGCTCCATGTGTAGTCGTCTACATTTGAATCAAAGCTTTCAGCGACGTATGTCTTCTTGCCTGTTGCCAAGTCATAGACACAGAGACGGTTGCGGTCACTCTCATAACCATCGTTCTTCATGCTTTGCCATGCAATGTACTTGCCGTCAGGTGAGAACTTAGGGTTAACATCGTAACCTACATTCATATCGCCAGCCTGATGATTTACAGCCTGATTGCGCATACTCTTTGTTGCATCAATCTTTGGCTCAACATAGTCGGCTGGCTTGCAGAGATTCTTTGTTTGGCAAGTCTCCACATTATATATATATATGTCGGCATCGGTAGAGATAGCATACTGTGTACCTTCCTTCTTACGGCAGGTATAAGCAATGAACTTAGAATCCTTGCTCCAATCAATCTGCTCAATACCACCAAATGGAGCCAACGGACTCTCGTAAGGTTCGCCTTCGAGTACATCAACACCAGCTCCAACACCCTCAGCAGTAACATCTGCAACAAATGGATGTGCATTTGTTGTAACATAATGGTCCCAGTGACGATAGTTCATATCGGTGATGACCATACCCGTAGCCTTTGGCAAGTCGCTTGGGTTCTGCTTGATAGTGCCATAGTAAGGGATGCTCTTGATGAGAACAACACGCTTACGGTCTGGAGAGAATCGGAAACCTTCGATGTCGATATCCGAATGTGTCAACTGCTTACGGTTTGTACCGTCTGCATTCATTGTCCACAGCTGTCCACCTGTAAGGAATGCCAAGGTGTTGTTGTCGAGCCATGCTGCATCACCCTCACTCTTTGCAGAGGTAGTCAGCAAACGATCGTTCTTACCATCGGCATCCATCACGCGTAGTACCTGGTGTCCTTTGTTTTCTTTGACACTGTAATAACCCACCTGATAGACAATCTTCTTGCCATCAGGTGAGGCTTGTGCAGCACCGATACGTCCCATAGCCCAAAGTGTCTCAGGAGTCATGAGGTCACTTGTCAGCGTAATGTTGCTACGTCCGATGTTCACATCCTGTGCTTGTGCAACGCTACCACTCATCATCAGAGCCGCAGTCATTGCCATGGTTAAGTTTTTGTTCATAGTTATAGACCTTTCTTTTTCTTATTTAGCTCATCTTGCTTGCGTCGAAGTTCTTCTTGCTGCTGCTTCTGTAACTCCTGTAAAGCCTGCATACGAGCGAAGAGTCCACTACCCATATTGTTCTTAGGGTTGTTCTTTCGCTCTTCACGACGTGCTTCAAGGATAGCCAGAAGTTTCTCCTCATTGGTTGTCTTGCGTAATGCCCACATGATAGCAGCTGAGAAGAAGAGAGATATAAAGTAATAGAAGTTCAGACCTGATGAATAGTCATTGAACATGAAGAAGAAGAACAATGGCATACCAAACATCATCCACTGCATCATCTTCATCTGATCAGCCTGCTGTCCAACCATCTGATCCTTCTGCTGCTGCATGGTAAACCATGTGTAAAGCAAGTTAGCACCACAGAAGAGGATACAAGTCAATGAGATATGGTCACCAACGAGCCAAACGTCATGATCCCATGAGAAGATTGGATCGAAAGTACTGAGGTCATGCATCCAAAGGAAGCTCTGACCACGAAGCTGAATAGCATTCGGTACGAAGTTAAACATCGCAATCCAGATAGGCATCTGTATCAACATAGGAAGACAGCCAGACAAAGGACTCACTCCATACTCTGAATACTTCTGCATCATAGCCTGTTGCTTCTGCATCTGGTCTTCTGGCTTATTGAATTGCTTCGTTGCTTCATCCAACTTTGGCTTCAACACACGCATCTTAGCAGAACTCATATAGCTCTTCTTCACCATTGGGAAGGTAATAAGCTTTAATAATAAGGTAATGAGAATCAATACAACTCCCATTGGGAACACCTTACTCAACCAATCGAATACATACAGAGTAAACCAACGGTTGATAATGCGGAACAATGGCCAGCCAAGATATACGAGGCGTTCCATATCAAGTTCCTTTGCAAACTTACTCTCTGTTTCAACAGACTGAAGCAGACGGAAATCGTTAGGACCAAAGTAGAATTCGAACTCAGAAGGGCGCTTACCTGTTGGATCAAAGCCCGCCTTCATGTTAGCCTCATAGTGCTTGAGGTAATGAGAAGACTTCTCAAGTGGTGTACTCTTAAGCTTTGCACCTGTTGCAAAGTTATCCTTTGCAATCATCACAGCAGAGAAGAACTGGTTTTTGAAAGCTACCCAATCCATTGGGTCCTCTGTTGTCTCTTCCTTTTCAGAAGTCTCACTCAAGTAATCAGTACCCCCATCATGTTTCTTATAGGTAAGTGTTGCGTAGCGGTTCTCAAATGTGAAACCACGTTCCTGCTGCTTACAACGCTCCTGCCAGTTAATATCTATCTGGTTATAATTTGGAGCAAAGAGTCCACCCATACCCTCTGCCTGCAAAGACATATTGAGCAAATAGTCCTTACCAAGTGTATAGTTCAAGGTAAGTGTCTTACCCTCTCCTGCCACAGCAGTCAGCGTAACAGTAGAATCTGTCACATTTGAAGGACTGAAGATAAGGTCTTTTGTCTCAATATTACTATTCTTTGCAGCCAACATAAAGTTAAGGCTCTGGTCGTCACCACTAAACAAAGTAACATTCTTCTGGTCCTGTGAACCATCCTTAACAGCTATATTATGACCGATATAGTTTTTGATAACAGCCTTCTTCACAACACCACCCTTGGTACTCAAAGTCAGCTCAACCTTACTATTTTTCAATATAATATCCTGCGCCTTGCCATTCAAAGCAGCATAAAACAGAGCTGTTGTATCAGTAGCCTGCGCAGCCTTCAGCTGTGCCTGCTTCTCAGCAGTAAGTTTCGCAGTCTGTGCTTTCTTAGCAGAAGCAATAGAATCCTTTACAAATTCAGCCCTCTGCTGTGCTACCTGTTCAGCTGATGGCTGCTGCCACCAAGCAAAACCAAAGAGGATCAGGGCAATAAGTACAAACCCTGTGATTGTTCTTTTATCCATTTATTTGTTTTTCTGATTTTCAATTGAAGTCTTTACGAAGTCGAGGAAGAGCGGATGTGGACCGAGTACAGTTGACTGATACTCTGGGTGGAACTGTGTTCCAATATACCACTTCAAACCTGGTATCTCAATGATTTCAACCAAGTCGCTCTCTGGATTGCGACCAACACACATCATACCATGCTTCTCAAACTCCTTTTCATAGTCGTTATTGAACTCATAACGATGACGATGGCGCTCCTGTATATGCTCTTGCTTATAGATATTAAAAGTATGTGAACCCTGACGCAGTACGCACTCATAGGCTCCAAGGCGCATCGTACCACCCATATTGGTGATATTCTTCTGCTCCTCCATAATATCAATCACATTGTGTGTAGTCTTCTCATCAATCTCTCGTGAGTTAGCATCCTTATACCCAAGGACATTACGAGCAAACTCAATCACCATCATCTGCATACCAAGACAGATACCGAAGGTTG
>ERZ773031.1408-NODE-1408-length-11986-cov-5.968318_pt1 | contig 11986 bp, 13 predicted proteins | sample MGYA00511666_ERZ773031 | MGnify/ENA primary metagenome ERZ773031 (study PRJEB29015, sample SAMEA2738135) | human oral metagenome | biome: human oral; feature: human-associated habitat; material: saliva | place: China | collected 2250 ...
AATGTCAAAAAAGAAGAGATTTTAAAGCAAAATAAATTTATTAGTCTTGAAAATCTACTTTCTTTTTATGAGGAAAACAAAAAAATACTTTTGGACAAAAAAGAAAATTTATTAACGACACTAAATAAGTACTTTCCAAATATCAATCTAAATATTAATTTAAAATTCAATTTAGATTTATCTTTTTTAGAAAAACTGGAAATAGATAATATAGATGAGATAGTTGAAAAGCTAGAACAATTTTATGAAGCTAATTATATTGAACCTGTAGAAAGTAATTTAAGAAAAAAAGTTGTTGAAAAATTCAAAAAAATTATTAAGTTTGCAAAAAATATTTTTATAGATTATTCTGATGTATTTTTAAATTATACTTCGATTAACTTAAATAAAAAGATTGAAAGAGCTCCCCCTTATAATTTTGATTTATATTTAGAACAAAAATAAAATTGAAATTTTAAGGAGGATAAATGAAAGGTATAAAAATAGGAAAATATTATATAGAAAAACCAATAGTTCAAGGTGGAATGGGTGTAGGAGTTAGTTGGGATAATTTAGCAGGAACAGTTTCTAAAAATGGTGCTTTAGGTACAATAAGTGGAATTTGTACTGCTTACTATGATAACTTAAAATATTGTAAAAAAGTTGTTAATGGTAGACCAGTAGGAGCAGATGCTCTAAATTCTAAAGAAGCTATGATGGAAATTTTTAAAAATGCTAGAAAAATTTGTGGAGATAAACCTCTTGCTTGTAATATTCTACATGCTATGAATGACTATGCAAAAGTTGTTGAATTTGCAATAGAAGCTGGAGCAAATATCATAGTTACAGGTGCAGGACTTCCTCTAGAATTACCTAAACTTGTTGAAAATCATCCAGATGTTGCAATAGTTCCTATTGTTTCATCAGCAAGAGCTTTAAAAATTATTTGCAAAAAATGGAAAGCTGCTGGAAGATTACCAGATGCAGTTATAGTTGAAGGACCAAAAAGTGGTGGACACCAAGGTGCTAAGGCTGAAGACTTATTCTTACCAGAACATCAACTAGAAAGTGTTATTCCTGAAGTAAAAGAAGAAAGAGATAAATGGGGAGATTTCCCTATAATCGCTGCAGGAGGAATTTGGGATAATGATGATATCCAAAAAATTATGGCTCTTGGTGCTGATGCAGTACAACTAGGTACAAGATTTATAGGAACTTATGAATGTGATGCTAGTGATGTATTTAAAAATAATTTAATAAATGCTAAAAAAGAAGATATAGTTATAGTGAAATCTCCTGTAGGTTACCCAGGACGTGCTATAAAAACTGATTTAATTAAAAACTTAGTAGCAGATGATCAAACTGTAAAATGTTACAGTAACTGTGTTGCTCCTTGTAATCTTGGAGAAGGAGCTAGAAAAGTTGGTTTCTGTATAGCAAATTGTTTAAGTGATTCTTACAATGGAAAAGCTGACACTGGATTATTCTTCTCAGGTGAAAATGGTTATAGAGTAAATAAATTAGTTTCTGTTGAAGAATTAATTAATGAACTTATGACTCCTAGCAATAAGATATTAAATGTAAATTCAGAAAATCTTGTAGAAAATGTTATAAGTTTTTAAATTTGTCTGTCATAAATATCCATTTAAAAAATGATAAAGCAGTGAGAAAATTACTTCTCCCCTGTTTTATCATTTTTTTATAAATTATGCCAGAACACTCGCGACTCTAGCACTCGTAGGGTGTCAGTCGTGAGAGGTTCAGTTGTCCAAAAAAATAATATTGATTTCATTAATTGCTTTACAAAAATAGCACAATATAATATAATTATTAAGTAAATCATTATTTTAAAATGGGATAATATTAGTTTTTACAAGGAGAATATTTTTAATGAAAAAAGATAAAGAAAGTAAACTTAAAATTCTTCTGCCTATATTGGCAATTATAATAGTAATAGTATTAATTTTTAATAGATTATTATTCAAGTTAAAAGATCAAGTAGATAAAGTTGCTTTACCTGTTCAAAGTAAAGTTTATAATGTTGCTAACAGAGCTGTTGGTATAAAAGATATAATTTTTTCTTATGAGAGTATCATGGCAGAGAATGAAAATCTAAAGAAAGAAAATATGACTTTGAAATTAGGAAAAATTAGAGATGAAAAAATATACGAAGAAAACGAAAGATTATTAAAGCTTTTAGCCATGAAAGAAAATAATCTTTATACAGGTGAACTAAAGTTTGCAAGAGTTAGTTTCAGTGATATAAATAATCTTAATAATAAAGTCTATATTGATCTTGGAGAAGAGGATAATATTAAAGTTAATATGATAGCTGTATATGGTGATTATCTAGTTGGTAAGGTATCTAAAGTCTATGATAATTATTCTGAACTTGAGCTTATCACAAATCCTAACTCTATTGTAAGTGCTAGAACTGAGGATGATGTTTTAGGAATTGCTAGAGGTAGTGACGAAGAAAATGGATTTCTATATTTTCAACCATCAGTATATGAAGATAATCTAACAGTAGGAGATGAAATTTTTACTTCTGGTGTAAGTGATATTTATCCTGAAGGTATAAAACTTGGAAAAATAGAAAAAGTTAATGACAAAGAAAACTATGCTTATAAAATGATAATTTTAAAGCCTGGTTTTGAAAATAAGGATCTAAAAGAAGTTATAGTTATAGGTCGTGAAAATAAAGTAAATAGACCTATAGTTAAAGAAAAAGAGCTTGAAGAAGGAAAAAAAGGAGAAACAAAAGAATGAAAAAATTTTTAATAGTATTATTTATATTAATACAAGGACTTATTTTTGCAGCTGAAAAGAACCTAGCTGACATAAAAACATTAAAATTTGATGTTGTGGAAAAGACAATTATAAAATCTAAGAAAAGAGAGCTTACTTATAAAATTGATTTTATCTTACCTAATAAGATAAAAAAAGAAGTTATTGCACCTAAATTAAATAAGGGTGAGATATACATGTATGACTATTCAGCAAATAAGAAGTCTGTATATTTACCAATGTTTAATGAAACTAAAGAAAGTGAAATAGTAGATGATGAAAATAGAATTATAAAAGCCATCAATAAAATTATTGAAGAAGAAAAAACTAATAAGAATTTTAAACAAAAATATAATGCTAAAAAGGCTCAAAGCCTAAATATAGATAAACAAATAAGTATTACTATCTCAACTTATCTTGAAGTTGACGGATATATCTTCCCAGAAACTGTTCAAATCAAAGATTCTGGTACAAAGATAGCTGATGTAAAAATATCTAATTTACAAATTAATCCTAAAATAGAGATGTAAAATGATATTTTTAAGAGGAAAAGGTATTATTATTTCTAAAAAAGATGTAGAAGAAGCCGATAGATATATTGATATATTTATGGAGGACTATGGAAAGGTTTCTACTCTTATAAAAGGTATTAGAAAAAGTAAAAAAAGAGATAAGACAGCTGTAGACATTCTATCTTTAACAGATTTTCAATTTTATAAAAAAAATGATAGCTTGATAATCTCTAATTTTTCAACAGTTAAAGATTATCTGGCTATAAAATCTGATATAGATAAAATTAATATGGCTTTCTATATCTTCTCTATATTAAATCAAATTTTAGTTGAAAATGGCAGAAATAGAAAATTATATGAAGTACTAGAAAAAACTCTAGACTATCTAAACAGTTCTGATGACATTAGAAAAAATTATCTTCTACTCCTATATTTTCTATACACAGTTATAAAAGAAGAAGGAATTTCAATAGAAGGTGATATCGATGAGCTACAGTTTGAAATACCAGAGCAAAAGAAAATCGACTTAGATAAAACTAGCAGAAAGATATTGGAATATCTTTTTGAAGATAAATTAAAAATTGTTATAAATGATGAAAATTATGAACTTAATTCAGTAAAAAAAGCTATATTGGTATTGGAAAATTATATAAACTTTAATTTAGATACCAATATAAATGCTAAAAAAATGCTATGGGGGGCTTTATTATGGTAAATTCTATAAAAATAACTGACTATATTACAGAAGATTTAATAGATTTAGATCTAAAATCGAAGAATAGAGATGAGATTTTAGTAGAGTTATCAAAATTATTAGAAAAATCAGACAATATTATAGGTGAAGAAAACGACATTCTTAAGGCTTTAGTTGACAGAGAAAAATTAGGAAGTACTGGAATAGGTAAAGGTGTTGCCATTCCTCATGCTAAAACTGAAAGTGCTAAAGAGCTTACTGTTGCTTTTGGAGTTAGTAGAGAAGGAATTGACTTTAATTCTTTAGATGAAGAGGAGGTACATCTATTCTTTGTATTTGCTTCTCCTAATAGAGATAGTCATATATATTTAAAGGTTTTAGCTAGAATTTCAAGACTTATAAGAGAAGAGGATTTTAGAGAAGCTTTATTTAACTGTCAAACAGCAAAAGAAGTTATAGAGTGTATAAAAGAGAAAGAAGAGTAGGAGGTTTTTATAAAAAATGAAGTGTCCTTTTTGTAGTTCAGAAGATACAAAAGTAGTTGACAGCAGAACAACGATAGATGGCTCTACAAAGAGAAGAAGGGAATGCAATCATTGCCTTAAAAGATTTAGTACTTACGAAAGATTTGAAGAAAGTCAAATATATGTAGTAAAAAAAGATAATAGACGTGTTAAATACGATAGAGAAAAACTTTTGAGAGGTCTTACTTTTGCAACTGTAAAGAGAAATGTAAGCAGAGAAGAACTTGAAAAAATTATTTCTGATATAGAAAGAGGTTTACAAAATTCTTTAGTTAGTGAAATCAGTAGTAAAGAACTAGGAGAAAAAGTTCTAGAAAAATTAAGAGATCTAGATCAAGTTGCCTATGTTAGATTTGCTTCTGTATATAAAGAATTTGATGATATTAAATCTTTTATAGAAATTGTTGAACAAATAAAAAAAGATTAAAGGAGAAATTTTATAATAATGAAAATTATTTTTATGGGTACACCTACATTTGCTCTTCCAAGTTTGGAGAAGTTAAATGCAAGATATAAACTTTTATCAGTATTCACAAAAATTGATAAAGTCAATGCTAGAGGAAATAAAATAATCTATTCACCAATAAAAGATTTTGCCCTAGCTAATAATTTAAAAATTTATCAACCTGAAAATTTTAAAGATAATGCTTTAATAGATGAAATCAGAGCTATGGAGCCTGATTTAATAGTTGTTGTAGCCTATGGAAAAATTTTACCTAAAGAAGTTTTAGATATTCCAAAATATGGAGTTATCAACTTACACTCTTCTCTATTACCTAGATTTAGAGGAGCTGCTCCTATCAATGCTGCAATAATACATGGAGATAGTAAAAGTGGAGTATCTATAATGTATGTTGAGGAAGAATTAGATGCTGGTCCTGTTATACTTCAAAAAGAAACAGAAATTTCAGACGAGGATACTTTCTTAACTTTACATGATAGACTGAAAGATATGGGAGCTGATTTACTAGTTGAAGCTATTGAGCTTATAAAAGATAATAAAGCTGAGCCTAAAGTTCAAGATAAGAATTTAGTTACTTTTGTAAAACCTTTTAAAAAGGAAGATTGCAAAATAGATTGGACTAAGACAAGTAGAGAAATTTTTAATTTTGTAAGAGGAATGAATCCTGTTCCAACTGCTTTTTCTATGCTTGATAAGTCGATTATAAAGATATATGAAACAATAATCTATGATAAGACTTATGACAATGCAAGTTGTGGAGAAGTTGTTGAATATCTAAAAGGTAAGGGGCCTGTTGTAAAAACAGCTGATGCTAGCCTTATTATAAGCTCTGCTAAACCAGAAAATAAAAAACAAATATCTGGAGTGGACTTAATAAATGGAAAATTTTTAAAAATAGGTGAGAAACTATGTTAATGGATGGTAAAAATTTAGCTAAGGATATTAAAATAAAGCTAAAAAAAGAAATAGATGATATTAAGAGAATTTATGGTGTTACCCCAGCTGTTGCTTCTATCTTAGTTGGAGATGACCCTGCTTCTCAAGTTTATGTCAATTCACAAATAAAATCATATCAAGATTTAGGGATAGCAGTTCATAAATATTCTTTTAGTAAAGAAATATCTGAGGCTTATCTTTTAAACTTAATTGATAAATTAAATAAAGATACTGAGGTTGATGGTATAATGATAAACTTACCTCTACCTCCTCAAATAAATGCTACAAAAGTATTAAATAGAATTAAATTAATAAAAGATGTTGATGGATTTAAAGCTGAAAATCTAGGTTTATTATTCCAAAACAGTGAAGACTTTATTTCTCCTTCAACTCCAGCAGGTATAATGGCCTTAATAGAAGGTTACAACATTGATTTAGAAGGTAAAGATGTAGTTGTTGTTGGAAGAAGTAATATCGTTGGTAAACCTGTTGCTGCCTTAGTTTTAAATAATCATGGAACTGTTACTATTTGTAATAGTCACACTAAAAATTTAGCAGAAAAAACTAAAAATGCTGATGTCTTGATTTCAGCTGTAGGAAAACCTAAATTTATCACAGAGGATATGGTAAAAGAAGGGGCTGTAGTTATTGATGTAGGTATAAATAGAGTTAATGGAAAATTAGAGGGGGATGTTGACTTTGACAATGTTCAAAAGAAAACATCATATATTACTCCTGTGCCAGGTGGAGTTGGAGCTTTAACTGTGGCAATGTTGCTTTCAAATATATTAAAATCATTTAAAGCAAACAGAGGAATTATTTAATTAGGAGGGACAGTGGCTGCAAAATCAAAGGATAAGGACAATAAAGAATTTTATATTGTTGACAAGAGAATTTTACCTAAATCTATTCAAAATGTAATAAAGGTTAATGATTTAATATTAAAGACTAAAATGTCTAAATACAGTGCTATAAAGAAGGTTGGAATAAGTAGAAGTACTTATTATAAATATAAAGACTTCATAAAACCATTTTATGAAGGTGGAGAAGATAAAGTTTACAGCTTACATCTATCATTAAAAGATAGAGTTGGAATTTTATCTGATGTTTTAGATGTGATCGCTAAAGAAAAAATAAGCATATTAACAGTAGTTCAAAATATGGCAGTTGATGGAATAGCTAAATCAACTATACTTATTAAACTAACTCAAAGTATGTTAAAGAAAGTTGATAAAATTATATCTAAAATTGGTAAAGTAGAAGGTATTGCAGATATTAGAATATCAGGAAGTAATTAATAAAATATAAATAAGGAAGGTGTATGGCTAATTGGACACGTATCTTAATGTGTTAATATTGGTAATTTTAATTTTATTGTCAGGATTTTTTTCAGCATCGGAGACTGCATTGTCAGCTTATAGATCTAATTATTTAGAAAAATTAGATGAAGAAAAACATCCTAAAAGATATGCGGTAATGAAAAAATGGTTAAAGGATCCTAATTCTATGTTAACTGCAATAGTTATAGGAAACAATATAGTTAATATCTTAGCTTCATCTATAGCTACTGTTGTCATAGTAAATTATTTTGGAAATAAAGGTTCTTCTGTAGCTTTAGCTACAGCTATAATGACTATATTGATCTTAATTTTTGGAGAAATAAGTCCTAAACTTATGGCGAGAAATAATAGTGCTAAGATAGCTGAAGGAGTTTCAGTTATTATATATGTTCTTTCTATTATATTCACTCCTTTTGTTTACTGTTTGATATTTATATCAAGATTTGTAGGTAGAATCTTAGGGGTTAATATGGAAAGTCCTCAACTTCTGATAACAGAAGAAGATATTATTTCTTATGTCAATGTTGGTAATGCTGAAGGTATCATTGAAGAAGATGAAAAAGAAATGATACATTCTATAGTTACTCTAGGTGAAACAAGTGCTAAAGAAGTAATGACACCTAGAACTTCAATGTTTGCACTTGAAGGTGAAAAAACAATAAATGAAATATGGGATGAAATAACTGAAAATGGTTTTTCAAGAATACCAGTTTATGAAGAAACTATAGATAATATCATTGGAATACTTTATGTAAAAGATTTGATGGAACATGTTAAAAACAATGAATTAGACATTCCTATTAAACAAATGGTAAGATCGGCATATTTTGTTCCTGAAACAAAATCTATAATAGAAATTTTAAAAGAATTTAGAACTTTGAAAGTTCATATTGCTATGGTTTTAGATGAATATGGTGGAGTTGTTGGACTTGTTACCATAGAAGATTTAATAGAAGAAATTGTTGGTGAAATTAGAGATGAATATGATGACGAAGAGGATAGTTTCTTTAAGAAAATAGCAGACAATGAATATGAAGTTGATGCTATGACAGACATAGAAACAATAAATAAAGAACTAGAATTAGAGTTACCTATTTCAGAAGATTACGAAAGTCTAGGAGGACTTATAGTTACAACTACAGGAAAAATTTGTGAAGTTGGAGATGAAGCTCAAATAGATAATATTTATTTAAAAGTTTTAGAAGTAGATAAAATGAGAGTTTCTAAAGTCTTTATAAAGATTTTAGAAGAAGAAGAAAATAAAGAGGAAGAATGAGATTAAAAAAGAATTTTTACACTGGTTTACTTATGATATTACCAATCGTAATAACATATTATATATTTAATTGGCTATTCAATCTAGCATTTAGGATTATAAATAATACTATAATTATAAAAATTCTAAAAAGATTGGTTGATTTTGGTTTTGGAGAGAAAGCAGATACTTTCTATATGCAAGTATCAGTATATATAGCTGCTTTCTTAATAATATTCTTATCTATAACTGTACTTGGCTATATGACAAAGGTAGTTTTTTTCTCAAAAATCATAAGAAGAGCAATAGATATATTAGAAAGAATTCCAATTATAAAAACTGTGTACTCAACATCTAAGCAAATTATAGGTATTGTATATTCAGACAATGGAGAAAGTGTATATAAAAAAGTGGTAGCTGTGGAATTCCCTAGAAAAGGACTTTATGCTATAGGTTTCCTAACTGCTGATAAAAATACAGCTTTAAAAGAAATCTTGCCAGATAAGGAAATAGTCAATGTCTTTGTTCCAACAGCACCTAACCCAACTTCAGGTTTCTTATTGTGTCTTCCTAAAGAGGAAGTATATTATTTGAATATGTCAGTTGAATGGGCATTTAAACTTATAGTTTCAGGTGGTTATATTACAGAAGATGTAGTTAAACATAATGAGCAAAAAGAAGAGCAGAAAACAGAAGAGAATAACTAAAAAGGAGCCACAGCTATGAAAAAGATGACGACAATAGTTATATTAAGTTTTTTATTTTTAGCTTGTTTTAACAGTCAGAAAGAAAAAAATTATAATTTTATTAAGGGTTTGAATGAATATCAAAAGAATGATAAGGTTTCTGCCTTAGAGAACTATAAAAAAGCCTATGAAATGGATAAAAATAACATTGTTTTACTCAATGAAATAGCTTACCTGTATGTTGATTTAGGAAATTATGAAGAAGCTGAAGTTTATTATAAAAAGGCTTTGGAAATAAAACCTAATGATGAAAATTCTTTAAAGAATTTACTACAATTACTATATTTTCAAGATAAGAGAATGGAAATGAAAAAATATATTCCTTTTATTATTGATAAAAATAGCTTCACCTATAATCTTAGTAATTTTAGAGTGGCAATTTTAGAAAATGATGAAATGGAAGTAGAAAAATCTTTATTAAGAATAAGTTCAAATGATAAATTTTTAGAGGAATATAATGAAAGTTTTTATACGGAATTAGCTAGTGTTGCTGGTCTTTCAAAAAATACAATAAAGTATTCTAATATTATTTTTGAAAAAGCATATAAAACAGAATTAAAGATATTTGTTGCTATGCCCTATTACAATAAAGATACAGTAGATGATTATAACAAAACTCTAGAAGAAGTCTCAAAATATATTAGAGAAGAACACAAAGTGAATATAACCCCTTACCCCATCATGAAAAATTCAGGTGCTTCAACGGACTTAATTCAAGATATTTTTAGAAAAATAGAAGAATGCTCGATATTTATCGCTGACATTACTAATAATAACGCTAATGTCTTGTATGAGCTTGGCTTTGCTAAAGGAAAAGGAAAGGATCGCATTTTGATTTTAAATGAAGACAAAAAAGATAACGAAGTTAAATCTGACTATCAAAATGAGAGTCGTCATTCTTTCAATGGTTATAATAATCTATTTGATATATTAAACAAAAACATATTTGAAATATTACAAAATAAGGGATATATATAATTAGGTGCATCTAATACTCTTTATTTTCTAATTTAACTAACCTAACAATGAGTTGTTTTTTTATTTGACGAAATATCACAAGTTAGGGATATATTGAAAACTCATTCTTTAGAGAGAAATACCCACCAAGAATGACTACAATTTGCCAGCGAATCAAGGATTTTACCTTTATCCTTCCTTTAAGTAGGAAAGATAGATAAACCGCAAAAATTGAGCATCTCGCACATTATGGGCGAATGCTGCAATGAGTTTATCTAGGCGTTTAGTTCACAAATTTTCTTGTGACAGTACGGTATTCGAGGCATAAACGCTTTGAGCCGATCTGATTTTTCAGATGGGCGTTTTTTTTGTGTCTAGCGTTTAGCAAATCTCGAATGCCTTGTACTACACAAGGAAATTCGCAATGGCTCAACATTATTTACTTTCAAGCAAATCAAAAAACATCAATTTAAAAGATATTTTACGCCTTACAGAAGAAGATGCTTTTCACCTTTTAAAAACTCACCGTTGGGGAAACCCTAATAATGTTCGTGATGTATGCTGTCCGCATTGTGGTATTCGCCACGAAGCCTATTTCCTTGCTTCTCGTAAACATTGCAAACGCCATTTTTATATCACAACGAATACAGCCTTTGCCTTTCATAAAGTTGATTTAGTTGATATTCTTGCTGTCATCTTAATGATGGTAAATAGCTCAAAAGGCATTAGTGCGATTGATGTTAGTCGTCATCTTAATTTGAACTACAAAACGGCATTTGTACTTTGTGGGAAAGTTCGCGAATCTTTATTTAAAACGCGCGATTTAAGTTCATTGTCAGGCGAAATTCACGAAGATGGAATGTTGATCAACTTTACCTTGCGTCCAACTAATTTTCGTAAAAACAATCATAAGCAACGTCAAAAAGCCGATGAGAAAGGTCGCAAATATCCTAAATTTAGAACGACTAAACGTTGTCTATACGCCATTACACAACGAGCTGCAAACGATAGCAATATATGGGGAGCAAACCGTACTATTGTCGCAATGGATTACACCGAAAATGCTGATACAGTTTTTGCATTAAATCAACGCTTTGTCAAAGCAGGCAGTGATATTATGTGTGATGAAAACCCTGCTTATAAAAGTCTTGATTTTCATTACACCCGTTGGTCGGTGAATCATCAAGAGGCTTATAGTGCGAAAGGTGTAAACAACAATCTAGCAGAATCCTTTAATGCCAGAATGCGCGACTTAATGCGTGGCACACACCATAAAACCGATAATAAATATGCCTTACACTATGCCAATCAAGCTGCATTCTTTTCAGACAATCGCCGAGAATCTAACGGTAAACTTTTTGAAGATGTCCTCAAACGTTGTTTATGGGTTCTGCCATTTAAAGAATGGGTTGGTTATTGGCAGGGAAATCATCGTGAAGGTGAGCTTCTCGGTATGAAAGCCTTTGCACCTAACGAAATTTCATCACACTACTTTAAGCGACTTGAAGAACAAGCTGCATACGATGAAATTCTGATGGCAGCATAGAACCGAATAGACGCTAATGGACTAGATAGAAAGAAATAGCTTACCTGAATGAAGGTTGAGCGGAATAGCTATGCCTTGAGTTAAAAAAATGGAAATTTGATATGAAAAATTGCGAGGTTGAAGTTAGAATTTTAGTTAAAAGAAATGCCTTTCACGATTTTTATTCGGAAAGGCATTCAAATTTATGCGGTAAATTAGTCAATTTTCGGACTTTATGTAACTGCTACATAATACCGTAAAATGGCAT
>ERZ773031.1412-NODE-1412-length-11963-cov-5.500420_pt1 | contig 11963 bp, 10 predicted proteins | sample MGYA00511666_ERZ773031 | MGnify/ENA primary metagenome ERZ773031 (study PRJEB29015, sample SAMEA2738135) | human oral metagenome | biome: human oral; feature: human-associated habitat; material: saliva | place: China | collected 2250 ...
TCTACTTCTTTCTTGTTGTCCATGGTCTTTCCTCCGTCGACAGAATCGCGTCGTTATAAGTGAGGGCATCCGCCCGTATCATGATCCATTTTCGCGAAATGCTTTTTTATGCCGATCAATGAGCGTCTCCGTTCTGGCATATCATCGGCAATGATCTCCCAAATCAGCCGCAGGTTCACGCCCTCGTAGTCGTGGACGATGCGATTTCGCAAGCCGTAGATTTGCGCCCATGCCACCTGCGCGTTCTCCTGCTTGAATGACTCGCCCAACTTCGCCGTCAATTCTCCGATCTGACCGAGATTGAACACACAAGCCTCAACGAGCATGTCGTTCGCGCGAAAGTCCTCATAGGACATGCCTTCGCAGTATGCACATATCTTGTCGGTATAACGGAGCATTTTGTCAATGATGATCTTATCGCGCATAAATCTGAATCCCCGTTTGTCGAATTTCCTCAGCGAGGCGAGACTTCGGCTCGATATGAGTGACATCGAACACATCCATGTCCTTATCGTCCAGTGCCTCACGCAGATCCTCGACAAGCCCCATGAATTGCAGCCCACGGAGATTGCTGTCAACGAGCAAGTCCACATCGCTGTTTTTCGTCGCCGTCCCCTTGCCGTAGGAGCCAAAGAGTATCGCCTGCCGAATCTGATGCTCTGCCAGAATCGGCTGCAGGCGTTGTTTTATCTCGTCACACGTAAATGTTGTCTCTGACATGTCAAATCCTCCGATGCCCCAATAGCAACAGTATCTTTTTTATCATTCGCCACGGATGAATCGTTGTCCTGCTTTTATGCAGGAACATACGTAGCGACTTGTATGTTGTGTTTCACAGACATAGAGGTGTCGCTCATGGCGCCCGCTCCGTCACGCTAACGTGTGCCACCGCCCCCGCTGTGGCAGGGGAGCGGGAGAAGCGCACAAAGACTGCCGCACGGCGATTGCGTACGGCAGTCTTTCATCAACACGTATTTACTTGATCCGATACGCCGCGGCGTACATGACGGGGAGGACGAGGAGTGTCAGGACGGTGGCGACGATGAGGCCGCCCGCAATGGCGACGGCCATCGGTCCCCAGAAGATGTTGAACATGAGCGGCAGCATGCCGAGGATGGCCGCAGCTGCCGTGAGCATGATGGGGCGCAGGCGCAGGATGGCGGAGTCGATGATGGCGTCCCGTGGCCGCTCGCCCGCCGCCTCATGTTTTTGGATCTGGTCGATGAGGATGACGGAGTTGCGGATGATCATGCCAAAGAGGGCGAGTACGCCGAGGTAGGCGACGAAGCCCATCGCGGAGTCCGTGAGGAGCATGGCAATGACGACGCCGATGAGGCCGAGCGGCGCGGTGAGGAGGGTGAGTGCCATCTTGCCCATGCTGCCGACTTGGAACATGAGCAGGGTCATGATGATGAAGATCATGGCAGGGACGGGTTTTACGAGGTAGTTCATGGAGTCGTCAGCGTCCGCGAGTGCACCCGACGGGACGATGGTGGTGCCGGCGGGGAGGTTCTCGCGCAGTTCCGCTGTCGCATCGTAGATACGCAGGGCGACGTCGTTGCCCTCGCCCTGTGTGACGTCCGCCTCGACCATGATGGACGGGAGGAGGTTGTGACGCTTGATGAGTCCATCCTCCGCCTCGTAGGAGAGGCGCGCGATCTGGGCGAGCGGGACGCTCCCGCTGCGCGTGGGGATGGGGAGCGCACCGAGTTGTCCGAGGTCTGTGCGGTCTGCCTCGGTGAGCCGCAGGACGATGCCGAGGGTGCGGTCGCCCGTGTAGAACTCTGCCGCCTTTGCGCCCGAGATCTCGGTGTAGAGCATCTGCTTGACGTCCCTAGCGCTGAGTCCGTAGCGTTTCAGCTTGTCCTTGTCGAGGTCGACGCGGATGCCCTTTGCCTTTTCGGTCCAGTCGAGATGGACGTTGTCGGTCGCAGGGTCGGCGGCTGCAATGGCGGCGACCTGCTCGGCGACGCGGCGCACCGCGTCGGTGGTCGGTGCCGAGACGCGCAGCATGACGGGGTAGTCCGCCGGCGGGCCGGTCTGGATGTACTGCGTTGCGACGCGCGCGCCTGTCAGCTCGTCGTCGGCGGCGTCACGAATGATGGCGGCGAGTGCCTCGCGCGCCTCTGTGCCCTTTGCCGTGATGACGAACTGGGCGCGGTTCTCCGCGTCCGCCTTCGGGTTGACGGTGAGGACGAAGCGCGGCGTAGACTGTCCGATGTAGGCGACGTAGTTCTCGATCTTGTCGCTGTTCTCGTCCAGTATGGCGGTGAGACGATCCGCCTCTGCCTGTGTGGACGCGAGCGAGGAGCCCTGCTGCAGGGTGAGGCTGACGAGCAGCTCGGGGCGCAGCGAGGGCGGGAAAAAGGTCTGTTTGATGTGCGGGAAGGCGGCAAGGCTCACGAAGAAGACGAGAGCCGTGCTGACGAGGACGACGGCACGATGCGCGAGGAAGAAGGTGAGCACGCGCCGAAAGAACCGATAGAACGGCGTTGCGTATGGGTCGTGCTCCGCGTTCCCCTCGATGCGGATGAGATGGTAGCCGAAGAGCGGCGCGACCATGACGGAGACGATCCAGCTGAGGAGGAGCGCGATGCCGATGACGGGGAAGAGGGCGGCGCAGAACTCGCTCGCCATGCCCTTGGAGAAGGCGACGGGGATGAAGCCCGCGCAGGTGATGAGGGTGCCTGTGAGCATGGGTTTTGCCGTCTGGGTAAAGGCGTGGCAGGCGGCGTCAAAGCGGGTCTTGCCGCGCTCGAGCTGGACGCTCATCATCTCGACGGCGATGATGGCGTCGTCGACGAGCAGGCCGAGCGCGATGATGAGTGCGCCGAGGGAGACCTTGTGCAGGTCGATGCCGAGGGCGTACATGCAGACGAATGTGCCCGCGAGGACGAGCGGGATGCAGCACGCGACAACGAGCCCGGTGCGCAGTCCGAGCGAGAGGAAGCTGACGGCGAGGACGATGACGATGGCGATGGCCAGCGTCTCGACAAAGTCGTGGATGGAGTGCTGTACGACGGCGGGCTGGTTCGATACCTCGTGCAGCTCCATGCCGAGCGGGAGGTCCTCTCGGAGCTGTGCGGTGAGTTTCTTGAGGTCCTCGCCGAGCGCGAGAATGTTGCCGCCGTCCTCCATGGAGACGGCGATGCCGACGGCGGGGACGCCGTTATACTGCATTTTCGGATCGGCGGGGTCAATCGGGCGACGTGAGATGTCCGCGATGTCGCCGAGGCGGAACACGCGCCCATCTGCCGCGATGGGGAGGGCGCGGATATCGTCGAGGCTGTCAAAGACGCCCGAGACGCGCAGGTTCACGGTGCCGTTCACGGTCTCAATCGAGCCGCCCGGGAGGACGGTGTCCTGTGTGCGCAGGGCCTCCGTGATCGCCGTGGGCGGGATGCCGAGGGAGGCGAGGCGGTCGCGTGCGATCTCGACGTAGATGCGTTCGCGCTGGACGCCGACCAGCTCGACTTTCTGTACGCTCGGGACGGAGAGGATGCGGCGGCGCACATTTTCTGCGGCGGCACGCAGCTCCTCGTCCGTGTAGTCCTCGCCCGTGACGGCGTAGATGGAGCCGTATACGTCGTCAAAGCGGTCGTTGTAGAATGGCCCGATGACGCCCTCCGGCAGCTCACGCTTTGCATCCTCACCGAAGTTGCGCACGTCGCGCCACGTCGGGCGGATGAGGTTCTCGTCGACGTCGTCGCGCAGGTCGACGTAGATGATGGTCTGCCCGGCGCGCGTCTCGCTCGTGATTTCCTTCAGCCCCGGGGTGTCCTGGAATCGCCGCTCGAGTTTGTCCGTGACCTGCTCCTGCATGTCCTCTGCTGTCGCGCCGGGCCATGCGGCGGTGATGACCATCTGGCGGATGATGAAGGAGGGATCCTCCATGCGTCCGAGGGACTCGTAGGCAAGGATGCCGCCGACGGCAAAGACGATGATGAAGTACCAGACGACGGAGCGGTGGCGCAGAGAGAGCTCGGTGAGGTTTCTCATTTCGTGCGCACCTTCTCTCCGTCATGGAGGCGGTGGACACCCGCCGTCACGACGACGGCGTTCTGCGGGAGCCCTGTGACGACGGCGTCCCGCTCGCGGAATGCGGTCACGGTGACGGGGCAGAGGTGTACGACGCCGTCCTCGACGATGTAGACCTGTGCCTCGTCGCCCGTCTGATAAATGGCGGAGAGCGGGAGAACCGCGCCGATCTCCTCCGGTGTGCCGAGGCGCACGCGTGCCGTCATGCCGAGCGGCAGGTCGGCGGGTGCATCCGCGAGGGCGATGCGCACAGTGTACGTGCCGCCCGCTGGATCGGCAATGGGCGCGATCTCGCGCACGGTGCCTGTGAGTGCCGCCTGGTTCGCCCAGAGGGAGACGGCGGCGGGCATACCGAGGGAGACCTCGGCGAGACGGCTCTCGGGGACGGCGATCTCGATCTCGCGCTCGCCGTCCTGTGTGAGGGTCATGACGGTCTGCCCTGCGGCGACGACCTGTCCCTCCTCGGCGAGGATGCCCGAGATCACGCCGTCTGCGCCCGCGATGAGGTTCGTATAGCCGAGCGCGTTGCTGCTCTGCGCGTTCTGCGCGAGTGCCTGACGATACGCCGCCTCGGCAGCGTTCTCGTTCGTACGGTACTGGTCGAGCATGGCGGCGGAGACTGCCTGTGCGGCGTAGAGCTCCTCGTAGCGCGCGCGGTTGGCGCGGGCGAGGTCGAGCTGTGCGCGCGCCGAGGCGACGCCCGCGCTCGTCGCATTCACCTGCTGCTGTACGTCGCGCGCGTTGATGACCATGAGCACGTCGCCCGCATGGACGTGCGCGCCCATGCTCACGTTGCGCGAGAGTACCTGCCCGCCGACCTGAAAGGCGAGCTTGGTCTCGTAACGTGCGCGCACGGTGCCGCTGTAGTCCGCCGTCGTCGCGCCTGCTGCATCGACGGACATCGTGCGCACGACGGGGGGCGGCGGCTCCTTTGCTGTATCATTTCCGCAGCCCGCGAGCAGGCTGAGTGCTGCCGCGAGCAAGAGCGCGGTATATTGCTTTTGCATAACGTTCTCCCTTTCGAATCCCATTCTACTCAAATTTTACCATTGTAGGGGCAGAGAGTAAAGAAGGAAATATGCGCAGGGAAAGAAAAAGAACTGCCGCGCGGGCGGTGCGCCCGTGAAGCAGTCCTATGCATGCACGTCAACGACGCAGGAGAGCCGTGGGGCGTCGTCCCCCTTTTTTTCCTCCGCAGCAGTGTCGTCGTCGCTTTTTTTCTTCTTTTTCGACTTTTTATCCTCTGACATCTGTTTGATCGTCAGCATGAAACTCCGTCCGCGTGCCGTGCGGATGAGGTCGGAGGCGTTCGCGCAGGACTTTGTATGCAGGACACCGCACGCGATCGCGTCGGCGTCGTCCAGCGCGGCGAACACACCTCCGTCGGGGCGCGGCTTCTGCACGGGGAATGGGATGCCGTCGTGCAGGAGGATCTGGTGAAAGAACAGGTTGATCGCCTCGTCCGTCGAGAGCCCCAGTGCATGGCAGATCTCATCGACCTCCGCCCGGACGGCGGCGTCGACGCGAACCTGCATCAGCTCTGTCTCTGCCATGAACTCCCCCCCTTTTTCAGGAAGCATGGATCACCACTAATAATATAAAATTGTAACATGATTTTAAGATATGTGCAAGATTGAAAGCATCACGTCTCTGATAGATACTTTCATATTCATTGCCTTTTTTATCCAATTGCAGTATAATAGGACGCGTAAGGATTTCGATGGGGGCGCAGTCCGGAGGAACATGGAGCCGAATGGATCTATGCGCGGGCTCTTCGCCCCATGGATACGACAAGGAGGAATCCACCATGAATCAGCAGCAGCTCACCCGCATGGAGCACGATAAAGGCTTTATCGCCGCACTCGATCAGAGCGGCGGCTCGACGCCGAAGGCGCTGAAGGCATACGGCATCGACGAGAGCGCCTACCACGGCGACGAGGAGATGTTTACGCGCGTTCACGAGATGCGTACGCGCATCATCAAGAGCCCCGCATTCGACAAGAGCAAGATCCTTGCCGCCATTCTTTTTGAGAACACGATGGACCGCAAGATCGACGGGCTCTACACGGCCGACTATCTCTGGGAGAAGAAGGGCATCATCCCCATCCTGAAGGTCGACAAGGGGCTCGCGCCTGAGGCGGACGGCGTTCAGCTCATGAAGCCCATCCCGGGGCTCGGCGCACTCCTCGACCGTGCAAATGAGCGTCACATCTTCGGGACGAAGATGCGCTCCGTCATCAAGGAGGCCAATCCCGACGGCATCCGCGCCATCATCGACCAGCAGTTTGCGTTCGGTGAGGACATCATCGCAAAGGGGCTCGTCCCCATCCTCGAGCCCGAGGTCGATATCCACTGCCCCGATAAGGCAATGGCAGAGGAGATCATGCTCGGTGTCATCAAGGAGAATCTCACCAAGCTCCCCGCTGGCGCAAAGCTCATGTTCAAGTTCACCATCCCGAGCGTCGACGATCTCTACGCCGATCTCATGAAGGATCCGCACGTTGTCCGCATCGTTGCGCTCAGCGGCGGCTACTCGCAGAGCGAGGCGAATGAGAAGCTCGCACGCAACCACGGCCTCATCGCCAGCTTCTCGCGTGCCTTCGCGCAGGATCTGCGCGCGAGCCAGAGCGACGCGGAGTTCGACGCCGTACTGGAAAAGGCGGTCGACGGGATTTACGCTGCGTCGATTACCTAAGAGCGTACAATTCACGACGAAACAGGAGGGACACACGGCATCCAGGGGCTATTCCGGCCAATGGATCCTGTGTGTCCTATTTTTTTATCGTATTTTCCCGTAACCGATATTTTCCCCAACAAGTGATTAGAATATATGTTATAATGGTTATAGTGTGTTATCATTTGTCAATATTGGGCGTGCGGATGTCGCCGCACGTTCTCTAGGAGGGCTTTCCCCTTGTATCTTGAACAGATCCACAGCCCATCGGACATCAAGGGCTATACCCCCGCGCAGCGGCGTGCGCTCGCGGCGGAGATGCGTGCGGCACTCATCGCGCGTGCCAGCCGCATCGGCGGGCACATCGGGCCGAACCTCGGCGTGATCGAGGCGACCATCGCCCTGCACACGGTGTTTGACGCACCGACGGACAAGATCATCTACGATGTGTCGCATCAGTGCTATCCGCACAAGATGCTGACGGGGCGTGCCGCCGCCTACCTTGATCCCGCGCACTACGGCGAGGTGTCGGGCTTTACGAATACGGAGGAGAGCCCGTACGATCACTTTAACATCGGGCACACCTCGACCTCGATCAGCCTTGCGACGGGGCTCGCGAAGGCACGCGATCTCGCGGGGCGCAGCGAGAATGTCATTGCCTTCATCGGCGACGGTGCGCTCTCGGGCGGCGAGGCACTTGAGGGGCTGAATGTCGCGGGCGAGATGCGGTCGAACCTCATCATCATCCTCAACGACAACGACTGGTCGATCTCCGAGAACCACGGCGGCATGTACGAGATGCTCCGCCGTCTGCGCGAGACGAACGGGACGGCAGCGGACAATCTTTTCCGCGCGATGGGGCTCGACTACCGCTACGTCGCAGATGGGAACGATACCGAGGCACTGATCGCGGCGTTCGCTGCGGTAAAGGACAGCCAAAAGCCCGTCGTCATCCACATTCACACGCAGAAGGGCAAGGGGCTCTCCTTTGCCGAGGACGATCCCGAGGACTGGCATCGTCATGCGCCGTTCCACACGGAGAGCGGTGCAGTCAAGCATCCGTCTTCCCCCGACCCGTGCCTTGCCGCAACGATCGATTTCGTTCTGGCCGAGGCAAAGCGGAATCCGAACTTTGTCTATCTTTCGGCGGGCATCGTCGGCGGCATCGGGCTCACGCCTGCTGAGCGTGCGGAACTCGGTGCGCAGTACGTCGATGTGGGCATCGCCGAGGAGCACGCCGTCGCGATGGCGTCGGGGCTCGCACGCGGCGGGGCGCGCCCCGTCTTTGGTACATACAGCACGTTCTATCAGCGCACGTACGATCAGATGGCGCAGGACGTCTGCATCAACCGCAGCCCTGCGGTCTTTCTCGTGACGGGGGCGTCGCTCTATCGCTCGACCGATGTGACGCATCTCGGGTTCTATGACATCTCGATTTTCTCCCATGTTCCGAACCTCGTCTTTCTCGCACCGACGAGTATCGAGGAGCACCTCGCCGTCCTGCGCTGGGCCATCGCGCAGACGGAGCATCCCGTCATGATCCGCACGCCGCTCGGCGGCTATGCGGAGAGCCCCTATCCCGTCCGCGCGGACTACAGTGCGCTCCATCGCTCCATCGTTGTCACGGAGGGCGCGGAGGTCGCACTCATCGGCGTGGGAAACTTTGCCGCGCTCGCTACGGCGGCGGCAGAGGAGCTCGCGCGCGACGGCATCCACGCCACCGTCGTGAACCCGCTCTACCTCTCGGGGCTGGACGAGGCACTCCTCACGCGTCTCAAGGAAAAGCACCGCCTCATCGTCACCGTCGAGGACGGCATCCTCGACGGCGGTTTTGGGGAAAAGATCGCGGCGTTCTACGGGGCGGACAGGGACGTCGAGGTGAAGAGCTACGGCCTGCCGAAGGCCTTCTTCAACCGCTGCGACCCGGCCGCCCTCGCACGCGCGCATCACCTCACCGCCCCGCAGATCGCGGCGGACCTGCGCGTGAGGCTAAGGTATTGATTCTGCCGCTGTTTGTGGTATAATAAGGGTACGCAGAAATGACGTACATCCATCTGCACAGAAAAAGCCCCCGCAATTGCCGTTGCGGAGGCTCTCTTATGTGTCTATCCTCTCCCCGTGTAAAAAATCGCTTGCATTTTCCTCCCGCACGGGTTATAATAGCCCCTGTCAGTCATGGGGACGTAGCTCAGCTGGGAGAGCACCAGGTTCGCAATCTGGGGGTCGAGAGTTCAATCCTCTTCGTCTCCACCATCTTTGATCACAAGAGGCATCCACGCGGATAACTCTTTTTTGTATTATGAGGAGTAAAAATATGTTCCATCCAATGCGCCGCAAACGCCAAGAGCTCACAAAGGAAATGACCGAGGAAATCCTGCACCGCAATACAGCGGGCATTCTCGCCCTCGCGGGTGATGAGGAGTTCCCGTACGCCGTCCCCATCAGCTACGTCTACGACGGCACGCACATCTACTTTCACACGGCGGTGACGGGACACAAGGTCGATGCCCTGCGTCAGAATCCGAACGTCTCCTTCGCCGTCATCGACCGCGACGAGATCATCCCCGAAAAATACACCACGGCATACCGCAGTGTCGTCGTATTCGGACGCATCCGCTTCATCGAGGACGACGCGGAAAAACGGGAGACCGCACGCACACTCGCCCTCAAGTATGCTCCGCACAATACGGAGGAGCAGCATACGCGCGCAATCGACGGCGCATGGAAAAGGTTCCACATGCTCGAAATGACCATCGTCCATATCACAGGCAAGCAGGGCGAAGAACTCGTCGGAAAAGAATAACGAACAGCAAAAAGAGCAGCCGCACGACGACTGCTCTTTTTCTATGAAAAATATTTACCCCTCGACGTTCAGCACGATGAGCTTTTCCTCCGTCAGCTCGCGGATGGCATAGGCGGGACCCTCGCGGCCGATACCGCTGTCCTTGACGCCGCCGTAGGGCATGTTGTCCATGCGGAAGGTCGCACCGTCACCGATGATGACGCCGCCGACCTCGAGGTTCTCGGCGCAGTAGTTCGCAACGGCGAGCGAGCGCGTAAAGATGCCCGCCTGCAGGCCGTAGCGTGTGTCGTTCGCCATGCGTACGGCCTCCTCGATCGTGTCGTAGGGGATGATGCTGAACACGGGGGCAAAGGTCTCCTCGGAGACGACCTTCATCGCGGGGGTGACGTCCGTGAGCACGGTCGGCGCATAGAACGCACCGCGCCGTGTGCCGCCCGTGAGGATGCGCGCACCTGCCGCCTCTGCCTCGCGCACCCACGCCTCGATACGCTCCGCCTCGCGCTCTGTGATCATCGGGCCGATCTGCGTGTGCACGTCCATGAGGTCGCCACTGCGGAAGTCCTCTGCCGCCGTGACCGCCGCGCGGCAAAACTCATCATAGATGCTGCGTGCGACATAGACGCGCTGGCAGGAGATACAGACCTGTCCCGCGTTCACGAACGCATGCCGCGCGCAGTGCTCCGCGACCCATGCCACGTCGTCAACATCCTCGTGAACGATGTTCGCCGAGTTCGAGCCGAGCTCCAAGGAGATGCGGCGAAAGCCCACTGCCTCGTGGAGTGCCTTGCCGACGGGGACGCTCCCCGTAAAGGAAAACATACGGATGCGTTCGTCCGCCGTGAGAAGATCGCCGATTTTGCCGCCCGCGCCGTAGACGAGGTTGAGACAGCCGGCGGGCAGCCCCGCCTCGACAAATACGTCGCAGAGGAGCGACGCCGTGAGCGGCGTGGCGGAGGCGGGCTTGTAGACAACCGTGTTGCCCGCCGCGAGTGCCGGCCCGATCTTGTGTGCGGCGAGATTGACGGGGAAGTTAAACGGCGTGATGGCACAGACTACGCCGAGCGGGCGGCGGATGGTGAACGCCATCCGATTCCCGCAGCCGGGCGCCCCCGCGAGCGGTACCGTCTGCCCGCGCAGGCGCTTTGCCTCCTCGGCCGAGAGGATGAGCGTCTGATAGGAGCGGTCGATCTCGCCGCGTGCGTCGCGGATGGGCTTGCCCGCCTCAGCCGAGAGCGCCTCGGCGAACTCCTCGCGCCGCTCGCGCATGAGATTTGCTGCGCGCATGATGATCTCGTAGCGTTCGTACGGGCTGAGCTCCACCGTGTGGAAGGCGCGCTCCGCCGCGTCCACCGCCGCGCGCACCTCCTTTTCCCCTGCCGTACAGATCTCCGCAATCACCTCGCCGGTCGCCTTGTGATAGACGGGGAGCATCCCCGCCCCCGTAACACGCGCGCCGTCAATAAGCATCTCGATCGTTTTCATCGCTGCATCCTCCTTGTCGTCTTATCTTTCTATCAATTATAAGCGTCCCCTGAGAAAGTCGCAAGTACATTATCAGTGTATCTGCACGAATAGATCGAACATGACCGTATGGAACGTACAACTTCTGATTTGGGATCACACACAAAAACGGAGCAGGCAATCGTCTGCTCCGTTTTGTGCTTTTCTGTGAAGAAATGATGTGCTATAATGAATCCAGCGACTGGTGAATGTCAGTTTACCCCCTTTGTGGGGGTGATGTGCGTGACGCTTTACGAAAAGCTATCGCTCCTGATTGCGGCGGCAACGCTCGCAGTCAACATCATATTTCTGATCTCTAAGTAGGCAGAAAGAAGAGCCGTACGTGCGGCTCACGTCGGCTCCTCTTTCAAGAAATCTAATTTCGCAGGAGTGACCGACGTAACCACACACCGGTCATCCTTTTATGCCGTTATTATAGAAAAATATTCCACAAATGTCAAGCACGACACATCCCGCTCGATGAGATGTGTCGTTTTCTTATGGCATCCTTCTCCCTAATCTGCGTGAATATATCTATTCTATAAACTGCGATAGATTTTCATTGACAGTAACCATAAAATGCCGTATTCTCAACATGAATATTATTCGCGTTTAAGAACATATCGGCGTATTCATAGAAAGGGATTTGCCTTGCGCATCAAAGCTTTGCTCGCATCGCCGTTCGCACTCTCCATCCTACTCGCCCTTATCGCTGTCTGTGCGGTATCGGCGGGCAGCGTCTCGGTCCCTGCGGGCGATACGCTTGCCATCATCACGGCAAAACTGACGGGCAATGTCCCCGCCGTCGATCCCGCCGTCACAGACATCATCTGGACGCTGCGCGTGCCGCGTGTCCTGCTCGCGATGACCGCAGGGGCGGGACTTGCGCTCGCAGGGGTTGTCATGCAGGCGAGCGTACAGAACCCGCTCGCGGAGCCGTTCATCCTC
>ERZ773031.1419-NODE-1419-length-11935-cov-5.180724_pt1 | contig 11935 bp, 10 predicted proteins | sample MGYA00511666_ERZ773031 | MGnify/ENA primary metagenome ERZ773031 (study PRJEB29015, sample SAMEA2738135) | human oral metagenome | biome: human oral; feature: human-associated habitat; material: saliva | place: China | collected 2250 ...
CGTCCCGTATAAAACAGGGTAGGAAAGACAAAAACGGAGGGACAGCAGTGAACGAAAACGGACGGCTCTATCTCTGTGCAACGCCCATCGGCAACCTCGGTGACATCACCTACCGCGCCGTTGAGATGCTGCGTGCGGCGGATCTCATCGCCGCCGAGGACACGCGCCATACGCGCGGACTTCTCGCACACTATGACATCCATACCCCCATGACCAGCTACCATGAGCACAACAAGGACAGTAAGGGACCCGAACTCATCGCACGGATGCAGGCAGGTGAGACCATCGTCTGCGTCAGTGACGCGGGGCTCCCCGGCATCGCCGATCCCGGCGGTGATCTCGCGCACCGCGCCATCGCCATAGGCATCCCCGTCACCCCGCTGCCGGGCGCGAACGCCGCACTCTCCGCACTCATCTGCGCGGGACTTCCGCTCGAGGGATTCACCTTCGTCGGCTTTCTCCCGCGCAAGGAAAAGAAACGGCGCGAACTGCTGGCACGTGTCGCCGCCTACCCCGAGACGCTCATCTTCTACGAGGCACCGCACCGTCTGCGTGAGACGCTTGACGCTCTCGCAGAGTGCCTTGGCAGAGCGCGGCAGGCGTGCGCTGCGCGCGAACTGACGAAGAAGTTCGAGGAGTTTCGCCGTGCGCCGCTCGGCGCGCTCTCAGACTACTACCGGGAGAACGAGCCGCGCGGCGAGTTCGTGATCGTCGTCGCTGGCGCGGACGAGAATGCTGCGGCGGATGACGGGGAGGAGATGTCCCTCATAGAGCACTATGCAGCACATATCGCCGCAGGGCTCGACAAGAAGGAAGCCATGCGCCGCACCGCACAGGAACGCGGCATCTCACGGCGGGATGTGTATCAGGCCGTGCTGGCGGAGGAGGATAAAAGATCCGCACCCATCTGAAGGACTATTTTATCCGCGTTTCCCTTGCTGTTTTCTCAGTGCCGTTGTATAATCTTTCTAATCACGATTATAATAATCGTGATTAGAAAGATGGTGGTACTGTGTTTATCGGTCGTGAACGTGAGCTGGATTTTTTACAGGAGCGCTATGACTCGGAACGCGCCGAGCTCATCGTGCTCTATGGACGGCGACGCATTGGAAAGACAGAGCTGCTGCAACAGTTCGCACGGGATAAGTCTGCCGTATTCTACGCCTGTACGGAGTGTACCGATCAGGAGCAACTTGCCCGCTTTTCAAAGCGCATCCTGCAGGCGGGCATCCCTGCGGCGCATTTTCTGACCTCGTTTTCGGATTGGGAGACAGCGCTCAGGAGCATACAGGATGTCCCATCTGAGGGGAAGAACCTGCTCATCATCGACGAGTTCCCCTATATGTGCGCGAGCCATCCGGAGCTGCCGTCCATTCTGCAAAATCTCTGGGATCATGAGCTCTCGCAGGCAAACGTCATGCTCATTCTCTGCGGCAGTGCGATGAGCTTTATCGAGAACGAGCTGCTCGCCGAGCGCAATCCGCTGTATGGCAGGGCGACGGGCATCTACAAGCTGCTGCCGCTGCCCTTTGTAAACGTGCGGGAGTTTTTCCCACAGTACAGCGTGGAGGATCAGGTCGCAGTCTATGCGATTCTCGGTGGTATTCCCTACTATTTAATTCAGTTTCAACCCCAGAAATCCCTCGAAGAAAATATCTGCACGAACATCCTGCAAAAGGGCTGTGTCCTCTACAGCGAGGTGGAGTTCCTGCTGCGGCAGGAGCTGCGCGAGACGAGCGTCTACAACGCCATCATTGAGGCGGTGGCGCTCGGCAACAATACGCTCGCCCTCATCCACAGCAAGACGCAGATCGAAAAGACGAAAATCAGCGTCTACCTAAAGAACCTTATGGAGATCGGCATCGTCACGCGGGAGTTTTCTGTGCTCTCCACGGTAAAGGAGCGGGCGGGCAGCGGACGTGGACTGTATCAGCTGACGGACGCATACTTCCGTTTCTGGTACGCATTTCTCTACGGCAGCCACTCGGAGCTTGAGGCGGGCGACGCGGCAGGCGTATGGCAGCATCTCATTTCACCCCAGCTGCACGAATTCACCTCTCGCGCCTACGAACAAATCTGCATCGAATATCTGCGCAGCCGCAATCGTGCAAATGACCTGCCGTTTCACTTTGTTAAGATCGGCCGCTGGTGGGAGAAGGTCACGCATACCGCCGAGGGGAAAAGGCGCACGGTATCGGAGGAGATCGACATTGTCGCCGCAGATCGCGCGGCGCGGAACTTTCTGCTCGCGGAATGTAAATTTCGCCATACACCCGCCGATCTTGACGTACTCCGACAGCTACAGGGCAAATGGCCGCAAGAGAAATACCCGGGAAACTATCACTATATGATCTTTTCCTTCTATGGCTTCACCGAGCGACTGCGTGATGCCGCCGCACAGGAGAATGTGTGCCTCGTGTCCGGAGAGGACTTGTAGATTAGAACACCGCCACAGTTGTCACCCCGCACACTCTGTGCTACTATATAGGAAATTATATCGAAACGAGGCATGATTTATGAGTGAAAAGACTCCATTTTACATCACCACCCCCATCTACTACCCGAGTGCGAAGCTGCATATCGGTCACGCCTACTGCACGACGGTTGCGGATACCATTGCACGCTACAAGCGGCTCGCGGGCTTCGATGTGTTCTTTCTGACCGGCTCGGATGAGCACGGGCAGAAGATCCAGCAGGCAGCGGAGAAGGAGGGCATCACGCCCATCCAGTACGTTGACCGCATCGTTGCGAGCTTTCAGGAGCTGTGGCGTCTGCTCGGCATCTCCTACGACGACTTCATCCGTACGACGCAGCCGCGCCACCATGAGCTCGTGCAGGACATCTTCCAGCGCATCTACGATCAGGGCGACATCTACAAGGGCGCGTATACGGGGCTCTACTGCACGCCGTGCGAGAGCTACTGGACGAAGCTGCAGCTCGACGAGAACGGCTGCTGCCCCGACTGCCACCGCCCCGTGCAGGAGGTCTCCGAGGAGGCGTACTTCTTCCGCATGAGCAAGTATGCGGATCGTCTGCTCGCCTACATCAACGAGCATCCCGACTTCATCCAGCCCGTCTCACGCCGCAACGAGATGATCGCCTTCATCGAGCAGGGACTGGAGGATCTGTGCGTCTCGCGCACCTCGTTCGACTGGGGCATCCCCGTGCCGTTTGACCCGAAACACGTCGTCTACGTCTGGTTCGACGCACTCACGAACTATCTCACGCCGATCGGCTACCTCCACGACAAGGAAATGTTCCATAAATATTGGCCGGCGGACGTGCATCTCGTCGGCAAGGAAATCGTGCGCTTTCACACGATCATCTGGGGCTGTATGCTCATGGCGCTCGGACTCGATCTGCCGAAAAAAGTCTACGGACACGGCTGGCTCATCGTCAACGGTGCAAAGATGTCGAAGTCGGTCGGCAACGTCGTCGACCCCGTCGCCCTCATCGAGGAGTTCGGCGCGGACGCTATCCGCTACTTCCTCCTGCGCGAGATCGCGCTCGGACAGGACGGCAACATCTCGCGCGACGCGCTCATTGGGCGCATCAACTCCGATCTTGCGAACGATCTCGGCAACCTGCTTCACCGCACACTCTCCATGGCGAAAAAATACCGGAAAGGCGTTATCACAAAAGGCGCAGGACATACGGACTTCGATGCGGCACTCGAAACGATGGTGACGGCGACGGTGCGCGACTATACGGAGCAGATGGACGCGATGGAGCTCTCCGCCGCAGTAAAGACCGTCTGGGCGCTGATCTCGCGCACGAACAAGTACATTGACGAGACCGCCCCGTGGACGCTCGCCAAAGACGAAGCGAAAGCGGCGGAGCTTGACGCAGTGCTCTATCACCTCGTCGAGACGCTGCACATCGTCAGCGTCCTCATCACGCCGTTCATGCCGACGACGGCACGCCGCATCCACGAGCAGCTCGGCTTCCATGTGGACTTTGACACCGTACAGCTGGCGGACATCGCCACATGGGGCACGACACCTGACGGGCATACGGTCGGCTCGGCGGAGCAGCTCTTCCCGCGCATCGAGGTCGAGAAGGAATGACACTCATCGACACGCACGCCCACCTCTACGATGAAAAATTCGACGATGACCGCATCGACGTGATCGCACGCGCGCGTGAGGCAGGCGTAACGAAGATCATCAGCATGGGCGACACGATGGCAGCATCCGCACAGGTGGTGCAGGATGCGGAGGAACATCCCGCACTCTACGCCGCCGTCGGCATCCACCCCGAGAGCGCATGTGTGCTGACGGACGAAATGCGCCGTCAGCTCCTCACATGGGCACAGCATCCGAAGGTCGTTGCCATCGGCGAGATCGGCCTCGACTACTACTGGGAAAAGGACGCGTCACGCCGCGCCCTGCAGCGTGACCTCTTTGCAGCGCAGCTTAACCTCGCACGCGAGGCGGGGCTTCCCGTCTGCATCCATGACCGTGAGGCACACGGCGATACGCTCGCCATGCTGCGCGCCGAGGGTGCGGAGCTCACGGGCGTCCTCCACTGCTACTCGGGCAGTCTCGAGATGGCGCGCGAACTCTGGAAGATGGGCTTCTGCATCGGCATCGACGGGCCGCTCACGTACAAGAACGCGGCGAAGCTGCCCGACATCGTGCGCGAAGCACCGCAGGATAAACTTCTCATCGAGACGGACTGCCCCTACCTCGCTCCCGTCCCCCTGCGCGGCAAGCGCAACGAGCCCGCCTACGTCACGCATATCGCCGCCAAGATCGCCGAGATCCGCGGCGAGACCATCGAGGACGTCGCACGCTATACGACAGAGAACGCAGAGCGGCTCTATCCGAAGCTGAACAATTAGTGTGTCACAGATAAATTCATCATCTTAGTCGCACATCAAAAAACCGCATCACGTGGAGATTCACCATCTCGCGTGATGCGGTTTTTAGTTATATTACTGCTGCCCCTCTGCCCCCCGCGCCGTCTCGCGCAGGTCGCGCACGTGCGCACGGAGATTGGCAGCGGCGAGGACGTTACGCATCACCTCGCCCGCGAGGACATACGCCCTGCCGCTCGGCTGATCCTCATCCGCATAGGAGCGCGCATCGCGGCGGTCAATGACCTCCCCCGTTGCGCGATCATAGACGAGAAGGCGGACGGCGGCACCGCTGTGCAGAAAATTCTCCTCATAGAAGATACTCGTGTAATATATCTCCTCATAGTAGGTCGTGAGGATCGGCAGAACGACGAGGTCTGCCTCCACGGCATCTGCCGTCGCACGCAGGACGGCAGGATAGTCATAGCCGCGCCGCGTGACGTACTGCCCGCAGGCACTATCATACGCATCCATCAGCGCACGGTCATCGACGTAGGTGAGCCAGCCCATCGTATCGTTCAGCGGCATGTGGAGATCGCGCGCGACCATCTCCTCGAGCGCATCCACCGTCTCCGCATCAACGTCTGCCGCACCGCCCTCCACCACGAGCGGCAGCTGTGCGATGCGCGCAGCTCCGAACGCGGACGACGTGGGCAGGAGCAGGAGAAAGAAGCTCAGCAGAGCCATATATCTGAGAAACTGTTTCATAGTCGATCGATCTCCCCCCAAGAAAGCACGGATACACCGCAGACGGTGCCCCTCCCCCGCGTGTACGGGGGGAACCTTTTGGGAATCCTTAGTGAATCGCCTTTTTCTTGAACCGTCCGCCCACGATGTCGTGCACGGCATTGATGGTCACAAAGGCGCGCTCGTCCTTGTCGAGGACGATCTCTTTGAGCTTGTCCAGCTCGAGGCGCGTCACCACGCAGTAGAGGACTTCCTTGGCCTCGCCCGTGTAGCCGCCCGCCCCGTGGAGCAGCGTCACACCGCGTCCGAGCCGCTCGTTGAGGGCAGCGGTGACCTCCTCGTGCTCATTCGTGACGATCATGACGGCATACGACTCATCAAGTCCCTTCAGCACGACGTCGATCATCTTTGCGATGACGAAGTAGGCAAAGAGCGAGTACATCGCCTTGTCCCAGCCGTAGAGCAGTCCCGCCGAGGAGAGGATAAAGAGGTTGATGAACATGACCACCTCGCCGACGGAGAACTGCGTCCGTGCATCCATGATGATCGCGACGATCTCCGTCCCATCGAAGCAGCCGCCCGTACGCATGACGATGCCGACACCGAGACCGGTCACCACGCCGCCGAAAATCGCAGCGAGGAACGGGTCATTTGTCACCTTCGGCACATCGTGAAGCACGCCCGACCAGATCGAGAGCATGATGATGGCAAAGACGGTCGACAGGGCAAAACTCTTTCCGATCTGCTTATACCCCATAAAGACAAAGGGGATATTGTAGAGCACGAGGAACACGCCGAGGCTCATGCCCGTGATCGTCTGCGACATGATCGACAGACCGACGACGCCGCCGTCGATGACATTGTTCGGAATGAGGAAAAGCTCGAGCCCCACGGCGGTGATGAAGGCGCCGAGGATGAGCCACAGGCATTTTTTGATGTAGAAAAACGCCCCCTTTGGCGCCGCCTTCTTGGGGCGCGGCGTCGGTGCCGGCTTTTCCTGTGCCTCCACGATCACCTGCGCAGTATTGCTGTCTACGATTTCGTTCATACGTCCTCCCGTTCCCCAAAAGCCGCTGTATCTCTCTGTTCTATTATAGAGGAAAGAAAATCTGCTGACAAGTCCACCAATATGAGAATGGCTTTCTTGACTTTACTGTGCCTGCATTATATGATAGCAATACTGGAAAGAGATCCATATATTATGGGACAGGAGGGATGTATATGATTTACACAGTCACCTTCAATCCGTCGATTGACTACATCGTCCGATTGGAGCAGTTCACGCCGGGCGAGATCAACCGCGTGAACTATGAGCAGATCCTGCCGGGGGGCAAGGGGATCAACGTCTCCATCGTGCTGAAAAATCTCGGACACGACTCGACGGCACTCGGCTTCCTCGCGGGATTCACAGGCACGGCGATGCAGCAGCAGCTTCGCTCGTTCGGCGTGACGGAGGACTTTGTGCGCCTCGACGAGGGATTCTCGCGCATCAACGTCAAGATCAAGGCGGAGCGCGAGACGGAGATCAACGGGCAGGGGCCGAAGATTCCACCCGAGGCGCAGCGCGCGCTGTTTGAAAAACTCGATCGGCTAAAGCGCGGCGATACACTCGTCCTCGCAGGCTCGATTCCGAACACACTGCCCGACGACATCTATGAGCGCATCATGGAGCACCTCGACGGACGCGGCATCCGCATCGCCGTCGACGCGACCAAAAATCTCCTGCGGCGCGTATTGAAGTATCACCCGTTCCTCATCAAGCCGAACAATCACGAGCTCGGCGAGATGTTCGGCGTGACGCTGAAAACAGACGATGAGATCATCGAACACGCAAAACGCCTGCAAGACGAGGGTGCGACGAACGTCCTCATCTCCATGGCGGGTGACGGCGCGATCCTCCTCACGGAGGAAGGCGTATTCTATCGCTCTGCCGCGCCGAAGGGCACCCTCGTCAACTCCGTCGGCGCGGGCGACTCGATGGTCGCGGGCTTCCTCGCGGGCTATATGGAGTCGGACGGCGACTACGAGCGCGCCTTCTACATGGGCGTTGCAACCGGCTCCGCCTCGGCATTCTCGCCGAACCTCGCCACACGCGAGGAGGCTCTCGCGCTGCTGAAAACCATCGAGTGAGGTAATGGTGGCGTGTGTCCTGCGCAAATGAGCTTGCTCCACTAGGGTTTGCTAAAGGACTTCACGCCACGCCAAATAATATGGAAGTTCTGCGAGGAGTATTGCACAGTACATACACCACAATAAAAAAGGAGGGTTTTCCCTTTGCATATCAACGACCTTTTGAAGCCCGAGAGCATTGCCCTCGGCGTCTCCGCCCCCGCCTCCAAAGAGGCAGCCATCCGCCTGCTCGCGGACTGCATGGAAAAGGGCGGAAACCTCAGTGACAAGGAACAGTACGTCAAGGACGTACTCGCACGTGAGGCGAGCGGTACGACAGGCCTCGGCGACGGCATTGCAACGCCGCACGCCAAGAGCGACGGCGTAAAGACAGCAGGGCTCGCCGCCATGACCATCCCCGACGGCATGGACTTTGCCGCGATGGACGGCAACCCGAGCCGCCTCTTCTTCATGATCGCCGCACCGAATGGCGCGAACGATGAGCATCTCACCATCCTCTCCAGCCTTGCGACCATGATTATGGATCCTGACTTCAAGGAGGCACTCATCGCCGCCAAGACCGTCGAGGAGTTCCGCAGCCTCATCGACGCGAAGGAAAACGGCACCTTCACCGCACCGAACGCGGCAGAGGAGAGCACGGAGAGCGCACCTGCCGCTGACCACATCCAGATCCTCGCCGTCACTGCCTGCCCCACGGGCATCGCGCACACCTTTATGGCGGCAGAGAGCCTTGAGCAGCACGCGAAGAAACGCGGTATCTCCATCAAGGTCGAGACGAACGGCTCGGCAGGCGCAAAGAACGTCCTCACGCCCGAGGAAATCGCAGCCGCCGACGGCATCATCGTCGCGGCGGACAAGAACGTCGCCATGTCGCGCTTTGACGGACACCGCGTCGTCATCACGAAGGTCGCGGACGGCATCAACAAGGCAGACGAGCTCATCGACCGTGCCCTCGCAGGCTCCGCGCCCGTCTATCATGCGAGCGGTGCGGATACGGCAGAGGGGGCGGATGCATCCGAGGAGGAGAGCCTCGGACGCCAGATCTACAAACACCTCATGAACGGCGTCTCGCACATGCTCCCGTTCGTCGTCGGCGGCGGTATCCTCATCGCCCTTGCCTTCCTCTTTGACGACTACAGCATCGACCCGTCGCATTTCGGCTCGAACACCCCGCTCGCCAAATTCTTCATGGATGTCGGCGGCGCATCGTTCGGCTTCATGCTCCCCGTTCTCGCGGGCTTCATCGCCATGTCCATCGCCGACCGCCCCGGCCTTGCCGTCGGCTTCGTCGGCGGTGCACTTGCGGGGGCACACGGCACGGGCTTTCTCGGCGCACTCCTCGCGGGCTTCATCGGCGGCTATGCCGTCAACCTGCTGAAGAAGGGCTTCGCGGGGCTTCCCGCCGCACTCGACGGCATCAAACCCGTCCTGCTCTACCCGTTCTTCGGCATCCTCATCATCGGCTTTATCACCCTCTTCATCATCACGCCGCCCGTCGCCGCCATCAACACATGGATGGTCTCGACGCTCGGCAGCATGGATCCCTCGGCGCGCGTCTTCATGGGCATCGTCGTCGGCGGCATGATGGCGATCGACATGGGCGGCCCGATCAACAAGGCAGCGTATGTCACGGGCACGGGGCTCCTCGCCTCGGGCGAGTATCACGTCATGGCGGCAGTCATGGCCGGCGGCATGGTTCCGCCGCTCGCGATCGCCCTCGCCACCACCCTCTTTAAGAACCGCTTCACCGAGAGCCAGCGCAAGGCGGGCATCACGAACTACGTCATGGGGCTCTCCTTCATCACGGAGGGTGCAATCCCCTTCGCAGCGGCAGACCCTGTGCGCGTCATCCCCTCGATGGTCGTCGGCTCGGCACTTGCGGGCGCACTCACCATGGTCTTTGACTGCACCCTGCGCGCCCCGCACGGCGGCATCTTCGTCGTCCCGACCATCGGCAACCCGCTCATGTACCTCGTGAGCATCATCATCGGCGCCCTCGTCGGTGCTGTCATCCTGTCGATGCTCAAAAAACCGATCAAAGAATAACCCCGCATTGACATAAAAATCCCGTCACACCGACAAACGGTGTGGCGGGATTTTTGTGTGGGACAAAAAACTTTCCTTAAAGCAGGCTGTGCATCTGTCCGAGTTCGCGCACCTTCTCAAGAGAGAGATTCGACACCTTCGCGATCAGCTCAAGCGGCATCTTCTCACGCAGCATGTTGAGAATCATGGTGCCCCGCTCCTCATCACGCCCCTCCGCACGTCCTTGTTCACGTCCATCTTCAAACTTCGCCGCTTCGAACAGATCCTGATTCCACTCAAAATTCACCATGTCGACAACCTCCCTCTCGTGTTCTTTCAAAAAATTTCGCATGATGTCGCGTTCGATGCACGTATGCATCGCCGCGCGGATGGCCTGCGGCAGCTCCATACCCGCCGCAATATTTGCCTTGATGTCATGGATAAAGTAGCTGTAGTCATGCAGCGCATGGCTCTTCATGAGCAGTGCCTTCTGTGCGCGATAGACGACGTTGTGTACCGTTACCAGCAGTTCCAAGTGTATCCTCTCATCACCCGCGTGCCGATAGGAGTCAGAAAGCCGCATGACAAGCTCCTCAGGCAGCTCCTTCACACCGGTATAAAACACGTGAAACTCCGGTACAGGCAATGGTATCCGACGATTTCGATAGAGCTGCTTGCCGTCGATCTCCTTGCGCAGCTGCTCACAGATATAATAGAGACAGCGCAGAGGCATATTTTCGTTCGGTGTACTCTGATGCTCAATGAACACCAAATGACGCCCCGCCAGCAGGAACGAGATATCGTTTTTTACCTGCGAGAGAAATGTCCCCTCCAGTGTCACGATCTCTACGGCATCATCCATCGTATACGTTCGCCCGTGCAATGCGCCTGCCAGATCGCGCAGACGATCAGCATCGTTAAAGTATGCACGGAAAACACTGTCCTGATACTGTCGCCCCGCCGTTTCCTTGCTCATAGCCTCTCCCTCGTTTGCCATACTAATATTTTACGTTGTTTCCCGAGAAATCGCAAGAAAAAATACCGCCGCACCGAGATGCTCGGTACAGCGGTATGTTCCGTTTTAGAACAGTTCGCCCTCGGCGATGCGCCCCATGAGTTCCTTCGACGGGATGAAGAAGAGCTGTCCCTTGAGTGCCGTCGAGTACTCGAGCAGGCGATCGTCCTGCGTGAACATGTTGATGACCATCTTGCGCGTCACATCCCAGTGGCGTGCATAGCCGATGAAGTACGTGCCGCGCACGCCCTCGCCCGGGTTCGCATAGACGACGTTCATGCGCACGATCTTATGCTCCTCGTCGTCGCGGTTGTCCTGCGAGATGATGTTGTGTGCGCGCGGATCCTTCTCGTCGTCGTCGAGCTCCAGATCGCTGTACTTCCGACGGCCGATGTACTTTTCCTGTACCTCGGTCGGCAGGGCGCGCCACGCATCGAGATCGTGCACATACTTCTGTGCGAAGGCATAGGAGCCATTGATGAAGTCGGGATCCTCCGCGCCGATGATCGCCCACTCCTTTGCCTCCTCGCCCACGGGGTTCTCCGTCCCGTCGATAAAGTCGATGATGGCACGTCCCTCGCGATAGTGGAAGCCGTGCGTCTCATCCACAACATCCACGATGGGGCGCAGGAATCCCATGATCTGATCGACGACGAGATAGGTCGTCGATGCCTCATCCGCGCGCACGTGCAGGAAGAGATCGGCGGACGTCGTCGGTGCCTGATGATTCTTTCCATTGACGCCCTTGAAATCCTCAAGCTCCTTCGGTTTCTTCGCCCCCGGGAAGAGATACTCCCATGCGCGGTTGCTGAACCCGAAGGTGAGCTTTACCGTCTCCGGTGCAACGCGGATGTTCATCGACCGCTGAATTGCCTCGATGCGGTCTGCCATGTCGGCGATGATCTCACATTCCTTGTCCCTGTCCTCACGCTTCAACGACAGCATGAGGAAGATGACGCTCTCCCCTGCGTCCTTAAATACGTCCTGCGCCAGATTTGCATTGACTTCCATCATCGTTCCCCTTTCTGCAACACCCATATCCTATCATCAGTATAATACAGACGTGCCAAGCTGTGCAAGGGACGCACGGAGGATTTCGGATCCCCATACGCACAGATGCCGCCGTACGGCTCATCGCAGCACGGCGGCATCGCCCTGTTTTATTTCAGTTTGAATTTGCTGACCTCTGCCATCAGCTCATCGGCAAGACGGGAGAGCGT
>ERZ773031.1421-NODE-1421-length-11926-cov-12.972117_pt1 | contig 11926 bp, 10 predicted proteins | sample MGYA00511666_ERZ773031 | MGnify/ENA primary metagenome ERZ773031 (study PRJEB29015, sample SAMEA2738135) | human oral metagenome | biome: human oral; feature: human-associated habitat; material: saliva | place: China | collected 2250 ...
CTTACTTATAGAAAGAAGGTAGACAAATGAAAGTATCATTGAGGGTAATACTAGGGGTCTGTTTCTTAATAGGAGCCTTACTCTTTTTCTGTCGGGGAGAGAATCACTATGCACTGATTTTCCTTTTAGTTGGTGCCTTGTATCTCTACAAGGGCTTGAGCTGAGGGTTAAATCTCGTAATCAGCTTTCGTATATCTTGTATCAAATGAATAAGGTTTTTTAGTGACATAGATGTCACTATTTTTTTCTTTTCGAAAACTATAGAATGATTTTATAGCTTATTTAGAGTTAAAAAAAAGGAAGAAAAGGCATCTTTGAACATGATTTATCATATCTTGTCATTCTTTGTATCACACAAGAAAGCTCTGGCAATACTCTTTATGATAATTTGCTTGGCTATTATTTACCCTAACATGTTTACATTTTTGTATGGTGAAGGTAGGGATTTTGGACGTAGCCTTGTTAACTCAATTTTATCTTAGTAAAGTGTGACACCTCTTAGGAGGTGCTTTTTTAATGCGTTGAACTATTGAAGGCTAGTATGCTCAGTGTTACAATAAGGACAATGAAAAAGAAAAGGTTTAGAAATCATTAATGTTTACCAACAATTCCAGAATTATTTTCCTTAATAGGTTTTTGTCGCTGATTATCGAGTACGGTTATGCGATAGCACTGAGCATTATCTTCTCTAAAATCTCGGTGGACTATGTCTTAGGGCTATGGATTGCCAAATTCTTAGGAGGGATTCTTGCCAATGTGGGACATCAATTTGTAGGAAAAATCGCAAATAAAAAATATGTTTTGATTGGTATTGAATTGCTTAAGGCAGTCTGTCTGGCTTTGATCTATCTTGCCATGGGCAGTGTTTTTGTATTTGCTTTGGTGGTTCTGACTGAAGTGTTGACAACCTACTTTAACAGTTTGTTGTCCTCAGCGGTGCCTGTGCTTGTTAAAAAAGTCAACTTACAAAAATTTAACAGTACCTATACCATGATTGGGTCAGCTTCCTATTTCTTAGCACCTATGATAGTTGGTCTCTGGGGTAGCCTTGATTTAGGAAGCTTATTTTTGGTCTACAGTGTGCTAACGCTACTAGCAACCCTCTTATTGTTTAAACTGGGACCGATTATTTTTGACCGTGAGAATGAATCAGAAGAGGAGGTTTCTTCCAGTCAAGGTAGTCCTATTTTTGGAAGGCAGAGTATCGTCCTTAAGATGGTTATGATGACTATACTCTTACAGTCAGTGGGTGTCTTATATGATGCATATGAGGTTATCTTCCTGACCAAAGATGTCGGTATTTCTAGTCAGGCCTATTCTTTCTCTCTGTCCTTCTTAGCCATTGTCTTTCTAGCAACGAGTTCAATTCTATCTTTCAAAAGTCTCACTAAATACTCCCCTATGACCGTTTACTTGTTAGGCTCTCTTGTCTATTTGGGTTACGTTGTCGTCTTTCCATTCGTACCTAACCTACCGACTGTTTTGCTTAGCTATATCTTTTTAGCAGTTGGCCAAACGATATCTGGAATCTCGCAAAATGTTTACCTACAAGAGAAGTTGAATCCCCTACAGCTCAACAATCTTTATTTGAAAATTGAAGTCTTGAATCAGGTTTTGACAGGGATTGTTGTATTTGTCAGTGGTATGCTTATCAAGAGAGGTCTGCAGGTCACTACGATTTATTTGGGATACAGTCTTCCAGTCATTATACTCGTCTTGGGAATAATGCTTATGACTAAACTGTATCAGAAAAATCTAAAGTCATAATTTTTTGCCTAAGATAATGAAAGCGTTCCAAGGTCCTTGAAGTGGTCTTGGAAATTTTTTAAAAAATAAATCTACAAATGTAAACAAAACCCTTGACACGTTTTCACGATAGCGTTAAAATAAATCTACAAACGTAAACAAATAACAACATTCAGAAAGGAGCTATCATGCTGACAATTTCATCTGCGGAATGGGAAGTCATGCGAGTGCTCTGGGCTAAGGGGCAAGCGACTTCTTCAGAGATTATAGCGATTCTAGCTAAGAAGCTAGACTGGTCGGCTTCGACAGTTAAGACCTTGCTTGGGCGTTTGGCGGACAAGGGTTACCTAACTAGTCAGCGTCAAGGACGAGGGTTTATCTATCAAGCCAGCTTGGGTGAGGATGAAGCGAATTTTCAAGCTTTAGAGGCAGTTTTTGACAAGATTTGTTTGACCAAACACAGCGACTTGTTGGGTCAACTCATCGAGAAGACGCCGATGACACAAGCTGATGTGGACAAGTTACAGGCCTTGCTTTTAGCAAAAGAACCTGTGGATCAGGTGGTTTGTGACTGTGTGCCTGGCCAATGTGCTTGTGGGCATCATATGGAGGTGATATAGGAAATGGCAAAAGAAACCTTTGTGGTTAATGGGATGACCTGTGCATCCTGTGTAGCCAACGTTGAAAATGCTGTTAATAAGTTGGATGGTGTGGACAAGGCTGTGGTTAACCTAACCACCGAAAAAATGTCTGTAGATTATGCTGGGGATAAGGTTAGTCCAGAAACTATTGAAAAGGCTGTAGCTGACGCTGGTTATGCGGCTGAAGTCTACAACCCAGATACAGCTAAAAGTCAGGAAGAACGTGAAGAAGACAAGATTCACAAGGTGCGTGAGCGCCTCATTTGGTCATCGGTCTTCACCATTCCTCTCTTTTATCTAGCTATGGGGCCAATGGTCGGTCTACCTGTGCCAAACTTCTTGTCTCCTCATCATGCAGCTTTGACTTATGCCTTGGTGTTGCTAGTTTTGACAGTGCCCGTCATGTGGTTAGGCCGTTCTTTCTATAGTAATGGTTTTCGTACCTTGGCCAAGGGTCATCCTAACATGGATGCCTTGGTAGCCTTGGCAACGTCGGCAGCCTTTCTTTATAGTCTCTATGGTACTTACCACATTTCATTGGGGCATGCCCATCACGCCCACCAACTTTATTTTGAGTCAGTGGCTGTTATCTTGACCCTGATTACTCTAGGGAAGTACTTTGAAACCCTCTCTAAGGGTCGAACTTCAGAAGCTATTAAGAAACTTATGCACTTGTCAGCCAAGGAAGCAACTGTCCTTCGTGATGGTAAGGAAGTCAAGCTTCCTGTGGATAAGGTTGTTCTTGGTGACCATATTGTGGTCAAACCTGGGGAAAAGATAGCCGTGGATGGTCGAGTGATTTCTGGTAGCTCTGCTATTGATGAGAGTATGCTTACAGGTGAGTCACTCCCTATTGAAAAATCAGCTGGTAAACCAGTTTTTGCAGGTTCTATTAATGGTCAGGGTAGCTTGATTTATGAAGCTGAAAAGATTGGTAAGGACACCTTGCTTTCCCAAATCATCAAATTGGTTGAGGATGCCCAACAAACCAAGGCACCGATTGCCAAAATTGCCGATCAAGTGTCAGCGGTCTTTGTTCCTGTTGTCATGGCTATCGCACTTGTTTCAGGTCTCTTTTGGTACTTTGTCATGGGACAAACCTTTACCTTCGCTATGACAGTAGCAGTTAGTGTCTTGGTTATTGCTTGTCCATGTGCTTTGGGTCTTGCGACACCGACAGCTATCATGGTTGGTACAGGCCTTGGTGCCGAACACGGTATTCTCTATAAGCGTGGGGATGTGCTTGAACTAGCTCACAAGGCTGATGTCCTCGTTTTTGACAAGACAGGAACTATTACTCAGGGTAAACCTCAGTTGGTTTCTAGCTATACCTATGGCAATAGTGGGGCAACCTTACAGCTTTTGGCATCCTTGGAAGCTAAGTCTGAACACCCCTTAGGTCAAGCAATTCTTGTGGCAGCAGAAAATACTAACTTGGACTTGTTAGAGATGGACAATTTTTCAAGTTTGACTGGGCGAGGTCTTACTGCCAGCTATGCAGGCAAGACTTATCTAGCTGGAAATCAAACCCTTATGACAGAGGAAAAAGTCGACTTGACTTCAGCACAAGCTGATTTCCAACACTTGACGGCCGATGGTCAAACTCCTATTTTCCTGGCTGAAGATGGTAAGTTAATCGGACTCTTTGGTGTAGCCGATCAGGTTAAATCAGATAGTGCAGATATGGTGGCGTCTCTTCATCAAATGGGCAAGGAAGTCATCATGTTGACTGGGGATAATGACCAAACAGCTCAAGCTATCGCTCAAAAGGTTGGCATCAAACGTGTTATTAGTCAAGTGCTTCCGCAAGAGAAATCTAGGGTGATTAGCGACCTTCAGGCAGAAGGAAAATCAGTCATCATGGTTGGTGATGGTATCAATGATGCCCCAGCCCTTGCGACTGCTGATATCGGTATTGCCATGGGTTCAGGGACAGATATTGCCATGGAAAGTGCCGATATGGTCCTTATGAAACCAAATCTCATGGATGTCGTTAAGGCTCTGAAAATCAGTCAAGCAACTATCACGACGATTAAAGAGAACCTCTTCTGGGCCTTTATCTACAATATCCTGTCTATCCCAGTGGCCATGGGTGTCCTCCACCTCTTTGGTGGCCCGCTTCTTGACCCAATGATAGCAGGACTGGCCATGAGCTTTAGCTCTGTCTCAGTCGTCCTTAATGCTCTGCGCCTCAAACGTCGCAAAGTCTAAGTGTCGATTGCTAATGTCCTCCATCACTTAAGGTGTGTATCAAAAAACAATTAAAGAAAAGGAAGAAAGAAAAATGACAAAAACATATAACATCACAGGAATGAAATGCCAAGGCTGTGTCAACACCGTTACTGAAAAACTCTCTGCTGTCAAAGGCGTAGACAAGGTTCAAGTTGACCTTGAAAACAAACAAGTCACTATCGAAGGGAAACCATGGAAGTGGTCACTCAAACGTGCCCTCAAAGGTACTAAGTTTGAGCTTGGTGACGAAATTTAAGACAGGAATGAAACAGCTATTAGGCTGTTTTTTTTGCCTATAATCTTTTTGAAAATCCCTTCCTTTTGTGATATGATTAAGGTAATTATGTTCTCAAAACTGAGACTAGAAAATCAAGAAAAGAAAACGGTATACCTATGTCTAAACAAACCCTTATCCTTCTCTACGGTGGACGTTCAGCAGAACGTGAAGTGTCTGTGCTCTCAGCTGAGAGTGTTATGCGTGCGGTGGATTACAGCGCATTTGAGGTTAAAACCTACTTTATCACTCAGTCTGGTGATTTTATCAAAACACAAGAATTTACAGAAAAACCAGGTGATGACGAGAAGCTCATGACTAATGACACAATTGTGGCTAGTCAGGCTATCAAACCAAGCGATATTTATGAGGAAGGCGCTGTGGTATTCCCTGTGCTCCATGGACCTATGGGTGAGGATGGATCTATCCAAGGTTTCCTCGAAACCCTCAAGTTGCCATACGTGGGTACTAATGTCTTGTCATCAAGTGTGGCTATGGACAAGATTATGACCAAGCATATTCTTGAAGTTGCAGGTGTCCCTCAGGTTGCCTACACAGTCTACATCGAGGGTGAAGATTTGGAAGCAGCAGTAGCAGAGACGCTTGAAAAATTGACCTTCCCAGTTTTCGTAAAACCTGCTAACATGGGGTCATCTGTTGGGATTTCGAAAGCTGAAAACGAAGCAGAGCTTCGTGCAGCGATTGATCTGGCTCTCAAATATGATAGCCGTATCTTGATTGAGCAAGGTGTGGTTGCCCGTGAAATCGAAGTTGGTATCCTTGGAAATACAACTGTCAAAACGACAGATCCAGGTGAAGTGGTCAAAGACGTGGCTTTCTATGATTACCAAGCTAAATACATTGACAATAAGATTACCATGGACATCCCGGCTCACGTGCCTGCAGAAGTCATGACGCAAATGCGTACCTATGCAGCCAAGGCCTTCCGTGCTCTTGGTGGTTGTGGTCTTGCTCGCTGTGATTTCTTCCTGACAGAGGATGGAGCCATCTACCTTAACGAGCTCAATACCATGCCAGGTTTCACTCAATGGTCAATGTACCCACTACTTTGGGAAAATATGGGACTTTCATACTCAGACCTTATCAAGGAATTGGTCGCCTTGGGACAAGAAATGTTCGACAAACGTGAAAGTCATTTGATTTAAGCATATTGGAAATTATGCAAAAAAGGTAGAGTTTAACCTCTACCTTTTTATACTCTCAATTAAACTAGTAATTAACTAACTGTAATTAAGGAAAGTGAGGTAATTGATATGTCTAGAATAGCCTGGTATCGTATACTCTTCTTTTTTGAGAGCTTACTTTTTCTTCCAAACTTTATTGCCAATGTGCAAGTCTTAGCAGAAAAACAAAACAACTCAAACTCCTATCTATCACCTATCTTTTTAGCTTTGATTTATGTAATGCCACTATATTTGTTGATACTATGGCTTATTCATAGGCTCAAAGACTTACGTATAGATGTCGAGGGGCTTATGACGATAGGACTTCTAGGCTGTTGTCATCTATTGACTTGGTTTCTCCCAACTTCATTAGTGGATCATAAATCGATATTTTTGGCAGTTATGGGTGGAATATGCTTTATCTTGATTTGTTTTATATTAAGTAAGTTTGAACGTAAGCATATTTTTGATTCTTTGAAAAGTAGACTTGGGTGGCAATCTTCGGCAATAATTGTGGGATTAGGTATGACTGTCCTTGAGTTTAGCACAAATTACTCTCTGATAAATGCGGTCTCAAGCAATGGGGGAATTTATTACACAACGGTTGATTTACTTGTTATAGCATTACGAGTGGTAAGGTTGTTGTTGTTTGTCATTTTACTATCTAATAAAAAATATCTAAGTCTTATCACTTGTTCCATACTATTTATTATCTCTTCGTTGAGCGAGTTGGTTTTAGGTATAACAATGACTCATAATTTAAGTACGTCAAATCTTTTTTATATGTGTCTTTCCATATATCTTTTCTTAAGACTTTGTGGTATTGGGGCTGCTTTAGTTAGGTTATGGGAAAGAAAGGTTGGTACTCACCTTGATAGAGAATCAAAAGTTATTGAAGAACCTGCTAAGACTGGTAAAGTCTTTAGGTTCATGGATAATTTTATTAGTGGAATGACTTTTCAGTCTCCATGGCTCTGGACTGCCTATTTCATAGGAGTTTTGAATACCATTTTTTTGTTAAGTGGCTTTCTAGTAGGTGGTATAATTGGTTTTGTTTTCCTCCTTCTCTTTGCAGGTTTTACTATTGCATGGCTTATTTTCCCAGTCATTATGATTCATTTTGGAATAAAAAAGGGACAGAAAGCTTTACTTTGTGTGGCTTTTGTTGTCTATTTATTGACATTTACAGGAATCATAGCTTCTCATACTCCGTTTGACCCTAAATCCGTTGTCCTTCAACCTATTCAAGTAGTTTTGTTATTAATTGGAGTATTGACTGTTAAGAAATAGTATCTAGTACAAAGACATCTTAGTCTTGGAGAAATCTCTGAGACTGAGGTGTTTTTTTCTTTACAGAAATCTAGATTTTATTTATATCTTTTCTTTATCACGCTGATAAAAAATACATATTATCCAAATAATCTAACAGGTGGTAGAATAAATCTAACGTTTCAAATGAAATAGAGCAATTCATTCGTGTTTGATGAAGATTTGCGTATCGCAATGATTATCAGAGGCGAGTGAAGTCAAAGGGCTAGAAGTTGATGTCAGTGAGTGCTTACGGAATTTTCTACGCCCTTTGTATCTTAAATGAGGAGGTAAGTTTTGGACTGGTCCATTGTTCAACAGTATTTGCCCTTTTATCAGAAGGCATTCTTTTTAACTTTACATATTGCCGTTCTGGGGATTCTTGGTTCCTTCCTTTTGGGCTTGGTAGTGAGTGTTATTCGTCATTATCGAGTGCCGGTTTTGAGTCAGCTTTCGACGGCTTATATTGAGCTATCTCGTAATACGCCGCTCTTGATTCAGCTCTTCTTTCTCTACTTTGGCTTGCCTCGTATAGGTTTGGTTCTATCGTCAGAGGCTTGTGCTGTGGTAGGTTTGATTTTCTTGGGTGGTTCCTATATGGCGGAGTCCTTCCGAAGTGGTCTAGAGGCCGTTAGTCAGACCCAGCATGAAGTGGGCTTGTCTATTGGTTTGACGCCATTCCAAGTCTTTCGCTATGTGGTCCTTCCTCAGGCAGTGGCTGTGGCGTTACCGTCATTTAGTGCTAACGTTATTTTCCTCATCAAGGAAACGTCAGTATTCTCAGCGGTAGCCTTGGCAGATTTGATGTATGTGGCCAAGGATTTGATTGGTCTTTACTACGAAACCGATGTGGCTCTAGGCATGTTGGTGGTGGCTTATCTCTTGATGTTGCTGCCGCTTTCTCTAGTCTTTAGTTGGATTGAAAGGAGGTTACGCTATGCAGGATTCGGGCTTTCAGGTTCTTCTTCAGGGGAATAATTTCCTACGTATCTTACAAGGTTTAGGCGTAACTATTGGAATTTCCATCGTTTCGGTGCTTCTGTCCCTTTTACTAGGAACCCTTTTTGGAATTGTCATGACTTCGAAATCTAAGATTGTACGTTTTTTGTCACGTATTTATCTGGAAATTATTCGTATCATGCCCCAGTTAGTCTTGCTCTTCATTGTTTATTTTGGTTTGGCCAGAAATTTTAACATCAATATCTCAGGCGAGCTATCGGCTATTATCGTCTTTACCCTTTGGGGAACGGCTGAGATGGGTGATTTGGTGCGTGGGTCAATCACGTCGCTACCTAGACACCAGTTTGAGAGCGGAAGGGCCCTTGGTCTAACCAATGGCCAACTCTATACCTATGTGATTATTCCGCAAGTCTTGCGTCGCTTGTTGCCTCAGGCTATTAACCTGGTGACACGTATGATTAAGACTACGTCCTTGGTGGTTTTGATTGGCGTAGTAGAGGTGACCAAGGTTGGTCAGCAGATTATTGATAGTAACCGCCTGACTATTCCAACAGCTTCTTTCTGGATTTATGGCACGATTTTGATTCTTTATTTTGCCATTTGTTACCCAGTATCTAAGCTGTCTACTTATCTTGAAAATCGTTGGAGGAATTAAGATGACAGAAAGCATTTTACAAATCAAGGATTTGAAAAAGTCCTTTGGGGACAATGAGATTCTCAAAGGCATCTCCTTGGATGTTAAACAAGGTGAAGTCGTTGTTATCCTGGGTTCCTCAGGTTGTGGGAAATCGACCTTGCTACGTTGTATCAATGGCTTGGAGACTATTCAAGGAGGGGATATTCTCCTGGATGGCAAGTCTATCACTGGAAGTAAGAAGGATTTCCACTTGATTCGTCAGAAAATCGGCATGGTCTTTCAAAGTTATGATCTCTTCCCGCATTTGGACATTCTGCAAAATCTGATTTTGGGGCCAGTCAAAGCTCAAGGGCGTAACAAGGAAGAAGTCATTGCGGAGGCTGAGAAACTTTTGGACCGTGTGGGACTTTTGGACAAGAAGCATAGCTTTGCGCGACAACTGTCAGGTGGTCAAAAGCAACGTGTAGCCATTGTCCGTTCACTGCTCATGCATCCTGAAGTTATTCTCTTCGACGAAGTGACGGCGTCGCTTGACCCTGAGATGGTTCGTGAGGTCCTGGAACTGATCAATGACCTCGCTCAAGAAGGACGCACCATGTTGATTGTAACCCATGAGCTTCAGTTTGCGCGTGCCATCGCTGACCGTATTATCTTTATGGATAAGGGTGTCATCGCTGAGGAAGGGACTGCTGAAGCATTCTTCAATCATCCAAAGACACAGCGAGCTCAGGAGTTCCTCAATGTCTTTGACTTCAGCCAGTTTGGTGCCTATTTGTAACCCATTGTTTTTAGTAAAAAATATAATAATTTAGGAGATATTTATGAAATTAACAAAGAAAAATTTTGCCCTATTAGCCCTCGTCTTTGCCTTGGTGGCAGTGACTGCTTGCTCAAGTAACAGTAGCTCTGGTAAATCAACAGCCAAAGCACGTACTATTGAAGAAATTAAGAAGAGTGGTGAACTCCGTATCGCCGTTTTTGCGGACAAGAAACCTTTCGGTTATGTAGATAACAAGGGTGCTTACCAAGGTTACGATATTGAACTTGGTAACCGTTTGGCTAAAGACTTGGGTGTTAAACCTAAATACGTCTCAGTAGATGCGGCCAACCGTGCAGAATTCTTGATTTCAAACAAGGTAGATATTACGCTTGCCAACTTCACAGTAACTGATGAACGTAAGAAACAAGTGGACTTCGCTCTTCCTTATATGAAAGTCTCAATCGGTGTGGTGTCACCTAAAGACAAGGTCATTAAGGACGTTAAAGAGCTTGAAGGTAAGACTTTGATTGTTACTAAGGGGACAACTGCTGAAACTTACTTTGAAAAGAACTACCCAAATATCAAATTGCAAAAGTATGACCAATATAGCGACGCTTACCAAGCCCTCCTTGATGGTCGTGGCGATGCCTTCTCAACAGATAATACAGAAGTTCTTGCTTGGGCTCTAGAAAATAAAGGTTACGAAGTTGGAATCACATCGCTTGGTAACCCAGATACTATTGCCCCAGCCGTTCAAAAAGGTAACAAAGAACTCCTTGACTTTATCAATAAAGACATTAAGAAACTTGGCGAAGAGAATTTCTTCCACAAAGATTATGAAAAAACACTTCACCCAACTTACGGTGATGCAGCTAAAGCTGATGACCTCGTGGTTGAAGGTGGCGAAGTGAAATAAGACTAATTCCTCTCAAAGGGGAAGTCTTGCTTAACAAGAATAAAACAACCACTCCTGCTTATATCTAGTCTAGCTAGAAGCAGGAGTGGTTTTTTTGTTTTAGGGTGATTTTTTTCTCACCTTTTTACTTTTTATGTTTCTCCACCCAATGACAATAATTGACAAGAAAGCGGCTCCCACCATTCCCCAAGAAAGAAAAGAGTCAATATAATCAAAAAAAGTTTTGCGTTCACCATAGACCGAGGTAGAGCCATCTTTCCAAGTAATGGTTTTGTCCCTATCATCAATCCTTTTGTAGGACTCACCATTATAAGTTAAATAATGATCCTTCCGTACATACATATTCAAATAGTTATAGCCGTGCTTTGTGGGAAGGTCTGAAAACAGCCTTTCCTTGGCGTAAACTTCAATGTAGATGGTTCCATCTTTAAGACCTTTAATTTTCTGAGTTCGAGCATTTTTGATAAGGAGTTTTCCATCTTGTACAATCTCCCAATCGTACTTACGACTTCTTCCTCCTTCGTTATAGGAAATAGCAAGCTTGTGGTTTTCAGACTGCCATAGCCCGTAGATACTATTTTCACTGATACCATCATAAAAGAATCTAATATAGATGTTGACTATAGGTACCATGATTAGAAAACAAATACTCAAAATCTTGACTAAACGGTCTTTGAATTTACCCCAACGTGCTCGCCATCCAGTTTTGTACTTTTGTGTTCTTCGATATTCATTTTGTGAATAGTCTTTTCTATTAATTTCTTGTTGATCACTATATTTTTTCTTTATTTGATGCCTCATTTAGACTATTTTTCCTTTTTAGATTTCTTTTTATTCTCCAATCGACAAAAATGACATACAAAATCATAGAACCAATAATTCCAAAAAAGATATAAGGTTTCAGACGATCAAACAAGGTTATTCGTTGACCATAAAGGGATTTTGAACCATCATTCCAGGTAATGCTTTTGTTTTCATCATCAATCAGTTTGTAGGATTCGCCATCATAGGTCAAGTAATTGTCTTTACGGACATACATATTTAAATAGTTGTAGCCGTTCTTTGTGGGAAGGTCTGAAAACAGACTTTCCTTGGCATAAACTTCAATGTAGAGGGTCCCATCCTCTAAGCGTTTAATATCATCAATGCGTGCATCTTTAATGAGGATATTTCCATCTTGAACAATATCCCAATCACGCTTACTTCCCTTGCTCCCTCTTTCGTAGGATATGGCAAGCTGATGATTTTCAGATTGCCACAGACCGTAG
>ERZ773031.1432-NODE-1432-length-11869-cov-5.602336_pt1 | contig 11869 bp, 10 predicted proteins | sample MGYA00511666_ERZ773031 | MGnify/ENA primary metagenome ERZ773031 (study PRJEB29015, sample SAMEA2738135) | human oral metagenome | biome: human oral; feature: human-associated habitat; material: saliva | place: China | collected 2250 ...
GATGCCCCTAAATCTTCATACAGCAGGTATCAGAAGCGGAAGAAACACAAGCTATGCTGCAAGCGAGCAGGCATAGAACCCTCCATCGGACACTTGAAATCAGACCATCGTTTAGGACGTAACTTTTACAAGGGAGTGGAAGGGGATAAGCATTTATCTTAGCGTATAATCATATGTTGAAAATCAAAAACCAACTTGCCTTGCTTTTTTATGAGTTCTCCCATTGAAATTGTCCCTTTATAATAGACGGGAGATTGTGACGAAAAGTCGGCAGGTACAAAGTCTGTCTTGCTAAAAATAGTTTTCCCGATTGTAATCGGAGGGAGGGTGTAATCAAGAATACTATTCTTTCCACTCCGAACCAATCTGAAAGGTATATAATTAGCTTGATTCTCTACTTGGACACAGAGTTCATCATCAAATCGGAGAGAAGAAGCCTTGCCCTGGTTTGTCGTTTGGGAACTAAGGGTTACACCTTTACTTGAAAACTCGACCTCAGGAATTAGACGCAAAACATTGTAGCCGATAGTAGTCGGAACATTTTCCTTTGTAATGCGACACAGTGAGTTTTCAAAGATAAAGTCTCCTATTTTCAACTGCTTAATGATGCCGACAGCATAATTGGACTTGCTATAAATCAGCTGGATATCGAATTTATGCTGCACTTTTTCAGAAACAATCACATAAGCCTCAGTCGGATCTAGATAGCCCGAAGCAGACTTTCCATTAATGCGTATTTTTATAGACTCATCCTTGAGGTAGTCCAAAGTGGAATTATCCAATGTTGGCTTTAACAAAGGCTTTTCGTAAGACTGAAGCGCATCATATATCTGAACAAGTTCCATAAAAGCATTGAGCATGTTACCGCTAAAACGATCGCTATCGATCATTTTTTTGCAAATATCGGTAGCTGCCTTATATTCGCCTTTAAAGGCTAAAGCATTCGTGGCCTCCATTGCAACTAAATAGAGTTGACTTTCCGATAGGTCATTATTTGGTCCACTCAAAAGTGTGTCTGCAAAAGCGATGATTGGCTCCGGATCATTCTTTCCTCTTGCGGCCAGCAGTCGCAAAAATATCCGTGTTGTATTGCTTGGGGTAGAAAGTAAGCGCGAAGCCAGATTGCGTTCTAGCATGAAAGCATCAGTGTTGTCCGATATTTCCTCATCTGAATCGTTCGGATCCTCTTGTTGCGAAAGAGGAGAAAAATTCATGGTTTCAAAATCTATCTTTGCATAATTAAGGCTATGGATAAAAGGATAGCCTATTATTCCTGCCATTTCTTTGTTTCCGACAGGCGAGAGAGACAAGTTAGGAAGCTTAACTGAAACCACATTTTGTTTGTTCTCATCATTAACAAAGTTAATTTGCAGTTGAAAATCTGTTGTATCAGTAATTAATGGCGAAAAGTTGGCTGCAGAAAATGTATTTGAGGGAAAATCCATATCCAAGATAAAAGAATAATCTCTCTTTTTATGGGCGCCTTTTACAAGAAGTCTTCCATCTTGATCCCAATATATATTGTGCGACGTGCGATGTTCTAACCTGTCGCTCTGTGCTACTTGAGGTTTAACGAACCATTTCTCTTTATAGATCTCTATTCGTCCTAATTGCCTCAATTCGTTTGTACCTAAAATACTCGTTTGTATGCGAGAAAAACCATCTACAGGCAATACGGCGTAGCATAAAAGGTTACGAAAAACAATATCACCGCATGCCAACTCTGGCACAAGCACCGGAGAGACAACAATAGGGCCTTCCCAGTCGTATACAACTATCGTATCGTTCAGCGGAATCAGCCCGCAGTTTCGGACATCTTGCGTAGACAACAAGGTATACTGCTGTGCAGTTGAGATGGTTAAGGATATTCTCTGCTGGTTATTGATTTGCGCGCTCGTCATAAGTGGCCAATAGCGAGAAACCTGCAAAGAAGCATCTGCACGAGTAAAAGCAAGGCTAGTCTTTCCTACATTTAAATAGGCTTCACTTATAATTTGAGGCGATTTAATCAGATTGGGAAATTTACTTTGAAAAGGTTCTGATTGGCAAAGTTGAGATAGCGCCTGCCAGTCTCCCTTACGCATCAACTCATTCGCACTAATATCAAAAATCGTTTTGAGATCATCCGACGAAAGTGAGTCTGCATGCTGCTTTAATAGTGTTTCAGCGTAACTCAATGCAGCTTTGTTGTTATTAAATGCGTCAGCCAACAGCATTTTGCCCAACAACTTTTGCATTTGAGGAAGCTTATCAAGCTCTTCTTCATAAATAGTAAGTTCAGCTATATTACGTTGTTGAATTAGCCCTTGAATACGACCAGCAACAGTCCCATCCGTATAGCTTAATGCTTGCTGTTTTAAAGTTTGTAGTAGTTTCATTGCCTGCTTTCGATAGCGATGGCGCTTCATATATTGCAATTGTAGATCAGCAAAGTCTATTAACTCGGTATACGCCCCCTCTTTTAATAGTGTTTCGCCCTTGAGATTGATAAGCGAAACCCTTGTGTTACTATTAAGCGAGGCCGGATATTGCGTCATCAAGCTGTCAATACAGGCAACCATTCGCTCAATGTCGCCTTCAGCATGCGAAAGCACCAAATCACAATAAAGACGAGACGGAGCAGAGAGTTGATTTTTTGCTTTGTCATAAAGAGGACGCAGTAAGCGTACATCACCTTTTGACGCATACAGCAAAACTTGCTGTGTGATAGTATCTTTCGATATTTGCGCGAAACTATATTGCACACAACATATTACGACAATCAGAAATAAAATCCGTCTCATAAGTCGAGTATCTTTAAGTGATAGATAATGCTAATCCTCTTTTTGAAGAAAAGATAGTAAGTCTGCGATAACAAAGTTGCTCCCACCGACAAAGATCGTGTCTTCCGGACTTGCAGCCTTCAATGCCGCTTGGTATGCATCTGAAACGCGATGAAACACCTGACCAGTTCTATCGTGGCTGCGCGCAAATGTCTGAATCTCATCTTCAGAAAAAGAACGAGCCGTATTGGCACGGGTCCAATAAAAACAGGCATTTTCGGGCAATTCTGCAATGACGGCATCAGCAGCTTTATCGTTGGCCATACCAAAAATGATGTGCAGTCGACCGGAGACGCCGCGCAACTGATGATTTAAATCCTTCCCCCCGCCTGCATTGTGTCCCGTATCGCAAACAACTTTCGGCTGTTCGCGCAACACTTGCCATCGTCCCATCAAGCCGGTAAGTTTGCAAACAAGTCTAAAGCCATTTGCTATGTCACGTTCAGTAAGCCACCACCCTATCTCTGTTTGCTTTAAGATATTCAAAGCTTTCAGGATCGTGTTGGCATTTTTTACCTGACATTCTCCTGCAAGCTCGCCTTTTAGTTCTGCATAATTTCGCGTTTGATACACTCTTAGTCCATCAGAAGAAAGAAAAGAGGAAAGCACTTCAGGTTGCTCATCGGCAAAAGTAATCGGAGCGTCCATCTCTGCGGCCTTTTCTGCAAACACCTTATAAGTTTCAGGTTGCGTCTCTCCTATTACAACAGGTATGTGTGACTTAATAATACCTGCCTTCTCGCCTGCAATAGCCGACAAAGTATCTCCTAAAAACTCTGTATGATCTTTGCTGATATTTGTGATGATCGAAAGCAGCGGAGTAATAACATTGGTACAATCTAATCTTCCTCCCAAGCCCACCTCTACGACAGATATATCTACCTGTTCTACAGCAAAATAGTGAAGTGCAAGTGCTGTAGTGATTTCAAAAAAAGACGGATGAAGAGGCTCAAAGAATGGGCGCTCTTTTTCCACAAAATCAACGACAAACTGCTCGGAAATCATTTCTCCGTTTATTCTTATGCGCTCACGAAAGTCTAATAGGTGCGGGGAAGTATAGAGTCCCACTTTCAGACCGGCCGATTGCAAAATCGCAGCTAAAGTATGACAGCAAGAGCCTTTTCCATTTGTCCCCGCAACGTGAATCGTTTTATACTTTTTGTGCGGAAATCCAAAATGAGCATCTAAAGCATAAGTCGTTTGAAGGCCGGGCTTGTAAGCCGAAGCACCCAATTGCTGAAAGAGGGGCGTACTATTAAAGAGGTAGTCAATCGTTGCTTGATAATCCATGTTGATTGTTGCTTCAAGATAACCAATTAATAGAGGCGGATGTTGCTTACTTTTGTTCTGAAGCCTTCGCTTCATCCCAGAACTGGTCCATTTCTTGGAGAGTCATGTCTTTCAAGTTACGCCCCTGTTCTTTTACACGTTGTTCAAGATAATTAAAGCGGCGTATAAACTTCCGATTCGTCTGCTCCAGCGCATTATCCGGATTGATATGGTAAAGGCGGGCTGCATTGATCAAGCTAAACATCACGTCGCCAAACTCAGCCGTGGCTTTTTCTTTCGAAAGTTTTTCGGCTTTCATTTCAGCCTCAAACTCTTGAATCTCTTCCTTCACCTTAGTCCAAACCTGTTCTTTTTCTTCCCAATCAAAACCTACGCCGCGCGCCTTATCTTGAATGCGATAAGCTTTGATGAGCGCCGGCAGCGACTCGGGAACGCCGCCTAGAACAGTCTTATTTCCTTCTTTCTCCTGCGTCTTTAGTTGCTCCCATTGCGCTTTTACCTGCTCCGAAGATGTGACTTGTGTAAGCACACCATCTTTTGGCGGATAAACATGGGGATGACGATAAATCAGTTTGTCGCATACTGTATTACACACATCAGCAATATCAAACTGCTTCGACTCCTCTCCGATTTTAGAATAGAAGACTATGTGCATAATAATATCCCCCAACTCTTCACGAATATCAGCCATATTACCACCCAATATCGCTTCTGAAAGCTCATAGGTTTCTTCGATCGTATTAGGACGCAAACTTTGAATCGTCTGCTTATGATCCCAAGGACATTTCTCGCGCAACGTATCCATTACGTCCAATAGTCGCTCAAAAGCCCTCAATTTTTCTATAGTTGTATGCATAACTAAAATTTATTACTGTATGCGTTTGACTAACTTTTACGCCATTTTTATATCTAATGAGAGATAAAAAGCAATACACATCTCGGTTAATCAGCATTCTAATATCAGTTTCATGGGCAAAGGTAGCAATAAATCTTCACCTATTTATTGTATGATTTCTTTTATTTAAATAAAATCGAACGCGTTCGACACATAAAAAAGCATACAAACGCCCTATTTTTTAAGCGAAAAACGCGATCAAGCCTTGTCGCCTCGTGAGTGTAAACTTGTACCCTCACGATAGTACAAGTTTACGCTCGTGAAAGAACAATCGTACGCTCACGAGCGTACAACACAAAAATCAGCTTAAAGCACAACAGGCTCCATACTTTCGATATTTTACTTTAAGCTTTCAGACATACGACTCAACAAGCCATATACTTAGTAATAGACTTTAAAAGTAATCACTCATCAGACAGAAAGATAATTCCGACTTTTAGCGTCTTATTTATACGCTACACAACTTCAGATTGGCCGCCTTGCGTATCATATTTCGAGCTGTTCTTTCCTAAAAACAGCGATATAAATCGCTCTGTCCTAAAAAGAAACGCAAAAAAACTTTGTAGGTTAGTCCAAAATGCCTACTTTTGCAGGCCGATTATTATCTGCGGCGTAAAAAATGCTGCAAAACTGTTAGTTAAGAAAGGGCTGCCTTTGGCCGGGTAATGGATCTTTCGAGACAAACAGCCGAAAATTTAGTAGTAATACAATTAAAACAAACGAAGAGTGGACACTTTAAGTTACAAGACCATTTCTGCAAACAAAGAGACTGCGAATAAGGAATGGGTCGTAGTAGATGCTACAGACCAGATTCTTGGCCGTCTCAGCTCAAAGGTTGCCAAACTGCTTCGCGGCAAGTACAAACCAAACTTTACTCCGCACGTAGATTGTGGTGACAACGTGATCATCATTAATGCCGACAAGGTTAAATTGACCGGCAATAAGATGACAGATCGTATTTATTATTCTTATACGGGTTATCCCGGCGGCCAACGCGAACAAACGCCGGCTTCAATCTTGGCTAAACCCAATGGTGCTGAAAGACTTTTGCTGCGTACGGTAAAAGGTATGCTCCCCAAGAATCGCCTTGGTGCACAATTGCTTAAAAATCTCCACGTCTATGAAGGCGCAGAACATAAGCACGAAGCACAATCTCCGAAGGTGATTGATATTAACCAGTATAAATAAGAAAGAATATGGATATGATTAATGCAACAGGCCGCCGCAAAAGCGCCGTAGCACGTGTATTCTTGACCGAAGGTACGGGTAAGATTACAATTAATAAAAGAGACCTGACGGAATACTTCCCCTCGCCTATTCTTCAGTACGTGGTAAAACAACCACTTCAGCTGCTTGACGCAACAGAGAAGTATGACATCAAAGTAAATATTGACGGCGGTGGTTTCACGGGCCAAAGTCAAGCGTTGCGCTTAGCGATTGCTCGTGCATTGGTGAAGATCAATGCTGAGGATAAGAAAGCCCTCCGCACAGAAGGCTTCATCACTCGCGACTCTCGCGTTGTTGAACGTAAAAAACCGGGACGCCCCAAAGCACGTCGTCGCTTCCAATTCAGCAAACGTTAATATACGCTTTGCTCTGCCGAACATTCTTCTTAAGAGTAGCTTCGCAAAGCAAAATATATGGTTAGCTATTGGTGCACGTTTAGCATCTAAACTCTTGGGATGCGTATCGCCTACTCAGGAGCTGGTTGCTTAAAGCAATTACAAACAGAAAGTAAACGAACAAAACAAAATTATGTCAAGAACAACTTTTGACCAACTTTTAGAGGCCGGCTGTCATTTTGGCCACCTCAAGCGCAAATGGAATCCCGCAATGGCTCCTTACATCTTTATGGAGCGCAACGGTATTCATATTATCGACTTGCACAAGACTGTAGCAAAGATTGATGAGGCAGCAGAAGCCCTCAAGCAAATTGCAAAGTCAGGCAAGCGCATCCTCTTCGTTTCTACTAAAAAACAGGCAAAAGATATCGTTGCTGAGAAAGCAGCTGCAGTAAATATGCCTTATGTTACGGAACGTTGGCCGGGCGGTATGCTTACCAACTTCCCGACAATCCGCAAGGCGGTTAAGAAAATGGCCAACATCGACAAGCTTACAGCCGATGGAACTTTCTCTAACCTCTCCAAGCGTGAAATCCTCCAAATCTCTCGCCAACGTGCTAAACTCGAAAAGAACTTTGGTTCTATCGCAGACTTGACGCGTCTTCCTGCAGCTCTCTTCATTGTAGACGTAATGAAAGAGCACATCGCAGTAAAAGAAGCTCATCGTTTGGATATTCCTGTCTTTGGCATTGTTGATACTAACTCTGATCCGAATTCTGTTGATCACGTTATTCCAGCAAACGATGATGCAAAGCAAAGCATTGAAGTAATCCTTGACGCTTGCTGCGCAGCTATCGCCGAAGGCTTAGAAGAGCGTAAAGCAGAAAAAGTAGACCAGGAAGCGAAAGAAGTTGAAGAGAAAGCTCCCCGCAAACGCACTACTCGCGCCCGTAAAGAGAAAAATGAAGAAGGCGTAGAAGCAGAATCTGCAACTACACCGGATGCGGAGGAAGCTCCTAAAGCGGAATAATCCACAATTATAATCCTCAATTATTGATTTACTCATGGAAGTAACAATTGAAGACATCAAGAAACTACGCACCTTGACCGGAGCAGGCCTTGGTGATTGCAAGAAAGCCTTAGCTGAAGCTAATGGCGATATGGACACGGCTGTTGAAATCATCCGCAAACGCGGCCAAGCGATTGCAGCAAAGCGCTCTGATCGCGAAGCTTCTAATGGTTGCGTGTTAGTTAAAGCCGTAGAAGGCTTCGGAGCAATAATTGCTTTGAAATGCGAAACAGACTTTGTAGCAGCTAACAAAGATTTCGTAGCACTTACGCAAAGCATTTTAGATCTTGCAGTCGCAAACAAGTGCAAGAGCCTTGAAGAAGTTGAAGCATTACATTTGAATGATAAGGGAACAGTAAAAGATGCTGTAACCAATCAGTCTGGTATAACGGGTGAAAAAATGGAGCTTGACGGCTACTTCGTTTTAGAAGGAGAGCACATTTATACCTACAATCACCAAGCGAAGAACATTCTTTGCACAATGGTACAACTTAACAAGGCTGCTGAAGAGCAAGGTCACGCATTGACGATGCAGATCGCAGCAATGAATCCTGTAAGTGTGGATAAGGACGATGTTCCTGAGGAAATCCGCGCCGAGGAGTTTAAGATTGCCATCGAGAAAACGCGTGAAGAAGGTAAGCCAGAAAATCTTGTAGAGCGCATTGCAGAAGGCCGTATGAACGCTTTCTATAAAGAAGCAACGCTTCTCAACCAAGATTTCATCCAAGACAGTAAGATTACGGTTCGCCAATATTTGCAACAAGCAGACAAAGAGCTGACTGCTGTAGCATTCTGCCGTTTCACACTGCGCGCTGAATAATTAAGAAGGGTAATTTTACTCATTATAGACAAAGCAGTTTGCACAGAGTTCTGTGCAAACTGCTTTTTTTGTTCTCCACTCTATAATATGTGATGTGGATTTCCCCTTTTTATTCTTCTCTGCCTATCTTTGCAAAAAGAATTGATGAAGATGGATCCAGATTTTATCGAACTTCAAGCACAAGGTATAACCCAAGGAGCAACATTAAAAAGCGCCTATATTTTATTATTTAAAGAAAAGGGCGGAAATAATCTCGTACCAACCTTAATCAGTAAAGAAGAAAAAGATATTATAGCAAGCGGACTTCGTACAAACTTCTCTTTTACAGGCGGTTTAATATCTTCATTGGGTGGAACTTTCAACTTCCAACTCCAGCATCTTTTATTTAGAGTAAGCTCAGAGAGTACACTTACGGCACATTTATTTTTTCTTCAAGAAGGACTTCTTCATTCTGTGGGCGTTTCTATTACAGAAGGTCTAGCTGTTGCCATTGGGCAACACAAGCCTATATATATCGACAAGAGAGATTTAAAATTCTTAGTCAATAGCAATCAGAAAGAAGGCGTAATTAAATTCCCCCTCTCCTCTATGAACCTGCAAGTCTTGCAAGAAGCATTAGAGCAAGCCGTCCAAAATGAAGAATATGAGGTTGCCGATCAAATCAAAAAAGAGATCCAACGCCGAACAACAGCAAAAGAATGAAAGAGATTCACGTTTTTTACGCACCCGATATAACGATAAACAAAGAACTCCCGCACGACGAAGCGCAACACATCACTAAAGTATTGCGAATGAAAGAGGGCGAAGAGATTATTATCACTGATGGTAAAGGCTCTTTTTTCAAAGCAGCACTCTCCTTAGTTACCAATAAGCATTGCAGCGTCCAGCTATTATCAAGAGAGAGCACTTCCCCGTTATGGCAGAACAAAATAGAAATTGCCGTAGCTCCCACAAAACATTTGGATAGAATGGAATGGTTTGTAGAAAAAGCTACAGAAATTGGCATTGATCAAATAAATTTCGTCACCTGCGAGTTTTCCGAGCGCAAGCAAATCAAGATTGAGCGAATGAATCGGATAGCAATCAGTGCAATGAAGCAAAGCCACAAAGCTGTTTTACCTCAAATACCAGAAATGATGGCGTTCAATACTTTCATCAAGTGCCCATTTGAAGGTAAGAGATACATAGCCCACTGCTACGATATAAAAAACATCTGTGATGCAGACTCCTACTCATCAGATGCAAGTACCTCTATGCGAACTTCCGCCTTTCTGGGTCAACTACTTAAGGGCGGAGAATCAGCTCAAGTTCTCATCGGCCCAGAAGGAGACTTCAGTCGAAGAGAAGTAGAAGCCGCTATAGCTGAAGGCTTTATCCCAGTATCGTTAAGCAATAGTCGCCTACGCACAGAAACCGCAGCCTTAGTAGCCGTCCATTTAATGAACTTGGCCAATAGCATCTAATAAAAGATTTACAACGCCTTATCCCCCACCCTTATGTTTTCTGAAAATACGACAATACTTCAGCAATTATACAGCCAATGTTTCGCCGCACCGCTTAAATCCATCACGCCGCTTACCGGATCAGGCAGTAACCGCCAATATTTCCGATTAATGGGAGAAGATGATCAAAGCTGCATCGGCGTAATCGGCGAATTACTAAAAGAAAATGAAAGCTTTCTCTATCTGACGCAGCATTTTTCAGAAAAGACCTTACCTGTACCGAAAATTTTGGCTGTTTCCGAAGACAGAATGAGCTATTTACAAACAGATCTCGGAAGCTTGTCGCTTTTCGAAGCCCTACGAGCGGGCCGAGAAAGTCAAACCGGTTACACACCTAATCATATAGAACTACTAAAAAAAGCCATCCGGCAACTACCAGCATTTCAGGTAAAGGGCATTGCCGATCTAAATACGGAACGCCTACTCCCTCCTACTCGTTTTAATGTTAATGCGGCGATGTTTGATCTTAATTATTTCAAGTATTGCTTTCTTAAAGTAGTAGGTCTTCCTTTTGACGAAATACAATTAGAAGCTGATTTACAACAATTCGCATCTGACTTAAATAACAACGAGAAGGTAGGTTTCCTTTACCGCGACTTTCAAGCTCGCAACATTATGTTAGTAGATGGAGAGCCTTATTTCATCGACTATCAAGGTGGACGCGAAGGGCCTTTAGAATACGATGTTGCCTCATTCTTATGGCAAGCCTCAGCCCACTATGGATCTGATTTGCGAACGATTTTATTGGAAGAATATTTGAGTGCACTTGAGGAAATCACCGACATTGATAGGCAAAAATTCCTGCAACGTCTGGATCTTTTTGTCTTCTTTCGCACACTTCAAGTATTGGGTGCTTATGGCTTGCGAGGCTATGTAGAACATAAACCCCACTTTCTTGCAAGTATTCCATTGGCCATCGAAAATCTCCGCGAAGCCTTGCAAAAAGGCGTAGCCGATGCTTACCCTTATTTATCACAAACATTGGAAAATTTGGTGCGACAGCCTCAATTCCAAATCACAACGCCCATATCAGCATCCGCAAATCTGTCGACAACTAAAGCTCAACTTCCCATGCTTGTAGTGCGAATCTTTAGTTTTAGCTACAAGAAAGGGATACCAGAGGATACTAGCGGAAATGGAGGCGGCTATGTCTTCGATTGCCGCAGCACGCACAATCCCGGCCGCTATGAACCCTACAAAAAACTGACAGGACTTGATGCCCCCGTCATCCGATTTCTGGAAACTAATGGCGAAATATTGCCCTTTCTGGAACACGTATATGCACTGGCGGACTTCCACGTACAGCGTTACTTAGACCGCGGTTTCACCGCGCTTATGTTCTCTTTCGGTTGCACAGGCGGACAACATCGTAGCGTATATAGCGCCCAGCATTTGGCTGAACATCTTTCAGAAAAATTTGGCATAGAGATCATTTTACAACACAGAGAGCAAGCTATCACGCAGCACTTTCCAGCCAAAGCCAAGTAAAGTCAAGTATTTGAAAGGTTATCTCTTATAAAGCCAATACAAGCCTTTAGCATTCTAGGACGATAAGTCCCAAGTCCCGGCTACGATACTCGGAATTTTACGGCTACCTTCACGAGAGTACAGATGTACCTTCACGAGCGTACAGATGTCCTACCACGACAGTACAAGTTTATGCTCACGATGAAAACGGATCGGAACAAGACTTCAGCTAATGAGCATCAAATAATCGTCCATAAAATTGGGGACGTTTATAGTTGGTCCTCCAGATTTTTCGATGCTCATCAAGCCATTTTGAATTGAAGCGAAGCGCGCAAAGAGACAAAAGTATGCTTGGGGTGTAAGCATGCTTGCAGAAAGATAAAAAAATATATTGCTGTCCGGTAAAACTCAAAAGAGCATAAATATCCTCCCCGAAGCCCTG
>ERZ773031.1433-NODE-1433-length-11868-cov-10.650301_pt1 | contig 11868 bp, 1 predicted proteins | sample MGYA00511666_ERZ773031 | MGnify/ENA primary metagenome ERZ773031 (study PRJEB29015, sample SAMEA2738135) | human oral metagenome | biome: human oral; feature: human-associated habitat; material: saliva | place: China | collected 2250 ...
TGTAATTTATACAAAAAATAATAAAAAAAATATGGAGTTTTGCAGGTTGATTATGGTGTTATGAAATAGGTTTTGTTATAAAAATTAAAATTATAAAAAAATTAGTATACTATAAAAGCAATAAAGATTGAATAATAATCGTAATATTTGCAGAAGAATGGAAAAAACAGGGAAATTAAGCGTAAAAAATACAGTGTTTATTGAATTTTTAGGCTTTTATAAATAACTAATTAAAAAAAAATAAAAAGGAGAAGTTTATGAGTAACAATTTAAGACAGGCAAAGAAAGATCTAAAAGCATTTGCCAAAAGAGCAAAAGATGTAAAATATACAGAATCATTGCTGTTTTCATACTTGATAACGGGAATGATAACTTTTTCAATTGGGTTAAATACATCTTCAAACGTGCTTTATGAGCGATTAAATAAAGAGCTGGTAATGTCGGCAGATAAGACACGTACTGCGATTAAGAAAAAGAAAAAGGCAAACGAAGAGGCGATAGAAGACTTGAACTTGGAATTAATCCAGTTAATGGAACAAGGAGATCAGGTCGTAAAATCTCCATGGCAATCATGGCAATTCGGTGCAAATACTTTTATATCAAGCAATAACGGTACTTATAAAGGAAGAGGCGACAAAGCCGAGAAATATTCATTTAACAGCATTTATAACCGTGGAAACTGGGCAGATACTGGGATTTTGTCAAACAGAAGAAAAAGTTACATGACTTCTTCACTTAGCACTTCCACAATAGGAAAGCAGTCTTACGGACTAGCTTCATTGCTTCATGTTCAAGAGCCAGAAGTGGAAATCCAGATAATGGCAAACGTACGTCCAAAATCAGTATCAAAAGAGGAAATTGCAATAAATCCAAAAATTGATATGCCAAGGGAAGTAGTGCGTCCGAATATTAATTTGAAGGTGACTGAGCCAATAACAGCACCTAAAATAGACCTTCCAACATTAAATCCTATAAGCATAAAAGTGCCAGAAACACCAAATCCAGGTGAAGTATCACCAGTAGAAGCACCTTCAATTTCAATAACTCTAGGAGCACCAGATATAGGGGTAGAGATAAATCCTCCAAGTCCAAAGTTGACAATTAAAGCACCGACACCAGAAGTAAATACATTGACAATTACACCTCCAGAAGTTTCTGAAGTTAGTGCAGTTAATGTGACTAAGCCAGAAGCAGTAACAGTTAGTGCACCACAATTTGAGGAAGTAAAAGCAGTTGATTTTACAATTGGAACTGCACAATTAAGCACTGTTTATAATTTTCAAAGTAATAATAGTGGTTCACCATCTATGTATAATTTAAGTTCTGGAACTCAAGTTAACGTAGATGCGGCTCGTAGGTACGTATCAACTTGGGGATATGTATCTAATCTTGGAAATGTTAATCTTAATATAAACGTAAATGACACTAACAATAGAGCATTTGATATAGACGAGGGTGTAGATGCTTCGAATTTAGATCCTTTCACATTTACTGGAACAATAAATTTGAATAAGAGTAAAAATGTTGGAATAGATGTTCAAGGAACTCATACTCCGTATTCAGGACAAGGTATAAACGGTTCTTTTAATACTATAGATAAAGTTGCAAATATAAAAATCATAAATAGAGGAACTATAATTGGAACAGCTAAAGATGGTGCTACTACAATTGAAAATCAAGTTGGTTTTGGTTTTAATAACTATGATACATCAAGTAATAACACAAGGAATGAATTGCAAAATTATGGAACTGTAAAGTTAAATTCTATTAAAAGTGCAGGTATGCAACTTAGACCAGAAAATGCAAATGGTGAGAGTAATACTAACCAAAAACGTGGACTGAATATGATGGCTGGAATAAATGAACGAGATGGTAAAATAGAATTAAATGGATATGGAAGTTATGGTTTGACAACTGTAAGGAATAAGAATCAAGCAAATGATATTATTTATAATACATATTCTGCAAATGGTGATTCTGGTACAGTAGTTACAGAAGGTGGTAAATTTGCAAGTACAAAAGATTCTGATTATATGAGTAAAATGGAAAATCAAGGAACAATAGATATAAATAGTGATTCTTCAATAGGGATTGGATTGCTTCATAGTATACAAGGTGTTTACAACAGTGGATCAATAAATATTGGAAAGAAAGATCCAACTAACGAAGTTAATAGTGATAGTGCTTCTGGTGTATCAAATAAAGTAGATGGAGCAGTTGGGGTTTATGCAGAAGTTCAGACAACACCAGTAGATGTGAATGAATATGATGATTATGCAAGAAAGAATGATACAGGAAGTTTAGTTGGAACTTATGGAATTGATTTAGGTGGAAATGTTAATATTGGGAAATATGCTACGAAAAGTGCTGGGGCTAGAATCCAAAAAAAAGGATCAGTAACTGTAAAAGGAAATATTACAATAGAAAATGGAGCTGAGCAAAATTATGGTGCTGTAGTTGATGGAGAAGACTATACAAGAACTGCTAGAACCGGTGGAACGGGAACAGTACAAAATAAAATTGGACGAATTGATGTTACAAGTGCAGGGAATATAACTGTAAAAGGAAATAATTCGCTTGGATATGTTCTACTTAAAGGAGCAGGTTCGAATGCAGGGAGTATAACTGTAAATTCAGATAATTCATTAGGATTTTATGGAAATAAAGGACAATTTGACAATTCAGGAAATATAACAACTACTGGGGAAGGAAGTCATGCTGTTGTTTTACAAAATAAAGGAAGCGGAGCAACAGGTGCAGCAAAAACTTTAACATTTGATAATACAGGAAATATAACTGTAAATACAGCTGGGACAGTTGGAATTTATGCTCAGGATGGTTCACAATTTTCTCATACTGGAAGCGGAAAGAAAATAACAGCAGGAAGTGGGGCAGTTGGAATTTATACTATTGGTTCAGGAACAAGTGGAACTGTTTCATCTGAAATTGAAGTGCAAGGTTCTACTTCCAATAAAACAGGTATTGGAGTATATTCTGATGGTAATTCTGTAACAACATTTAATACTGGTGCAAAATTAACTTTAGGAGAAGGAACAGTTGGGCTTTATTCTGCTAAAAATAATAAATTTGAAACAACATTTGCAATAAATGGATTAGATACAGAAATTGGTAAAAAATCTGTACTTGCTTATTTTGGAGGTGCAGGAACTTCAACAGAAAATACTGTAAATATAACTAAAAATACATTACAGCATTTGAATATTACAAAAATGGGAGAAAAATCTGCTTTATTTTATGGTGCATCTGGAAGTACAGTAAATATTGCTGATAATGTAACAATTGCTGGTGCAACTGGTTCAACTATTGATGATTCGGCTCAAGTTTTGGTAACGGATGGAGGAAATGCGAATATTAATTCTGGAAAAACTTTGACTTCTAAGTTGAAAACTACGATTTCAGGATTAAATGGAGCTATTGTAACAAATGAAGGTACGCTTGCATTGACTGGAAAAGATGGGGCTGTAGGAATTTATTCAAATGCATCTACAGTAAAAAATAAAAAAATAATAACAACTGCTAATGATGGTTCAGTTGCAATTTATGGAAAAGCGGGCTCAACATTAACAAATGAAGGTACTAATGGGGAAATAACAACTTCTGGAAATTCATCAGTTGGAATGCTTTCAGATAACAGTACAGTTACAAATGAATCAGGTGGAAAAATAACAACTTCTGGAACTGGATCAGCAGGAATTTATGGTGCAAATAATTCGACAATTAAAAATGCAGGAGCGATAACTACTGAAGAGACAGGATCAGCAGGAATTTATGCAAATGAAAGTAATGCTACAAATGAATCAACTGGAACAATAACTTCTAAGAAAGGTAGTTCGGCAGGGATTTATGCAACTGCAAAGGCTGCTAAAGACATTAAAAATGAAGGTATAATTGAAGTTGGATTGACAACGGCTCCATCAGAAACTCAAGGAGTTGGAATTTATGCAGAGTTAACTAGTGGAAGCGGAGTGTTGAACGTATCAAATTCTAAAAATATAAATGTTCATATACAAGATTCTATAGGTATTTATGCTAAGAATGATACAGGGTCAAATACGAATGTTGCTGTAAAGAATACAGGAAATATAACTTCAGATTCTGCAGCAAACGGAACAATTGGAATAATGGCTGACAAGGCGAAAGTTGATAATAATAAGACAACAGGAGTAATAACACTTGCTGGAAAAAGTTCAGTTGGAATTTATGGTATAAATGAATCTGAAATTGAAAATAGTGGAAGTATTTTAATTACAAAAACAGCTAATGATTCAAAATCAGTTGGAATTTTAGCAGATAAAGGGACTGCTACTAATAAAGGAACAATTAAAGTTGATGGTGGACAATCGGCAGGAATGCTTGGATTAAATGGAGCAACTATTACAAATGATGCTACGACTGGAGTAATTACGATAACTGGAGATGCTTCAGCAGGAATGTATGTAGAAAATTCATTGCCTTCAAATGCTGGAACTATTAATATTGAGAGTAATAAATCAGCAGGCATTTTTGCTAAAATTACAGATGCTGTTACTCGTAATATTGAAAATACAGGGACTATTAAATTAGGAGGAACTGCTAAAACTGAGTCAGTTGGAATGTATGCTGAAATTGGAAGTACAGCGACTGGAACTACAACATTGGATAATAAGAACCAGATAACTGTGGAGCAGGAAAAATCAGTTGGAATGTTTGTAAAAAATGGAACTAGTGATAGAACAAAAGGAAAAGCTCTAAATAATGCTACAACAGGTAAAATTGATTTGAATGTAAAAGAGACAGTAGGAATTTATGCATATAATGCTGAAGGAGTAAATGATAATGTAATAAATGTTACAAAAGAAAATTCAGCAGGGATGTATGGAAGTACAGATTCTCATATAACTAATAATAAAGAAATAGTTGTATCACATGAAAAATCAGCAGGAATGTATGCTCTGGATTCAAATGCTACAAATACAGCAACTGGAACAATAACATTGACAGGTTCTGCTACGGCGGCTGATGGTTCGGCAGGAATGTATGGAAAATTAACTAGCAATGCCACAACAGCAGACTATACAATATTAAACCAAGGTAAAATACAGCTTACATCTGTTACAAAAAATGTTGGAATTTATGGAACAACTGGAGCAAGTGTAAGTAAAAAATTAACTTTACAAAATGAGAAGGAAATAAATATTACTGGTGGAAGTGCTCAGTCAGTTGGAATTTATGCGAAAAATGATGTTTCAAATAACAAGGATAAGTTGGTAGCAGTTAATGCGGCTAATGGAACAATTGTTGTAGATTCAAATAAATCAATTGGGATTTCAGCAGAAAAGAGTACTGTTGACAATAGCGGAACAATTACGATGAAAAAGGCAGAATCTGCAGGAATCTATGGTAAATCTGGCTCAAAAGTAACTAATAATAAAGAAATTGAAATGAAAGAAAATCAATCAGCAGGAATTTATCTTGAAAATAGTGATGCAGAAAATGCAGCAAATGGAACAATTACTGTAGATAAGGGAACTTCTGCAGGAATTTACGGTAAATTTACAAGTGATGCAACTGCTGATAATACGATAGTAAATAACGGTAAAATTACTTTGACTGCCACAGGTGGGGAAGAAAAGAGTGCAGGAATTTATGGAGAACGTGATGCAACTGCCACTAAAAAATTGACAATAACTAATAATAAAGAAATTGAAGTCAATATGAATAAGTCTGTTGGAATATATGCTCTTAATGAAGGAACAAAAAATAGAGATGATTTAGTTGCAGAAAATACTGGAAGTGCTGGAGAAATTAAAGTAAATTCTGAAAATTCAGTTGGAATGCTTGCAAGCAATTCAGTAGCAAATAATAAAAAGAAAATAACAGTAAATAATAAAAAAGCTGCTGGAATGTATGGAGAAAATGGTTCACTATTAACTAATGAAGATGGTGCAGAAATTGAAATCACTGGTAATGGCGAAAATGGAATGGGAATTTATGTAACTGGAGAAAATACAAATTCAAGTAAAGTTACAGAGGGTATAAATAATGGGACTATTAATATAAATGGTAAAGAAGGCACAGGAATGCTTGCGACTGCTAAAGGGAAAGTAACAAATAATAGTAAGATTAATGGTTCTGGTTCAGTTGAAGGAATAATTGGAATGTATGGTTCAGATGATGGAACTAAAGTTGAAAATGCAAGTACAGGAAAAATTGAGCTGGCTGGTGAAAAATCAACTGGAATGTTTGCCAAGGATGATGCTGTTGCAGAAAATTCTGGAAATATAAAATTAACTTCTACTTCTAAAAATTCAGTTGGAATGTTTGGATCATCAAGTGGAACTGGTAAAAAAATTAATTTGACAAATAAAAATGATGGTACTATTGATATAGAATCTGAAAGTTCTACTGGAATGTTTACAAAAAATTCTGGAAATTTAACAGATTCAATTATAAAGAATGAAGGAACTATAAATCAAAAGGCAGAAAATACAGTTGGAATTTATACACCAAAATCTGACATTCAAAAAGTTGGAAAAATAAACTTGAATGATGCTGCTGAGTCTTCTGTTGCTGTATATTTATCAAATACTGCAAAAGCAAATACTTCAACAGGAGAAATTGATTTAAATAGCAAGTCTCAAAATCAGGTTGCTTATTATATAAAAGGTACTGCTACTGAACCGACTGGAGCATTGTATGGTGGAAATATTGGTAAGGTAAAAGGATATGGAGTTGGAGTTTATCTTGATGGAGGAACGTTGGATTCAAATTCATCGGCATTGGATTATACTGCAAATGGAGAAAATGGAAATGGATTAATTGGACTTCTGATGAAAAATGATGCTAATATTTCAGCTTATACTGGTGGAATAAAAGTTGGAGATACTGCTGAGTCAGTAAATGGAAATAAATTTTATGCAATTGGAATTTATACTGATGGACAAGGAATTCCTGGAACTCCTGCTACTCAAACAACTCCTAGGGTTTTAGGAACTCCAAAAACAATATCGACTACTATCACAACAGGAGCAAATGGAGTTGGATTATTTGCTGAAAATTCAAGTAATATCACTTACACAGGTACTATGGATATTGGAGATAATAAAGTAGCTGGAACTGGTATCTATGTTGGAAATGGTGGAACAAAAGCATCAGAAGTAACAATCGCAAGTGGTGCAACAATTAATTTGAAAGGATCAAATGGAGTTGGGGCAATTGTAACAACTGGTGCAACTGTTGATTTTCAAAGTGGAGCAAAAATTGAATTTGGCGGAGATGGAGTCGGTATCTTTGCTCAAAAAGGTGGACACATTATTGACAATGGTGGAACATTAGTTACTAATAAGCATTCTGTAGAAAGAACACGGGTTACTGAAGGAAGTTCTGAAACTGCACATGATTTGACAGTTGCAATTGGAAATGCTCTTGATACTGGAAATATTCTTTCACATGTTATAAATGGGGAAGCTATTATACAAACAGGAGTTACAGTTGAAGCAAAACCATCAACTGAAAATATCATTGGACTTATGGCAGATGGTAATAGTAATCCTGGATTGCCTTGGGTTGGAACATCTGGATATGATGCTGAAAATAGAGGAAAATTAGACTTATCAAATGCCGAAACAAGTACAGCGATGTATCTTGATTCTTCAAGAGGACTTAATTCAAAAGATATTCTTGTAGGAAATAAATCAACTGGAATTTATGGAATTTACAGGGATTCAACACCAATTTACAGTGGTGCACCAGCAGGAACTGTAAATACAGGGACAATTACAACGACAGCAGGATCTAAGATAAAGATTGGAAATGAGTCATCGGCTATTTACTCAATTGGATTTGACAAAGTTGAAAATAAAGGAATCATAACTGGTGGAGATAAGTCAGTTGGAATTTATGCAAAAAATACAGCAGCAAGCAGCAAAAATATAAATGTGGCAAATGAAGGAGATATTACATTAGGAAAAGGTTCTGCGGGAATTTATATCGCACCTGAAACTTCAAATAATCCAAATGCAACGGTTACAAATAGTGGAAATATTGTGATCGGAGATTCAACGTTAGATGCTAGCGGAAATGTTGATTCTACTTCTGTTGGAATATTTGTAAAAAATAAAACGAATTTGACTGCTACTGGAGATGTAACTGTTGGAAATAGAGGGTTTGCGCTTTATGGAAATGATTCAACATTGACAGTAAATGGTGGAAATTATAACTTTGCAAATAGTGGAAGCTTGGCATATTTGGAAAATAATGCTGTGTTAAATTATAATAATACTGGAACATTGACAACTTCTTCAGAGCCAATGTTATACATTATTAACAGTAAAGCTCATATGAATAATAATGATATTGTAGTGTCTGCAGGTGGAACTGGAGTTTATATGAATGGAACATCTACATTCAGCGGATGGAATAATATGACATTGAATAATGGTTCTACTGGAATTTATGTGGATAAATCTAGCGCTGTAATAGATGGTAACAAGATAACAGGTGTATCTAATAAGGCAAAAGGGATTGTTGCGATAGATTCTAATGTTACAAATAAAGCGGATATGGAATTTAGCAGTGATGATTCAATTGGAATTTTCTCTCAAAATAAATCAGGTGCGGCAAAAGCGATTGTAAATAGCGGAAATATTGATATTACTGGAAAACGTTCAATTGCAGCATATTTGGAAGGGACATCGGATCAGACATTTGAAAATAGTGGAATAATAAATGTTGATAGAACTGCAACTTCTGTTAAAAATGATTCTACAGTTGGAATTTATGCTCAAAACAGCTCAACAATTAATGTTAAGAATAGTGGAACAATTAATGTTGGAGAGTCTTCATTTGGAATTTATTCACTTAGTGAAAATGGAAAAGTGGAAACTGCAGGAAGTTCTGTGATTAATGTTGCAGATAAGGCAATCGGAATTTATAAAAAAGGTGGAGTTGCTAATGTTGGCGGTGTAATTAATGTTGCTAACCATACTGCTACGGATGCAAATAGTGAGCCTGTGGGAGTTTATGGATCTAATGGAATTACAATTACAGACACTACTTCAAGCTTTAATGTCGGGGATAAGTCTTATGGTGTAATTTTGGCAAATCCAGGATTGAGTAAGACAAATGTTTATTCAAATTCATCTTCATCAAATGTGAATTTAGGAAATGAATCAACATTCATTTATACAGAAGGTTCATCGAAAGTTACAAATAATGCGACAATTACATCTGGAACAAATGGTAAGATTATTGCCATTTACGGAAAAGATGGAGCAGATATTGTAAATAATGGAATAATTGACTTGTCACATGGAACTGGAAATCAAGGTATTCTTGTTACAGGGGCCTCTAATGCAGTAAACAGGGGAGTAATTAAAATTGGAAAGACAGACAAGTCTGATCCAAATAATATAATTTATGGAATTGGAATGGCAGCTGTAGGCGGAGCAAATATTTCAAATGAAAGGGATATTTATGTAACAGAAAACTTGGGTATCGGAATGTATGGAGATGACAGGGGAACAACATTGAGAAACTCTGGAAACATTTACTTGGATTCATCAAATGCATCAGCTTCTAATAAAGTTCAGACAATGATGGGAGTATTTGTAAATAATGGAGCAAAATTTGTAAATACAGGTAATATTACTACAACAGGTTCTTATCACGGAAATGACAACGTTCAGGGACTTGTAGGAGTTGCTGTATTAAATGGAAGTACGCTTGAAAATTACGGTAAAATAGATATTGATGCAGACAGCAGCTATGGTGTGTTAATTAAAGGGACTTCAAGTAATAAATCTATAATCAAGAACTATGGAGAAATCAATATAAGTGGACTGAAATCTTATGGAGTCAGATATGATGCAGATTCTCAAGGAGTGTCAGGCGATTTGCCGATAGGAACTGATGCAACTCCAGGAAATGTATTGCCGGCATTGAGTTCAGGAAATGGAAGAATTGCTTCTGCAAATGGGGCACAGGATTATTATGCTCCAAAAGATCCAAGCAAAACCCTTGGAGGAGTAGGAATTGTTCAGCTGCCAAACGGAAGATTGGCAATCCAAAGAAATGGAGTAATATTAAATGACAGCCAAGTTCAGACAATAAATTATTCTACACCTAATGTAAACTATGCATTCTCGAACTTTGGAGTTTATGTGGATACATTGGGAAGAACACGTCCAATTAACGTAAATGGAGCAACTTCACTTGGAATTAACAGTGATTTATTAATCGGAACAGAATTTTCAGTGCTTACAAATTCTAAGAATGTAATTATTGGAAAACAAATATTGCAGCCGTTCCTGAATCAGATAAATGCTGGAATATTCAACTTTACTCCATATTCTGCTTCGTTAACTTGGATGGCAACGCCTGAAGTAGATCCGGCAACACAGCAGATTACACGTGTTCTTATGACAAAGATTCCTTATACGGCATTTGTTTTGCCAACCTCAAATGAATTTAACTTTACTGACGGACTGGAACAAAGATATGATGTAAATAGCCTTGATTCAAGGGAAAAAACATTATTTAACAAGTTGAATACTATTGGAAATAGTGAAGAAACTTTACTTGTTCAAGCAATTGATGAAATGATGGGACATCAATATGCAAATGTTCAGCAAAGAATTTTTGAAACTGGTAATTTATTAAATAAAGAATTTGGATATTTGAGAAATGAATGGGAAACAAAATCTAAAGATTCAAACAAAATAAAAGTATTTGGAATGAAAGGCAACTACAAGACAGATACTGCTGGAATCATTGATTATACAAATAAAGCTTATGGATTTGCATATTTAAATGAAAATGAAACTATAAAACTGGGAGAATCTTCAGGATGGTATGCAGGAGCAGTTAAGAACAAATTTGACTTTAGCGACATAGGAGGTTCAAAAGAGGAACAAACTATGGTAAAAGCTGGAGTGTATAAATCAAAACCGCTTGGAAGAGATCATAATAACGGTCTAAATTGGACTGTTGCGGCTGAAGGATTTGTAGGAACTGGTGATATGGATAGAAAATTCCTTGTTGTTGATGATATATTTGAAGCGAAGTCACAATACCGTACATACGGACTTGGACTTAGAAACGAGCTTAGAAAGAATGTCAGAACAAGTGAAAGAACAAGCATTTCACCTTATGGAAGCTTGCGAATGGAATATGGAAGATTTGGAGGAATAAAAGAAGACAACGGACAAATGCGTCTTGAAGTTAAGTCAAATGACTATTATTCTATAAAGCCTGAAGTTGGAGTAGAATTTAAATACAGACAGCCAATGGCAGTCAGAACAACTTTCATTGCAAAATTAGGACTTGCTTATGAAAATGAGCTTGGAAAAGTTGGAGATGTAAATAATAAGGCAAGAGTTCGTTATACAACGGCTGACTGGTTTAATATAAGAGGTGAAAAGGATGACAGACGTGGAAACGGAAAAGTTGATTTGAACCTTGGAATTGAAAACACAAGATTTGGCGTAACTGTAAATGCAGGCTATGATACAAAAGGTGAAAATGTAAGAGGTGGAATCGGATTTAGAGCGATTTACTAATTTTGATTATTATTTAACTGTATTTTATTTAAGAAGGGGGTTTTTCCCCTTTCTTTTTTTGTTTTATACTATTTAATATTTAAATAGCAGATTCGTTATGAATTTCTTTAAAAAAATTAAGTATTGTTGCTAGAGAATAAATAAAACATAATATACTCAAACCTATTCAAAATTAAACTATTAAAGATCATATAAATTCAGGGTTTGAGTAAAATAGTCATAATTTTTAAGTTTAGTTTTAAAGCAGTTTTACTATATTAAATAATAAAAATTTTAGTATGGGAAAAGCCTTTAAATATATTTGTTATAT
>ERZ773031.1435-NODE-1435-length-11855-cov-34.838559_pt1 | contig 11855 bp, 10 predicted proteins | sample MGYA00511666_ERZ773031 | MGnify/ENA primary metagenome ERZ773031 (study PRJEB29015, sample SAMEA2738135) | human oral metagenome | biome: human oral; feature: human-associated habitat; material: saliva | place: China | collected 2250 ...
TCGAGAGCGTCGACACCAGCCACGGCATGATCCGCACCGAGGTGCGCTGCGCGACATGCGGCTCCCACCTCGGCCACATTTTCCCTGACGCTCCCGACCAGCCCACCGGCATGCGCTACTGCATGAACTCGGCGGCCCTGATCTTCGCGCCCGCCCAGTGAACGCACCCTCCCGGTGCCCTGACGGCGTCTCTGTGGTCGACCGCGTCCCACCACAGCTCTACATTGTCGGCTCGGGCCTCATCCAGTATGTGGGCGCGGCGCTCGCCGTCGTCGCCTTTGCGTCCGTCGAACCCGCGTCCGTCGCGTGGTGGCGCGTCCTGACGGGCGCAGTCGTTCTGATGGCCTGGAAGCGCCCCTGGCGCGGCGGCCTGACGGTATCGGACCTGGCGATTTCCGCGCTGTTCGGCGTCATCATCCTGACGATGAACTCCTCGTTCTATGAGTCAATCGCGCGCATTCCCCTGGGGACCGCCGTCTCACTCGAGTTCATCGGCCCGGTCGCGGTCGCTGTTCTCCGAGGCCGTGGCTGGCGGCCGCGTATCGCCGCCGTCCTCGCTTTCGCCGGGGTGGCGTGTATCGGCGGCCTCGCTCTCGACCTGAGCGTGCCGAGCGTGCGCGTCGGCGTCGCGTGGATCCTCCTCGCGGCCCTCGCCTGGTCGGCCTACATCGTCGTCGGGCAGCGTGCTTCGACCACGCGCGACGGGGTCACGAACCTGGCGCTCGGCTGCGCGTGGGGATCTCTCTTTTTCGCGCCCTTCCTCGGGCCGGGGGCAATGGCGGCCACTGCCTCGTGGGAGCTGATCGCGATTGTCGTTGGCGTCGGCCTGCTGTCCACCGCGATTCCCTACACGTTTGAGGCGCTCGCGATGCGCCGTTTTGCGGCACCCACGTTCGCGCTGTTTGCCGCGATCCTTCCCGCCACGTCCGCGCTGGTCGGAGCCGTCATGCTACGGCAGATCCCCGGCCTCTACGAGCTGATCGGTCTGGTCCTGGTGTCGATCGCGGTGTGGCTAGCCTCGCGCCAGTGATGGGGCACCCTGCGGCTCTCGACAGCTGATCCGACAGCGGCGATCCCGCCGCGCCCTCTCAGTCGAGGCTGAGGTGGCGTGGCGTGTGCTTGCCGCCGCGGGCGATCACCCAGAACGCGAACCACGCGCCGACCGAGCCGACCATCATGACGAGCACCATCGGCACGGCGCTGTTGCCGCCTGAGGTCGCCAGGGGAGCGGCGATGCCGTTCGCAATCGACTGGAGTACGCCCATGACGGACGAAGCCGTGCCCGCGTGCTCGCGCGCCTCGCTCATGGCCTGTGCACCGGAGTTGCCGAAGATAAACGCGTTCGCCGTCATGATGAGCGCGAAGCCCACGCACGTGAGGACCAGCGGCAGGTCGAGGAGGAACGTCGAGATCGTGAGCATGACCACGCCGGTCGCGGCGATTGTGAGGCCTGTGATGATGAGTGTGCGCGGCGTGAAGTGTGAGATCAAGCGCACGTTGACCAGCGCGAAGCCGGTCGACAGCAGCGCGTTGAACGCGAACACCCACGCGAAAGCCATGGGGGACAGGCCCAGCGGCCCCTGCAGCACGTAGGTGGCGTTCGAGATGTAGCCGAACATGCAGAAGCTCGAGAAGGCGTTGGTCAGCATGAAGCCCACGAAGGGACGGATGCGCACGACTTGGACGAGGCCGTGGAAGAACCGCGGGATACCGCCGGGGTGGCGGCGATCCTCGGGCAGGGACTCGGGCACGACGAACCAGGCGAGGGCCGCCATGAGCAGCGTGAATCCGGCGAGCGACCAGAAGATCACCCTCCACGTCGCGTGTGTGATGATGAACGCGCCGAGGACTGGGGCGAGCATCGGGGCGAAGCCGACGATTGCCTGGATGAGGCTCATTGCGCGTGCCAGCGTCTTGCCGTGCGCGACGTCGACGAGGATCGCGCGCGCAACCGATGAGGCCACGCCGCCGCCGAGGCCCTGGAAGACTCGGCCCACGAGGAGCACCCAGATGTTGGGTGTCAGCACACAGATGATGGATCCGACCAGGGCGATGATGCCGCCCGCGATGATGGGGCGGCGGCGCCCGATCTGGTCCGAGATGGCACCGCCCAGGACCTGGCCGGTCGCGTAGCCCACGAAGAACGCCGTGAGCGTGAACCCGAGCATCGTCGAATTCGTCGCCAGGTCCGCCGTGATCTGCGGGAATGCGGCCGAGTACATGTCGGTCGCCATCGGAGGTACGGCGTTCTGCACGGCCAGGGTGATCAGCAGGGCAACCGTGAGTGCCCCGCCGATGATTCCGTCGCGGTCCTGGGTGTCGTTTGTCGTCATGATGTGATTGTGCACCCGTACGGACTCGCAGCAGTTAAATCGGTTGATATTTTGACAAATCTCGCATGGTGTAGGGGCGCGATCCGCGCCGACGTGGCACCGCTGGTGTTGTTCAGCGGAACGCACGCCGAGGCGACGAGGCGCTCACGTGTTGTCTGCGCTCACGCCTCGTGTGCTTTTACCCCCCGCCCGTGCTTACTTCTCGCCCGTACTCGCCTCCAGCGCGTCCGCCGCGGCCTCGATCTGGTCACGCGGCGGGCACGAGGCTGGGCCGACGACTGTCGTGGATAGCGCGCCCGCGCAGTTGGCCAGGAGCAGCGCTCTCTTCAGGGGAATGCCCTGAGCGAGGGAGGCAGCCAGGACACCTGAGTGGGCATCGCCCGCGCCGTTCGTGTCGATCGCCTCGACGCGAGGTGTCGGGATGTAGGACGGATCAGTGTCCGGGGCGCTCAGGGCGGCATCGCATGACCTCACGAAGTATGCGCCCTCGGCACCTGCACGCAGCAGAACGGGACGGCCCAGCGCGGCGAGCATCGCTCGTACCGCTTCGCGAGGGTGGAGACACTGCTGGTTGCGAACACTCGCATCACCTCTCTGATGAGCAATCTCCTGAGCCTCCATGTGGTTCATCGACACGATGACGCCGTCGGATGGGAGAGCGGACGGAATCCCGATGACGGGGGAGACATCTAGGACCACGCGCACGCCCTCGGGTAGAACGCGCAGCGCAGCCTCCGCGGCTTCACGGTTCGCGGGGTGGTCCATGAGGTAACCGTCGATATAGAGCACGTCGCCCGGGTGCATCGTCCGCACGAAGTCAGCCCACGCGCTCGCGGGCGACATCGTCTCGACACCCTTGGTGGAGATGAACGTACGCTCGCCCGTGCGGTCTGTGAACGCGATGCAGAACCCGTTGTCGATGCCCGCGATACGAGGCCCGAGGTCCGTGATCCCCTCGTGCTCCAGCGCCGCTTGGATCAGCGAGGAGTGGGGGCCTGACCCGATCGGACTGAGGGAAACGGCCTCGGCCCCCATGCGACGTGCTGCCACGAGCGCGTTGAAGCCACCACCTACGTGCATTCCCTCGTCGACGGCCCATACGTCACCTCCTGGCCCCGGAAGGGTGTCGCCGTGCACAGCGAGGTCCACGAGGATCTGCCCCATGAGAACCACCCGTCCCACCCCGGAATCGGTGCACGAGGCCGGGGCTGGCGCCTCGGGGGAAGCGCCCTCGCTCGTATCCTCAGTCTCGGTGGCCTCGGGAGTACTCGTGGCAGGTTCGCTCACCGCGCGCAGTGCCAACAACTCAAGGGCGATGGATGGCAGGTCGAGGCGAGAAGTGAGTTCGACCTGGGTGAGCATGGCGGTGTCGAAGGCTTCAACCCCGAGCACACTGCCCAGGATCGCGCCCGCAATCGCGCCGATCGTGTCGGTGTCGCCGCCCAGGTTCGCGGCGTCCAGCAGGGCACGTGGAGAGGGATCGCGCGCGAGCAGCGCGAACGCCATGGGGATCGCGTGCGCCGAGGCCACAGACGTGCCGATCTGCTCGACGAGGCACTCCAGGGACGACGAGGCCGGGTTAGCGACCAGCTGCATGGCCCTGCGCGTGGCCGACACCACGTCCGGATCCGGTGTCCACGCGCCGCGCTCGGGCAGGGAATCAACGTAGGAAACGGCCTTCCACAACAGAGTCGTCATGTCCGAGGCGGACATCTCCGGCCAGTCAAGAGCAAGCGATACCGCCGCCGCCACGAGCGTAGCCGACTGGAAACCCTGGCGTGTCGCATGCGTCACCTGGCAGGAGGACCAGACGGCGTCCGCGAACGCTTCCGGATCCGCGGTCGAGACCGCGATACCGATCGGAGTGACGCGCATCGCCGCGCCGTTCGTAGTGCCCAAACCACCCACGGTCAGCGGGTCCTCGCCCGCCCGCACGCGCTCGAGCGCCGCCTTCGTGGAGGGCCCCAGCAAGTCAAGCGACCCCCGCTGGATCATGGAATCCTCCCAGGACAGCAGCGCGTGGGAGAAGTCACCCGCGTCTAGTGCCACGCGACCCGAGGAAGAACCCCCGCCTCGTACCAGGAGAGACGCAATCAACAGCGCCTGCTCCGTGTCATCCGTCACCGAACCGGCCGGCATCCCCGGTGCGTACGGCTGCGAGACGTCCCCGTCCACGAGTCCCGTGACGCGCCCGTACACCGCGCGGATCTGCTCCGGGGACATCACCTGCGTCGGCATCCCCAATGCATCCCCCAACGCCAGCCCAGCGAGCGCGCCATACGCGCGCGACAAACGAGGATCCATGATGCACCTCCAACGCGGGCAGCGCGGCCCACATAGCACAAACGCCCCGGGAAACCGAGGCGGGCAGTAGGCCCAGGGGGACTCGAACCCCCAACCTACGGATTAAAAGTCCGCTGCTCTACCATTGAGCTATAGGCCCATACCCCACATTGTAGAAGGAAGCGGTCCTCATGGCCCAATCGAACACTCCGCGCCGCCCGGCCATGCTCGACGCCGCCCGCGCCGAGGCAATCGTCGGCGACGAAGATCCCGCCTCTCTCGCCGCCGTCGTACACACCGCCGCGTGGGCACTCATGGGAGTCGGCGACGAGACATTCACGGACGAGGACGTGGCCCGCCTGCGGAAAACCGTGCGCACTCGCGGCGTCGACACCATCGCCCACGTGTGGTCGCGCAGCCCCGAATTCACGCTCCCCGGGGCGCTATGGCGCGTCTACCTGCTGCACGAGTGGTATCACCGAGACCCGCTCATGGTGGCCGAGCGCTACGCCGACGGCTCGCGCGCTCCTATCATCCAGGGCCTCGAAGCCCCCGTCGAGCTGCGCTCCCTGAGCCTGATCATGGAGGAGATCGACTCGCTGCTGCGCGGTGACCTCACCGACGATGACCTCGAGTACGTGCTGCGCGAGGCCTCCCGTGCCATGCGCGTCCTCGCCGCCGGCGAGGCCGGGGCCCTGTGGATCGAAGACCCCACCGACACGCTCGCCCACCGCGTCACCATGCGACACTCCGCACTGCTGGTGACGGCCGACGAGCTTGACATTGCCACGCGCGAGGCGGCCGTCGGCACCCTCGACTGAGGCGGCTGACCGACTCAGGCGGCTGCCCGACGGAGGTGTTTTCTCAGCGCGCGGACGGGCCTAGTGGAGCGCCCATACCGGCCATGACCTCGTGAAGGTGGCGCGCCCATCAGGGCGAGCGCGGCGCGGGGCGACTACCCTGGTCCCTATGCGTCCGATGCCAGCCCCACGCCCCCAGCGACTCGTTCGCTCCGCGGGTGCACTTGTCTGGCGTTTCACGGACCCCGCGCGCGTCGCCGTCCCCGGCGAGCCCATCGACCCCGCGGACATCGAAGTCCTCATGGTCCACCGGCCGCGCTACCACGACTGGTCCTGGCCCAAAGGCAAGACCGAAAACGGTGAGTCCCTCGTCGCCGCCGCCGTGCGCGAAGTCGAGGAGGAAACCGGCCAGATCATCACGCTCGGCGCGCCCCTGACGACCCAGCGCTACCGCCTGGGAGGCGGGCAGACCAAGGAAGTCCACTACTGGGTGGGCACCCCCGTTCCCGCGGGCCACGCCTCCGAGCGCCTGCGCGCCCCCGTCGCGCGCGCCCCGCGCACCGAAATCGACCAGACCACCTGGGCGACCCCCGACGCGGCCGCTGACATGCTCACGCGTCGAGGTGACCGTCGGCTCCTCGCCGACCTCGTCGCCCGCGCGATCGAAGGCCGCCTTATCACCTCCACGATTATCGTCTTGCGACCCGGACCCGCCGACGCGCCTGAGGATACCTCCGCTTCCGCGCCCGCGCAGCGGACCACGCTCGACGTACCCACACCCCCCAAGTCTCGTCTCGCGCCGACCCCCGCGATCGTCGCATCAGCTGCGGCGCGCAGGGCAGCGCAGGTGCAGCGGGCCTCGTCCCGAGAGGCCGAGACTGCCGTCCGTCCCATCGATCCACCCCTCGGACGATTCGGTGTGCGCCAGGCCTTCGACCTCATCGACTTGTTCAGCGCTTTCGGCGTCAATGCCGCCTTTGCGTCCCCGTCCGCCCGCGCCCGCCAGGCCCTCGCACCGTGGGCGAGCGTCGGAGGGGACTCAGTGACGCTCGTGGCGGCCCTCGACACCTCGTCCGAGGCCACGGGGCCCATCGACGCGCAGGCCCGAGCCGGTCGAGTGCGTGCCTTCGCGGCGCAACGCCTTGCCGAACCTTCCGGCACGACCCTGCTGTCCGCGACGGGAAGCGCGCGCGACCTCATCATCGAGGAACTGCGAGCCTACGGGTCGAGCGCCGTCACTGGAGGCGACGCGCCCTCCCTTCAGCACGGCCAGATCCTGGTTGCTCACGTGGAACGCGGAGCCGACGGTCCCGTTGTCGCTGCCTTTGAGACACACGGCGTGACCACCAAGAACCCCGCAGCTCAGCCGCGTAAGACCGCCAAGAAACACTGAGGCGGCCCGGCGAAAGCCGGGCCGCCTCAGTGCGCACAGGCGCTGGTCACATGTTGGAGTCCTTCACCGATCGGGTGAGCTTACTGTCATTCTTGGCGAACGCATAGCATTCGACGGTGTGGTCGCCGTTCGTCCAGGTTTCTTGCGTCGGGACGTACCACGAGTAGTCCACGGTGGAGTCCGCGACAGGCTTGCCAACGTAGTATTCGAAGATGAGTCCGCAGATTTCGTCGCTCTCGTCGTCAAATTCGTCATCAGACGGGAACGCGTCACCCGAGAAATCAAAGATGTGGAAGTACTCCGCGTCGTGAGGCTGGTTGCAATCGACGATGGTGATGTCACTGTTATCGTCGGATGCGTACTGGAAACATTCTCCGACCCTGGGCGGTACGTAGTCGTTCGTCGTTGCGGAAGACGTGGGCGTAGGAGTGCGAGTAGGAGAGGTATCCGAGGGCTTGCGGGCACCGGACAATGACACCGAGCAGGCGGACAAACCCAGGCTCAGGATGGCGACCGTTGCGCCGAGGATAAGCACAGGGCGCGCCATGGTGGACGTGAATGAGTTTTCAGACATGATTCTCCTTAGGCTGAGATGCCTCGGCAAGTACGAGGCAAACGCGGCGCGAGGCCCGTTTGCTTGCCGCATCGCAGCGCCAACTATATAACAACGCCGACCGTGCGCGGCCCGGGGTATCACCTACGCCAGCGGGATATTCGCGCCAATACTGACAGATTGATAAAAAGTGTGGCGTGCCTCCCACGTACAGTCGGATATTCAAGGAAACGCCGACCTAATAATGGTGGCGGCCCGGCGAAAGCCGGGCCGCCACCAGCGCGCACAGACGCTGGTCACATGTTGGAGTCCTTCACAGATCGAGACAGCGTCGTCGAGTCACCCGGCAGCGCAACGCAGACGATGTCGCGGTCGCCCTTGGCCCAGGTCTGCTCGGTCGGGTACATGGCAGTCACCTCGAGGGACGATTCGGAGTAGGACTTGCCGACGTAGCTCTTGAAGTTGTCGAAGCAAGCATCCTCCATCATCTGGTCCATCTCGTCCTCGTCCGGCAGCGTGGCGTCGGTGATCTTCTCAATGTAGTAGACCTCGCCGGTGTGCTCCTTCGAGCAGTCCCTGAGCTCAACGTCGTAGACGGTCGAGCCATCCGGGACCTGGATGCACTGACCGACTTTCAAGTTGGTGCTGTGGGTGCGGTTCGTGATAGCAGACAGAACAGAACAGCCGGACAGGCCGAGGCTCAAGATGGCAGCTGAAGCGCCGAGAACGAGCGCGGGACGCATAGCGTGGGACATGATGCTCCTAAATGAGATGGGATGATGGACGTCGGATTGACCGCCACATTGGGGAGAAGGAAACCGAACGGAACCTGTCGCCTGGAACACTATAACAACCATCGTGCCACTCGGTAAAGAAGGCGGGTGGTGTCCGCCTGATCATGCGGACACCACCCAGGGGCGAACGTGAGACAGCGGCTACAGTCCCGACTTCTTAACAGTTGCCTTCAGTGAGGAGTGATCCAGCGGGCGGGCCAGGCACACGATCGCCCGGTCCGAATGCGCCCACGAATCCTTCGTCGGGATCATCCACGTGGCATCGAGGCTGGACGACAGGTAGCTGGACCCCACGTAGTCCTCGAAGTTAGCGATGCACACCGACTCGGCCTGCTTGTTCAGCTCAACCTCGCCGGGGAAGTCCCCGTCATCGGCGGAGGTCACGTAGAAGACCTCGGCGTCGTGCTCTCGGGTGCAGCCGGTCGTCTCAACCGTGGTCGCGGTCTCGCCCTCAGGAAGGACAATGCACTGGCCGACCCGCATATGCATGACGGACGAATCCGAGCATGCGGCGAGCGGCACGAGAAGCGCGAGGGCCGCGACCAGGCCGACGAGGCGACGGGAAGCCACTAGTGGACCCCCAGAGGCAGTGCCACGAGCAGATATACGATGGCTGACACGAGTGCCGCTGCCGGCAACGTCAGGAACCACGCGATAACGATGTTCCCTGCAACGCCCCAGCGCACGGCAGAGAAGCGTTTCGTGCAGCCCACGCCCATGATCGCCGTGGAGACGACCTGCGTCGTGGAAATGGGAGCATGGACGACGTAGGAGCACAGGTACAGGATCGAGGAAGACACGGCCTCGGCTGTGAAAGCGCGCGCCGGATCCAGGTCGATGATCTTTCGTCCGATCGTGCGCATGATGCGCCCGCCGCCCGCCATGGTGCCCAGAGAAATCGCCAGAGCGCCCGAGATTTTCACCCAGAGAGGCACGTTCATTTCGTGGGTGATCGGATCGATAATGTTGTGGTGCTCACCGTAACCGCCCGCCATCAGCGCCATGATGATGATGCCCATCGTCTTCTGCGCGTCTTGGATGCCGTGGCCCAGGGCCATCGCAGCCGAGGAGATGCGCTGCGCGGCGCGGAAGCGACGCATCGTGCGGTGATACTGCGCCTTGCGCAGCAGCCACAGGACAACCTTCATGGCGATGTAGCCGATGATGAAGCCGATGATGGGCGAGGCAAACATCGGGATGATGACGTGATCCACGATGCATTCCCAGAACACCGTGGTGCCGCTAAGGAGGCCCGCGCCGACCATGCCGCCGATGAGGGCGTGCGAGGAGGACGACGGGAGTCCGAACCACCAGGTGATCAGGTTCCAGATGCACGCGCCCAGCAGGGCGGCCAGGATGATGACCAGGCCCTTTTGCTGCATGTCGGGCGAGGTGGACTCGGCGTAACCCTTGATCTCGATGATGCCAGAGCCGACAGTCTTCGCGACGGCGGTGCCCATCATGGCACCGATGATGTTCATTGCCGCGGCCATGAGCAGGGCGGCGCGGGGTGTCCACGCGCGCGTCGACACGGAGGTCGCGATCGCGTTCGCCGCGTCGTGGAAGCCGTTCGTGTAGCTGAAGAACAGCGCGACGGCGATGACGACGCAGACGAGGATCAGATTGAGATCCACGGCTCAGGATTCCTTCAGTGCGAGGGACTCGATGACGTTGGCCAGCTCCTCGAACGCGTCGGCGCAGGACTCGAGACCCTGGACGATGTCCTTGAGCTTGATGATCGTGACCGGGTCGAGGCCCGAGTCGAACAGAGCCGTCAGAGTGCGGCGGTAGGCCAGGTCGCCCTCGTTCTCGAGGCGGTTGATCTCGATCCAGTAGTCGCGCAGGTCCACCGGCGACTTCAGCTTGTGCATGTTCTGCGCGGTCATCTCCGCGCAGTGCTTGATGACCTCGATCTGCGTGTTGAGCAGAGAGACCAGGGAAGAGGGGATGTCGGCAATGCCGTAGACGACGAGGAGATCGCCGGCTTCGTCGATGAAGTCGAGGCAGTCGTCGAGGTGGGACGCCAGCGACTGCAGGTCTTCGCGGTCGAAAGGCGTGATGAACGAGGAGTTGATGCGCTGGATGATTTCGTGGTTCAGTTCGTCACCGCGGTGCTCAACCTCGTGGAGCTGATCGCGCAGGGCGATGCGTTCCTCAGGGGAGGCAGCATAGATGTGCGTCAGGATCTCGACGGCCTGCTCAAGCTGGCGAGCCTGCGAGGTGAAGTCTTCAAAAAAGTCAGGGCCTTGGGTCTTGTTTCGGAATCCCATGGTGTATTCGGTCCTTCCAATGGTGAACGGCACTGTTGTGCTACCTGTAATCGTCGGTCATGGGGCGGTGTGACTTCAAGTTCAGAGATGGATTTGTGGCCTCATATTCGGTGTTCTATCTCACGACGATGGGTGAATGGACGACTTCCGTCGCATTCACGAGGTTGGGGCGGGGTCGGGCGTTCATAGAGGCCCTTGTGGGTGGGTTGAAGGTCCCTATCGGTCGGGCGGGGTGTGACTCGTTCGACTACGATTGTGGTGTGACCGGGACCAAGCGCCCGTAAGCGCGGGTGAGGGGTCCGGCATGATTGATTCTGTCAATCGGGGACGCAACTGCGGCCTCGACAATCCGAAATGCCTCAGGAGGCAAAATGTCCGTGACCGAACAGGACGTTCGTGCGGCGGCTCCGGCCAACGCTCCCGAAGATGTCATCAAGTGGGTTGCTGAAATCGCTGAGCTGACCACCCCTGACGCCGTTGAGTTCTGCGACGGTTCCCAGGAGGAGTGGGATCGCCTGACCTCGCAGATGGTCGAGAGTGGCATGTTCACCAAGCTCAACGAGGAGAAGCGCCCCAACTCCTTCCTTGCTCGCTCCAAGCCGTCCGACGTTGCGCGTGTTGAGTCCCGTACCTTCATCTGCTGTGAGAAGGAAGAGGATGCGGGCCCGACCAACCACTGGGCCGACCCCAAGGAAATGAAGGCCACCCTGCACGAGAAGTTCACGGGTGCCATGAAGGGTCGCACCATGTACGTGGTTCCCTTCTCCATGGGTCCCCTTGGTGGCCCCATCTCCCAGCTCGGTGTTGAGATCACCGACTCCCCCTACGTTGTCGTCAACATGCGCATCATGACCCGCATGGGTGCTGCTGCCATGGACCTCATCAACGAGGGCCGCGTGTGGGTTCCCGCCGTTCACTCCGTCGGCGCTCCCCTCGAGCCCGGTCAGGAAGACGACAACTGGCCCTGCAACGACGAGAAGTACATCACCCACTTCCCCGAGACCAACGAGATCTGGTCCTTCGGTTCGGGCTACGGCGGCAACGCCCTGCTCGGCAAGAAGTGCTTCGCCCTGCGTATCGCCTCGACCATGGCAAAGCGTGACGGCTGGATGGCCGAGCACATGCTCGTCCTGCGCCTGACCCGCGAGTCCACCGGCCAGCAGTTCCACGTCACCGCCGCCTTCCCGAGCGCCTGTGGCAAGACCAACCTCGCCATGCTCCAGCCCACGATCCCCGGCTACAAGGTCGAGACCGTCGGCGACGACATCGCGTGGATGCGCCCGGGCCCGGATGGCCGCCTGCGCGCCATCAACCCCGAGGCCGGCTTCTTCGGCGTCGCCCCCGGCACCTCCTACAAGACCAACCCCATGGCCATGGAGACCGGCAAGGCCAACTCCATCTTCACGAACGTCGCCCTGACCGACGACGG
>ERZ773031.1436-NODE-1436-length-11855-cov-11.031186_pt1 | contig 11855 bp, 16 predicted proteins | sample MGYA00511666_ERZ773031 | MGnify/ENA primary metagenome ERZ773031 (study PRJEB29015, sample SAMEA2738135) | human oral metagenome | biome: human oral; feature: human-associated habitat; material: saliva | place: China | collected 2250 ...
CATTTTTTAATTCAACGTAATTCGCTTTTACCTTCACATTATTATACCAATCACCTAGACTGGCACTTTCCCCAGTATGTATGTTGATAAGCCTGCTGGTTATGGGATTCCAAGTGTGCGCCTCCACTGTTTCTGCAAGCAGATAATAAGCATCTAGAAAAATCAGATTCCTCCCATATATCCAAAACGGAAGCTTAACATCTAAGAGCGGTAATTCTGCGGAAAAGATTTCATCGCCATGCGGAGGCACTGTCTCGTAGTGAAATTCTATTTCACTACCATAGTATGCAATAGTCGCCCCTTCACAACCGATATTTTGAGGAACCCCCTCTTTAGCTACTATAAACTCCATAGCATCTCTCCTTATATTTCGTTTAGTACACGCCCACCAGTTCTTTCCAAAAAGCGAGACTACTGTCAGAAGCCTCGCGTTCCATCAATTCCACAAACTCTTCTTCAGATTGCTTCCATACTGCATATTGAGCAGTTCCCATCGCTCTCACAAATTCTTTGAAATCGGAAGCAATAGGCACTATCTCCTCATAACTCATGTCACTTGTGAATGCATATATCTCACCGGACTTACACTCTAGTAGAATAGTGTATGGGTCGCCGTTTGCAATAATTATTAAGTTCCTTTTGCGAAGAACGGGATACTCATCATAATCAAGATTGCGGTTGATCAGCCAGTTGAGGCTCATTTCATCCCCATATCCAAACTGGTAGCTGAGAAAGCCGAAATTCCCCCAATTGTAGTTTAAAATATGCTCTGAAAATGTCGAATCTAAATACTCTATTTCAAGTTCAGATTTTAATTTCTGGATTTCAGACGGAGGAATTCCCTTTTTGCTAAGAATAATTCCGTCGGTTATTTCAGCATCAAGTCCATCAGTTTCTTTCATTATTGAAGATATTATTTCGTCGATTGTTAGTAATTGCATCTACAGTTCCTTCCTCTGCTTTATGACTTTATATCGCTATTTAGCCATTAACCTTGAAAGCAACAATCCCTTCTTGAAGGTATTCAAATTGCCAAGAAGTTTCTTCAAATGTCTCCACTCTATATGTCTCGCAATTTTATAGTTCTAGTTTTATGCCTTTTTTTCGCAAGTTTTCTATACACTCCGCTAGATATTCATTATCATGCTCTTTGTAAATAGGGGTATCTATGTTTCTTTCTTCAAGATCATTATATTGTTCCGCCTTCTTTCCCCTGTAATTCTTATCTCTCCATTCTGCAGAAACCTTGTAACCTCTTTTTTCCATTTCATCCATAACTAATGAGTGATAACTAAATAAGTAATATGGAGAATATAAAAATACATAATCCACTATCTTATGCTTTTTGCCCCATCCATTGCCCCTAAGTGCACAACATTCTCTGTGTTGACCAAGAAGCTGGTTTTTAGGTAACAATTGAATAATTCGTTCATGCCACAGTCTCATCATGTTCTCCTGTTAATAAAGTAGATTCCTGTAAATACTTGTTTGGGTATTTCTTGAGTAAAATTTTGATATATTCAATTACTGATTTCTGATTGCTTTTCCCGTCCATATATTCTTCCAGTATGTTAAATAATCCTTGTTTTTCCATCTCAGTTGCCTGTTTTTTGAAGTATCCCCATAAGTGAAGGATGGCATTACTAAAATCTTTTTTACTCTCTTTCATGCACCTTACTTTTTGTATTCTTTCATTAATACATTCAATATCAACTTCTTTTTCTTTCAAATACTCTCTTATTTCTAAGTATTCTTTATGCGATTTGCTCAGCACATAATATTTGTTTTTTGCCCATATCATTTCGCATTCTTTTTTTATATTCTTGTTGCTCACTTTAACTCTTCCTTCAAGACATTCAAATCATCTATCTATGCAGCATGTTATATATTGCTCTTGTGCAGTATCTTGGGTAGTAGACTCAACTGTAGCTGTTGCCACCTCATAAATAGTAATAATCATAGAACCGTCTGTCTCTATAAAGACAGGCTCTCATCCGTAGTACATCTTCGTGTATTTATAGTAGTTTCGAATACTGCTTCCAAGCTAGTCAGCAAGGTCGATCTCGCAGAATACTTTTTCAATCGGCGTGTTTTTTACATTGGTTCAGATCGACATATTTTAATTTACTTAAATGAAGTCCACTCTGCTTTTGATAGGGAGGTTATGTGTTCTGTGCGAAAAACCCCTTCCAAAGCACATGGAACATTTTCTTTTGTATGATGATAACGGAAGCCACATTTTTCCTGCACCCTTTTTGACTTTGTATTACCGTCAAAATAACCGGCCCATATTTTATTCAGTTTCAGGTCATCAAATCCATGACTCAAAATCTCACGAACTGCTTCCGGTATAAGACCCTGCCCCCAATATGGAACTCCTATCCAGTAACCAATCTCTCCTTCAGTATCGGGAATACCTATATTACTTGCAGAGCCTATCATCAATCCTATGCTGCCCACTGGTTGCATTGTTTCCTTTAAAACCACGGCGTATGTCTCAGGCGAAGAAAGAACACTTTTTATAATCCCCTTACTGTTTTCAATACTGGTATGTACAGGCCAACCTGCAATCGGACCAACCTCTGGGTTGTTGGCATATTGAAATAAATCTTCCGCATCACTTTCTTCCCATGGGCGAAGAATAAGCCTTTCCGTTTCTATAATTATTTTCTCCTCCACAAATTCAAATTTGTCTTTCCGACATATATTTTTGTATTTCGACGAAAGTTAATTTTCTAATCTGCGTATTTGGATACTCCTTATATTCTTCCACTCGGAAAACAGGAAACATCGTTTCACAGGTTTTATCTTTATTCTTTTTTAGATATACTCGTAAGTCTTCACTATCTGCAAAGATTTTGTATGACAATCTGCCATTCTCGCTCTTAGTCTCATAGATTCCACAAGATTTTTTCATTGTATAGTCAGCAGTTCTCAAATATAACTTAGCAATTTCTAATGACTTAAAAGGAAAATTCCATCGCTACAAGCCTCTATTTTGATCATATTCAATACAGATGCATCTGCCACAAGATCCACAGATATATTGTGTATGATTTTCCAAGCAATCAAATGGCTTTAAAAGTGGTGTTATTCTATTATCATCAACATAGCATTCCTTGCACATTTCAATATCACGCTCCCTCTGTGAATTCTAATTTGTTAAATCATCTCTTTAAACCAGTCATCTAAAAATTTCATTTGTTCATCTGTATGAAACCAATGCTCTCCATCTTTCATTGTTGTTAGATTTGCATTTATCTTATTCGCAAAATTGGTCATGGTATCTACTGATGTCATGTTGTCATTATCGGCAAAAAGAATATTTGTTGGTATATCCCAATGTATGTTATTCCTTCTAACATAACTCAAATATTCCCACGATAAAGATTCACCAAAAGAAGTTTCAATTTCTTTCTCTGACATGAGCCTATCTTCCGTTATATTCTCACATTTCATCATATTCAAAATTATGCTTTCCATATCAATGATTGGCGAAATCAGCATCGCTTTTTCAATAGGCATATCTGTTAAAGATATCAAAGAAAAATATGCCCCTATACTATTGTCAATTAAATAAATTTTATTATATTTAGAGATGATGGTGTTGAAATAATTTATAAATTCAATTTTAGCATCCCATGGGTTTAATGATTTATAATCAAATCCAATGCTCTCAAAGTTATCATCAAAAAATTGTTTATAATAATTAGCTTCTTCTGCATTACCGCCCTTACCATGAACATATTTAACAGCATTTTTCATTTAAATTTCCTTTACAACTTCTAATTTCCTATCACTACGAAATCGGGGTAGGCTTATTTCAAGCTCTTTACGAATTCCATTATAATATTATTCACCATAGCAGGATTATCAACATTGGAATTGTGAGCCGCATTAGAAATAGTTCCTTTTTCATAATTAACCACTCACTGCAAACTAGAATTTGTTTATTTAATTGAAATCTAATATATCGCTTAACATAAAGATCATATTCTATGCGAATAATAATCAATTATTGGAACATCATTCAAAATTAGATAATTACCAATTCCTGTTTCCATATCATGTCGTTGTTTTTCCCCTTCTTTTCCTTTTTCTAATCCTATCAATGGAAATACGACAAAAAAACTATCATCCCACTTCAAATTAACAGAATGGACTAATATTCCTGATGTATTATACTTCCAACCTTTTTTCTTTCCACTTCTTGTAAAAATAATCTCATCATATTCATCTCTAGTAGATGGAATGTCAAAATTAATATCATTACTGCAAGCGACTACCCCTACTCTATTATCTGCAAATTTAATCCATATAATATCCTTTTCAGAAGTTATCCCATTATATGTTTGCTTTGTTTTTTTGTTAAACTCAGTTAAATTGATGTTATCTGTTTTGACAATATTGTTACCATCATAAACCTTTAGTCCATATGCTTCTATAAAACTATTTACCAACTTTATAATACACTCTATATCTATAGTTTTCGCTGCGAGTTGCTGTTTCGCCATTTCAAAACGCTTTGTTTTTCCATAATGAACTGTATTTTCAGGTCGTTCCTTATTTCTTATTAATTCTTCTATATTTATTTCAGGATCTTTGATAAGCATCTCACACCTCGAATTTTAAAATAATCATCTACATAAATTATAAATTTAGCATCTCTAATGCCCTGAATAACTTCATCTTGGATTTCATCAAAACTATATTATTCTCTGTAACTTAATCTGGTGTATCAAAAATATCCGTTTCTCACAAGCATGTGGGTGCCAGAAAAATTTCTTTTGCTCTTGAGGATCCAAAATAATTTCTCCCACCTCACTGACTCCGCTTTTGAATTACACGCTTTACATGTATCGGCTTCTTCTATAGCCATGAACGCAGTTTTTTTGCGTTCTCCGACTGTAAATTCTCTATTATTGGCTTGGATAAAAGCAAAACCTTATAGGAATAGTAATAAAAGCTATAGAACAGATCGTTTGGAAAGAGATTGTCTTCCTCGTATCTTGCTACATCCGCTTCCTCGTCATATTCCTCCGACCACAGATACTCCTCTTTGAGCATGTCGGCAAAATGCGGGAGCGGATCGTCGTGATCGTATTCAAAGGAGTCATAAATTGACTCTGCTATATACATAAAGAGTTCCAGCAGCTCGTCAAACAGTATTGCTGCAATATCATTTGTCCCCTTTTGTTCATATGCCTTTCGGAAAATCCGGAGAAGAAATACAATAGCAAAAGGTGTAGCATGTAATAAAGTGCTCTGGTGTTCTATATTTATGGCTATCTCCTCACCGTCACGCATCACATCATCCAAATTATCCATTTGTGATAGGGTGTTGAGGTACTTGGGAAAATCCGTCGCCCTGCCGTATATCGTAGGCAGTCTATTCCAGGGAATATCGCTGATCTCTATGCTTTCTATATATTTTTTTGTCTCTTCATCAACAGTTCTCAATTCGTAATCTCCTCGTATAATATGTTTTACCGACACATTTTCTTATGAAAAAGTGTCATACAATAACTTTTTCAACTTTGGATATCCTGATGGTAAAATGTCTTTAGCAGACATCTTACAAATGGTACGTCTATAATCTCCTTACAGCACTTTATGTGACTGTTTAGATAGCCTTACGCCTGTCCTTGATGTCATTATCTGCTTACACAGATGTTTCATCCTTTGGGGAGGGTTTTCCAGCAATATGCCCTCAAAAGTGAATGCTAATTATGTGAGGTTTCAGTCAGCATCAAGGCTCAGGATAATCCTTTGTTTATGTCTCTATCCCTACCCGGAAAGGAGGTGATTTCGGATGAAGAATATTAATGTTCTTACTACTCTGTTTGTCGGTATTGACGTTAGTGCAAGGACAAATGTTTGTCTTGCAATGGATTTCAATTCCGATGTGTTACTAGAAATTAATATTGCAAACAACCAAACCGGTGCAAATACGCTGAAAGTTAAGCTCCTAGATCTGATTCATAGGTATGATTTCAAAACTACAATCGTCGCATTAGAATCAACTTCATTTTATGGTCTTCATATATCGAATTTCCTCAATGTATTTTCTCACCATCCCTCATCATATTCTATTAGTTGATGATTTTCTCCTTGAAGAAAGTTCATAAATTCTTATATTCGGTTTTTCACACCTTCCGTTTCTGCCCTTTGCCCTCTGTTCTTTTGAATACATTAATGACTCCTTTCAGAGCCCTAATATGTGTCCAGGTTTTTGTCCGCACCCCCCGCTCGTTCAACTTGAAATTGCAATTGAGAAAAATTATTTATTATTCATGTTATCGCTCCTTTTTTATCCATCTCAACTCTTCACTACACCCTATACATCAAGCAAACGCACTCCATATGCCCCAAGACAGCAGTATGGATGTCACCCGTCTGCGGAAACATATCTACAAAATACCTTTCGTCGGTAACATATCAACCCGTTAATACGGGCAATAAGGACAGTTGTAGTCATCGATATCATCAACCTCAATAGATATAATCACTTTATTGCTTTTGCTGTAAACAGCCCTTAATTGCACCTGTAATCCCAACTTGGTCTCAAGATTGCATATGTCCTCATTTTTATCTACAACTTCCACATCCATTTCGTATTCTTCAATCTCTTTTATATCAGAACTGTTTATCACAGATGTGACCACGCCGATACAATCCATAGTTATTCCAAGCAGTAATCTGTCATTATCAAGTTCGGATATGTCCTCTATTTGCGGTCCGACATCAGATGAAAGCTCTTTAAGCACTTCACTTCCCCCGGGAACTAAAACATCAAATCCTGACAGACTGCAACCTATCACTTTTGAACTCACAAAATCCCGCACTGGTACAAGGAATCCAATTTCGTTCTTTTCAATTTCATCTACAAGAACTTCATGAGCTTCTATTATATCGAGTTTCTGTTTCGCATATTTGTCAATGAAGTTTCTCAGACTGTTCCAATAAAAGAATCGTGATTCTGAAATTTTCATTTCCGATAGATCTTCCAGCAGATCCGGATGCAATTTCTCTCTGTCATTTTGATCTGCGAAATCCCGCGTGTTTTCAGTAATAAAATGGATTTCTTCACTGGCATATCTTCGTGCAACCTCTAAACATGTTTGCCAGACAAGATAATCCCTGTATCCTGTGCTACCGTCTGCTTTAAACGGTTTTTTTCGTTGCAAGGCTCTCTTCACAACAATCTCATGCTTAATATCCGGATAGTCTTCAGCAACTGTCATGCCGCTCTCAATGATGAACATTTCCAAAAAATCTTTATAATCGTTGCATTTTTCTTCTACATCTATTTTACCCAAAGAAACCGGATGATCAGGTAGCATTTTGTTTAAATCCCGAAGGGCATTATTTACCTTCATCACCTGCTCCACAAGGTTTTCTTTAAATTTTTTACAGACCTCATCAACTACAATTTGTCCTAATACAATCGTGCCAACTCTCTGCGCCACCTCAAATGACGGCCCTTTCATACGATAATTGGAACAAAGAATATTACTATCTATGAATATCAGCATATTGCTTCCCCGCATTATTTTTACATCCAACTGCAACTTTTTTCATCTAAATCAGTTTATAATTGGACGAAAATCATTTGCTGTCGGCACGAACATAAAACGTGCTTCTTCCTGATCCTTCTCGGATGATAAGTCCTTCTTCGGTAAGCTTCTTTAGTGCTGCAAGGGCTGAAGACCTTCCTATGCTTGGACAATGAGCTACAACATCAGCACCGGTGAATTTTCCAATCTTCTCCTCCGTATATCTTTTGACGATGTCGTAGGCAGTACTTCCATTTTCGGTATCAGTCATTAATCCGACTCTTTCCTCAAACTCTGTATAGCAAGCCAGAATAGCCTGTAACATATATCTGATAAAAGGCGTCGGATCATTTTCCTCTTCATGCCATCCGGCATCAGACGCTTCGAGCATATCGTAGTACCAATCCTTTGTTTTCTCTATCTGCTTTTCTATACTGATATACTTTCCCACACTATATCCATTCTTATACAAAAGAAGTAATGTAAGCAGTCTGCTCATTCTCCCGTTTCCATCATTGAATGGATGGATACATAGGAAATCGCATATAAATGCCGGAATAAGAATCAAGGAATCGATTTTCTCATTTGCGATAGCCTGTTCATAGGCATTGCAGAGATTCTCTACTGCATCCGGAGTATCGTAAGGGGCAATCGGAGTAAATCTGGTAAACACCGTCCCATCCGGCTTTGTCTCATTGATATAGTTTTGGACATTCTTAAAATGTCCACCATAAGAAAAACCTGCCCTTTTCAAAAGATCTCGATGAAGCTGGAGTATATAAGAAGGACGGATTGGAATATATTCATTGCTTTCGTGGATGGTATTCAGAACATCTCTGTAACCCATAATCTCATCTTCATCACGATTCCTTGGAGTTGTTTTTTCTTTGAAAAGCTGTTTCATACGAGTGCTTGTCGTAACGATGCCCTCAATCTTGTTAGAGCTTTCAGTACTCTGAATCTTAGCAATTTCAACCAGACGATCCAGTTCTACTGGCTTCTGGCGAATGAATAAATCCTGTCTTCCTTTACATTCGTGAATTTTAGCTACAAGGTTCAGGATATCCGTATCCCATGCTTTTTCTGTCAGTTTACTATAATCAAACGATCTCATAAGAACTCCTTTCATCCAGCGTTCTTCCTTTTCGTCCAATTATACTCGATTTTGGACGAAAAATCAATCGGTTGGATAAATCGAGTAGGGGCTAACAAGTAGCCCCTCTCACACCACCGTACGTGCCGTTCGGCATACGGCGGTTCAATTCAATTAATAATCCAGACAGCTTTGATTCCAATTAAAAAGACGATAATCAATTCAATGTGTAAAAATGATTATCGTCTTTCTTTTTTCATAAAACACCCCAAACTTCGTTAAAGGTGATTTTTACAAAACCCCTAAAAAGTTTATAGAGCCCTTTTTTACAAACAAAAAAGGTGTTAGATTTTACTCTAATCACCTCTAAATTTTGTGTATTGCAACTTACTGCTATTTAAAATAAGTTTAATGTGTTCCTGTTAAATATATAGAAAATTCTATCAGTTAAATCTTAAATGTACAACCAGTGTCCTGTTCCATCTATCTGCAAAATACATATATATTTTTGTACTTAACTTTAATCCATGACAATCCTTTAATGCCTTTTGGAAAAACCCATCTACTTCTAAAAGCTTGGTGTTCGTATACTTTGCAAATTCCTTTGGGTTATCTACACTAAAATACATTTGTGCATTTGTATTTCCCGTTTTCTTCACATATTTATTGGCAAGTTTTAACCCTTTAGAATTTGTAGCATCAAAGACTAATTCTCCATTAGGAATTTGAGCTTTCATCTTTTTAATCATCTCTATAATTTTAGACTCATCAAAATACTGATAAACACCCGAAACAGAAATCAGTGTTGGAAGTGTTGTATCTATTTCTTTAATCCAATCAAGCCTAAACATATCACCTGAAATAAAATTTTCGTTATTGCCATTTCCAAGCACTCTTTTTCTAATTTCGATAACACTCGGCAAATCTACTTGATAAAAGTTGGCAGTTTTATTTCCTATACGATGATAAGCAGTTTCTAAGCCTGCACCTAAAAACACTACATTTCCATCAGGATTATCTTTAAGAAAACTTATTATCTTTTCATCTATTGTCTGTTGTCTACAAACACTCGCCATATAAAAATATTCATTGCTGTTTTTGTCTATGCTGTCTATCGGTATATGTGACTCTAAAGATAAAGTCTTTTCATCATAGAAAAATTCAGGGAACTTTTTTTTGCATATATCCTTCCTACAAGCGGGATATACAGGGTATCTTCCACGCCATTTAGTTTGCTTTCAACACTCATCATTTCACTCCTTTCTTCATCTTAGTTGCCTGCAAATCAAAGCTTCTCCTATCGTATTCCTTTTTCATTTTTCTTCATTCGCTTCTATTTTTTCCTCTGCAATTTCAGTGTACTCTTTCAGCTTTTTCTGCAATAAATTTTTATCTATCAGTTTTAAGGTGTATTCCGATACCATTGTTGGGGAAAGACTCCTGCTAAGTGCAAATTCTACAACCTCATCATCTTTTGATGCACAAAGAATAACCCCGACACTTGGATTTTCCGTTTGTTTCTTAACTTCCCTATCTAATGCTTCCAAATAGAGATTCATCTTTCCTATATATTCAGGCTTAAATTCTCCAATTTTGAGTTCAAATGCAACTAAGCATGACAGTCCTCTATGATAAAATAACAGGTCGATGTAATAGTCATGATTTCCAACCTGTACCCTATACTCATTTCCTATAAAGGAAAAATCTTTTCCAATTTCTAAAACAAAGTTCTTCAAGTTCTCAAGTATTGATTTTTGAAAATATCTTTCGTTACCACCCTTTGGTGCATCAATGAACTCTACAACATATTTGTCTAAAAATAAATTATGTGTTTCTTGTTTTGCTTTCTGAATTGCCGGCAACATATTGCCATTTGAAAGCATAAAGCGTTCATAGTAACCACTATCCATCTGCCTTTCCAACTCACGCTTTGAATATCTTTCTTTTACTGCCAATTTAATATAAAATCTTCTCTCTTCTTAGCTTTTAGAAGCTGACATTATTTTCAAGTAATTAGTCTAACTCAATTGTGTCACCAGTGCTGACACTTTTTCATCATCTTTATATAACTCGTAGAATTACTTCATTCCTCGCTTCCTAAATCGTTCTTTGTATCTCCACACACCATATCAATACAAACATTCACATCTATATAATTTTTCAGGTCTTTTTTTCGTCCTCCTTCACCATCTTCATTAAACACATAATGCTTGTAAAACTGCTTAAAATGCAGGATCTTCACGATTTCGCTCTTTGTATCAACGCTACTGCCTCCACATGAAACGAGTGAACACTAAGTACGTCCAGCAGTCCTGTCTGTATGTGGAAACATATCCACTAAACTATTTAACGACAGCATAAGATATCGTTAAAAGGTATTACATCGACAAACTGGGATTTGTTTATTTTAGATACTCCTCTATTTTGTATCTATACTCATCCAGAAGTTGTCTTGAATAGGTTTTTTCATTTGTTGAATCTCTGACTTCTTTCCATAGAATAGCAGCAACTTTTAACTTATTAGAATAAAAGTCGCTAAATTCGTCCGAGCAAAAGTCCTTTAGGAATTGATTCCATTGACAAACTGAATGATCATACTTAGCATAGTCTGACTCGCCATAGTATACTTCCAGCATATCTTGAATTGTAAAGTTTAAGTCATTCTCAGCTTTTACTTTTCGCCAAGCTGTAGCCATATTAGCATTAAATATGAATGGATCAACACCTGTTACAACCGAAAAATACTCTCGAAATTTTTGGTTAAAGGAAAAGCCACACTCAAGCAACGGCGTATTTAAGGTTATCGCTTCGACTTGTTTTTTGTTTACTTTCCTTACAGACTTTTCTATTCTATTTCCTTTGAAATATTGTTCTATAATATGATTCAGCTCCTGTTTTGTACCTCTGTATTCTAATCCAAGAGATTTACAAATTTGCGAAAGTTCTTCTCGATACCAATAGTATCTGTTAAATTCCTCAAATGATTTTATATTGATAAAATCCGCTCGATTATCTTTCAACTACTTACCTCCAGCCTCTAATTTTTCTTTGTTTAAATAATACCCATTATATAATTATAAACTCTTTAGCAAACTTAGCGATAAGTTCTTGATCAAGTGTAGTGCTAAGTTATCTTCATTAGGTCGCGTGGGCAGTACCAGCTTTTAGTTTGCAGTTCTGATACTAGTTTTTAGTATTATGCCTCC
>ERZ773031.1439-NODE-1439-length-11850-cov-39.825435_pt1 | contig 11850 bp, 9 predicted proteins | sample MGYA00511666_ERZ773031 | MGnify/ENA primary metagenome ERZ773031 (study PRJEB29015, sample SAMEA2738135) | human oral metagenome | biome: human oral; feature: human-associated habitat; material: saliva | place: China | collected 2250 ...
TGAAGGTCGCCAAGGACGCGCTGCCCGCCGACATCAACGCCCCCAAGGCCTGATTAGGTGAGCCTTTTCGCCGAGCGCCTGACCGTTCTCGACAATCCTCGCGCCGATCGCGTGCGCAGGGTGTCGGGGCTGGTTGGGCGCTCGGCGCGTTCGCGCTCGGGTCTGATGCTCGTTGAGGGGCCTCAGGCCGTGCGTGAACTTGTCGTGCACCGACCGGATGCGGTGCGCGACGTGTACGTTCGTGAGGACGCGTGGGAGGCGCACGCGGACATCGTGGACGTCGCCCGGAGTGCCACGCGCTGGGTGCACCCGGTGACCGCCGAGGTTTCGGCGGCCCTGTCGGGGGACTCGCAGGGCATCTGCGCCGTTGCCACCCTGGACGCGCTGTCGCGCGAGCTGCCGGAGCCGAGCGAGGGCGAGACGATCGTCGTGCTCGCTCAGGGGCGCGACCCCGGTAACGTTGGCACGATCATCCGCACCGCCGACGCCTTTGGCGCGGTCGGCGTCGTTGCCGTTGCGGGCACGGTGGATGCCGCCAGCCCGAAGGTCGTGCGCTCGAGTGCCGGTTCCGTTTTCCACATTCCCGTGTGTGTCGTGCCCTCTTTTGCGGATGCGCGCACGCTCATTCACGGCCGTAGCGCGGCCCTGCTGGGTACCAGCGGTGGCGCCGGATCGTTGAGTCTGTCCGACCTCCTCGTGCAGGGCGTGTCGGCGCGCTCGCGTCTGTCCCAGTCGCACGCCTGGGTGTTCGGCAACGAGGCGCGGGGCCTGTCGGGCGATGAGATGCGCCTGTGCGACGCCCTCGTGTCGATCCCGATGACGGGGGACGCGGAATCCCTGAACGTAGCCAGCGCGGCCGCGACCTGTCTGTTTGCCTCCCAGACTGTGCGAGGCATGGAGAACTGAGGCGGCTTCGCGGCGCGCCGGAGCGACCGCGACTAGTGTAGTTCCTATGAAGTTAGCTGAGCTGTCCGAGGCACAGTTGGTGTCTCATTTCCGCGATTCTTTCCCGCGCGGCGAGCGTACAATGATTGGTATTGGCGACGACTGCGCGCAGGTTGCGGCTCCCGAAGGATCATTCATCGTGACGACGGATGTCATGGTGGAGGACCAGCATTTCCACCTCTCGTGGTCGACCGGATACGAGGTCGGCGCGCGCGTGGCCGCTCAGAACCTTGCGGACATCGATGCGATGGGTGGACGCCCATCGGCGCTCGTCGCCTCGGTGGTGGCTCCCCGCGACATGGACGCAGATGTGTTCCTGGACGTTGTCCGAGGCCTCGGGGATCGCGCGCGAGAGGTGGGCGCGGGCGTCGTCGGCGGAGACCTGAGCGCGGGGGAGAAGCTCGTCATTTCGATCACGGCCTTCGGCTATTGCCCGGGCCCGGTGGTACGCCGTGACGGCGCGCGCCCCGGTGACCTCGTGGCGGTCAGCGGCACCCTCGGATACTCCTACGCCGGCCTTGAGCTCCTGGAGGGTGGACACGTCGATCCATCGTTACGAGGCATTGATGAGCTGGGCGATCTGGCTCCTTTCATCGAGACGTACCGTGCGCCGACGCCTCCGCTGGGCTCTGGCGTGGCCGCCGCGGCTGCGGGTGCTCGCGCCATGATGGACCTGTCGGATGGGCCCGCGACGGATGCGGCGCGCATCGCCAAGGCCTCGGGAGTCATCATCGAGTTTGATCGTGACGCTATCGAGGCTGAGGCGTCTCACCTGGCTGCCGCAGCCCGCGTATGCGCGGTCGATCCCGTGCGGTGGGTCCTACAGGGCGGAGAGGAACATGGCATGATCGCCGTTTTCCCGCCGGATGCGCAGCTACCCGACGGATTCCGTGTCGTCGGCGCGGTGCGCGCGTGCCTCGCCGAGGAAGAGCCGCAAGCGATGATGGATGGCGCGGTCCTGCGCGGGGCGTGGGATCATTTCTCGGCAGATTCCGTAGACTAGTGTGATGTGGGCCGCGAGGAATGCGTCCTTGCTGTTGGATGACGTGAGTGGCACAGATTGCCAGAGAGGAATAGTGTGAGGATGAATCGAGCGACGGAAGGCTCCCAGGCCTCGTCCCGTCCGATGTCGCGTGTGGCGCGCAAGCTCGCGGAGTCGTCGGAGGAGATTCCGGCGACCGCCGGCCTGTCCCTGCCCGCGCTGCAGGGCGATGCGTGCGTGCCGCCGACGAAGGCGTTGCCCGTCGTTGATCCGAACGACGACGCAGTTGACTGAGATCGCTCGTAGCGGAGCTTTGAGAAAGAGGGTGCGATGAGCGCGATGCATGTGGGTGAGCCGGGGCAGCCTGTCGGAGGATGGTCCTCGGCGCCGCCTCCTGTCGTATCGACGAAGCAGCGCAAGGCTGATACCAAGGTGCGAGTCATCCTCGTGGTTATCTTCGGCTTGTTCGTGTTCGGCGTGTTCTATCTGATGGATGTGCCGCGTACAAATCCCGAAGACACCGTGCGCCAATACCTGACCTACCTGTCCGAGGGCGACGCAGAGTCGGCTCGGGCCATGCTGACGGCGCCGCTCGTGGACGACGAGCTCCCACTCGTGACGAACGAGGTGCTGGGCGCGGCTGAATCGCGTATCGTCATCGAATCGGTCGAAAGCCTCACGAGCAAGTGGCGTGCGGCTTCTCGTGCGACGGTGCGTGCGACGATGAGCTTGAACGGCGAGCGTTTCACCCACGATTTCACTGTCTATCACCATAAGCCGACGAAGGATCAGCCGACGGAATGGTATTTGTTCGATGATCTTCTGGTGACGATCCATATCTCCGGCAACCAGGTGCCGGGCGTGAGCGTGATGGGTAGCGGCGCCGACGCTATTCCCCTCGCAGGTGGATCTCGGGAATTGAGGATCTTCCCCGGCGTGTACACCTTCACGGCGGAAGGCCTAGCGCAAGGAGACAAGGCAGCCCCTCAGCAAGCGGTCATCATGGATGGCACGGGTACTTCCCCGGCTGAGAATACCTCGGTGCACTTCACCGTCGACAAGAAATAGACACGTCGCGGGCCCTGCGAGGCCACACTCGTTGTGGAGTGGGGGACGATGACGTACGCTACCCCTACGAAGTAGTTACCGAGGATGTAGGGGCTTCTCAATGTGGAGGAAGAAGGCGGTACCGCAGTTCGGCGTTCCCGGAGCCGTCCTCGGGAACGCAAGGGCTGGGCAGAGGCGCGAGGTGATCGGGCGCAGATCATGGGGGCCTCGGGACTCGGTGAGTACGGGATTCCTGATCCTCGGGGTTATCGTATGCATGGGATTCCTCTGGTGGATGGCGAAAGCAGAGGGAAGTGCCGAGGGAGAAGTGCGTCGCTACCTGACCTACCTCGCTCAGGGGGATGCGGAGGGTGCATTATCGATGGTCGATCCCGGGGTGCCGAACGAACAGCGTCTGTTCTTGACGAACGAGGTCATGGCGTCTGCCTCGTCTCGGCTTCTTATTGAATCCGTAGAACCCGAGCCCACGGGCGCCAAGCGTGTGGATACCGTGGCTGTCACTGCCACGCTGCGTCTCAATGGAGATCGGTTCACGCACGTTTTCCAGGTTGATCGAAAGGATCGCGAGGACAGTATCGTTGACCGGTGGGTGATTCGAGACGGCTTGTTCGTGACGGTTCCCGTTTCTGGGGTGCGCGTGCCTTCCTTTAGCGTTGGGGGCGTGAGCGCGCCCACGGGCCAGCTCCAGTCTGACGGAGTAGGATACCTGTTTTTTCCGGGCGTCTACAGTTTCGAGCCTGCCGGACTCGGCCCCTATGTCACCGCACAGCCAGCCCAGGTAGTCGTCGAAGATGGAACGTATGCATCGGAGTATGAAACCAAACAGGTGATCTTCGATGGTTCTCTGAGCGGCTCGTTACGTGCTGACGTCCTGACAGCCATGCAGCAAGCCGTCCAGAAGTGCGCGACATGGGACTCTCACGCCGAAGCATCCTGTCCTGCAGAGGTGCGCTCGTCGACCCTCAGTAGTCTTGAACTGGTCGCACTGCCCTCTGTACTGTCGGGGGCAACGGACGATGGTCACTATGAGGCTGACGACGCAGTGTTTCGTTACCAGGACACGGGAGGGTGGTTCCCCGACAAGAGCCCTCACGACCTGACGGTCCGTGTAAAAGCGACGGTCAGCATGAATGCGGACGGTATTCCGGAGGTTGATATCGACGGGAAACCGAGCATCACCGTGACGATGCAGAAGCGCTGAATCTGCCACGACTCCAGTTGATCTTCTTGTGCTGACACGCCTCGACAATCGCAGAGTCGCGTCAGCGGCGGTGACTATCCGACGGTGAGTGGGGAGTGGCACCCCTCATCTCCGGTGCTGACGTGAGCGAGACTGTGCAACTCCCTGGGGTGACACGCGGGTATCCACGATGCGTTCGTGCATCAATTATACAGTTGATGAAATAAATACCGTATGAGAAAATTTAGCGGCTCCGATGCGCCATTGGGCGAGTATTCAACCGTGTCGGGAGTATTCCATCTGTGCAGAAGAGAGTGAGGGACAAGCAATGTCTCAGCAGCAGTACGACTCGAATCAAGGCACGGTGTCTCCGCCCCCGGACACTTCGGGGATTCCGACGCCTTCTCCTGCTCCCAGCGACCCCCAGTCCGCGGCCGACCCTGTGGCCGACGTGCCTCAGACCGGGGTGACCTTCACGCCGAAGCCGGACAAGAGCCGCCATCCTATCAAGCGTATCGTCATGGGCGCCGTGGCCCTCGTTGCTGTCGTGATCGTCGGAACCATTGCCCTTACTGTCGCGAACTGGATGCGTACGCCCGAGGCGAAGGTTCGCCAGTACCTTGATCTGCTCGCGCACGGTAAGGCCAGCGCTGCGACGGCGATGGTTGATCCGGGGCTGCCCGACGACCAGCGTGGTTTCCTCTCCGACAAGGTCATGGCCTCGGCGAGTGCCCGCATCGAGGTGGAGGACGTGACTGTTGACGACGAGGAGAACTCCAAGGAGCGCGTGGTGAAGGCGACGATGCGCCTCGACGGCGAACGCTTCACCCATTGGTTCCGCGTCAGTGAGGGGAAGAAGACCCTAGGTCTGCTGAACAACTGGACGATTGAGAACGCGATGATTGAGCGGGTGTTTGTGGAGCCAAGAAAGGTCACGCATTTCTCGATCGGTGGTGAAAAGATGTCGGTCGCGACGCTGATGGAATCCTCCAGTGCATACATCGTGCTTTACCCGGGCATCTACACAGTCACCCCGGAGGAGACGGGCGAGTATATCGACGCTGAGCCCCAGACGGTGTTGGTTAGAGGTAACGAGGACTTTGACAGCACGCGCACCGGCCCACGGGTATACCTGGAGGGCGTCTATAACGACAAGGTGGCTGCCGCCGCGCTCGAGGCTATGGGTCCGCTGATCAACTCGTGTGCGACCGTCTCTGGCCGCACTGATACCGCCTGCCCGGGCGCGATTAGTTCTCGGCCACTGTCCTTCCTGGAGCTCAAGACGATGCCCACGACCGTGAGTGTGGCGGATGGGGGTGTGTACGTCGCCGAGCCGACGTACACGATCCAGGGCACCTTGATCGGGGCAAAGCGGCATGACATGACGTTTCGTGTGACCGCGAAGCTGAAGACCGATAAGGACGGAATCCCCGAGTTGGACGCGTCGGGCAAGCCCCAGTTCGATGTTCGATTCGGATAGTAAGGCCTCGAATGAGGCCATCGGCGCACCGGGTATGCGGACTCGACGAAAGAAGTTCGCATACCCGGTGGCGCATAGGCGGCTGCACGCTATGATGGGTTGTTGGTAACTCTGTCACACTGAACATGGAGCAGCCCGCATGAGCAACGATGCTAAGGCAACGAGCGCCCGTCGGCCCGGCCGTCCGAAGGCCGGTAGTGAGGATAAGAAGGCGCGTATTCTGTCGGAGGCGCTGACCCTTTTTTCGACGCAGGGCTACGTGGCAACCTCGCTTGCAGACATCGCTCGCGCCTCCGATATTTCGAAGGCGGGGCTCCTGCATCACTACTCCTCGAAGGATCAGCTGCTCGCCGCGGTCCTGGACGAGCGTGATCGCCGTATCGTCAGCCGACTCCCGCGCCCCGAGGAGGGGGCCGAGGCCGCGCTGGATGCCTGGGTGGACATGGTGGCCCATAATCAGCGTCACCCCGACGGCGTGGCGCTGTACACGGCGATGTCGGCGGCCGTCATTGATTCGAAGCATCAGGCACACCCCTGGTTCCGTGAGCACCTGATCGGTGCGATTTCCTACCTGGTTGAGGCTTTCGAGCACGGCAAGACCACGGGCGAGGTGCGTGAGGATGCTCCGAGTGAGCAGATCGCGCGCCGGCTCGTTGCGATTTCGGATGGACTTCAGGTCCAGTGGCTCTGCTCGCGCGCGGACGGGGGTCGTGCGCTCAACATGCACGAGGTCATGGCTGGCGTCGCCGTTGACATGAAGGAGCGGTGGCTCATTCGCTCCAAGTGAGGCAGGAGTGGCGTCGTGTCGGGTGACGACGCGTATGTGAGAAGCGACACTCGTAATCTGACTTTGTGGGCGTTTCGTGCGGTTTGGGGCTTAGGTCCCTTGGTGGATCGTATCGGCGTTATGTGATGCCCTCACAGGTAGGACTGACGCGCGTTACGATGGACAAACCAGCATCCTTCACAACGTCGGGAGTTGTGCTGAGCGTGTCCAGCGTTGACGCTCCACGCGAGGCCGATAAACCGTCGCACATCCACGCCTGGAGGTCTACGCATGGCGAACGCCGCTGTTCCCACCCCGTCCCACCACGATTCCAACGCTCGACGCTGCCCCGATGACTTGTGGGCGCTGGGGGAGCGGGCGATCATCCGCGCCCGCCGCTGGGCCGATGAATCGGCGTTTGAGCCCACGCCGCGCTCGGCCAAGCTCCTGTCCCGCATCCTCGCCGATCCGGACGGACTTACTTTCACGACCCGATTCGTCGACGACGTCGTGCGTCCCGCGGACCTGGATGTGGCCAGTGCAGCCATGAAGCGCCTGTCGGCCGGCCGTAAGAATTTCCTGCCACCGGCCCTGGCCGCGGCGATGGGGCTCGGCTCGACTGCTTCGCTCCTCGCTCCTCGTACGGTGACGGCTACCGCACGTCGAGTGTTCCGTGAGATCGTCGGTGACCTCGTTGTTGACGCGACGGATAAGGGTCTCGGCCCCGCGCTCGCGCGCCTGCGCAAGGGCGGGCACCGCCTGAACGTCAACCTTCTCGGTGAGGCCGTCCTCGGCGAGAAGGAAGCATCTCACCGCCTGGCCGAGGTCTCGCGCCTCGTGACCCGCGAGGACGTCGACTACGTATCCATTAAGGTCTCCGCGGTGACAGGCCCCCACAACCCGTGGGGCTTCGAGGAGGTCGTCGAGCACGGCGTGAGCGCCCTCCTGCCGCTCTACCGCCTCGCTCGCGACAACGGGACGTTCCTCAACCTCGACATGGAGGATTACAAGGACCTCGACCTGACGATCGCGGTGTTCACCGCCATCCTCGATCAGCCGGATATGCGCGGCTACGAGGCCGGTATTGTCCTCCAGGCCTACCTGCCCGATTCGCTCGGTGCCCTCCAACGCCTCCAGGAGTGGGCACGCGCACGCGTGGACGCGGGGGGCTCGCGTATTAAGGTCCGCATCGTCAAGGGCGCGAACCTGTCCATGGAGAGGGTGGACGCCGAGATCCACGGCTGGGAGCTAACGACGTGGCCGTCCAAGCAGGCCACCGACACCAACTACAAGCGGATGCTGAGCTGGGCGATGACGCCGGAGCGTACCCGTGCGATCCGCCTGGGTGTGGCTGGACAGAACGTCTTTGATATTGCCTTCGCCTATGAGCTGCGCGCCGCGCGCGGCGTCGAAGATAGCGTTGAATTCGAGATGCTCTCCGGCATGGCCACCGGCATTCAAGAGGTTGTGCGCCGCGACGTTGGCTCCCTCCTTCTCTACGTCCCGGTCGTTAATCCTCGTGAGTTCGACGTTGCCATTTCCTACCTGGTGCGTCGCCTCGAGGAGAACGCCGCGCCCGAAAACTTCATGTCTGGGGTCTTCGACATTGCTACAAACGAGGATGTCTTCGCCCGCGAGCGCGACCGCTTCCTCGCCGCGCTGTCGGACGTTGATCCGGATGCGCCCGTGCCCGGGCCTAACCGGGCCCAGGACCGTCTGTCCGAGCGCGAGGCAGGGGTGCCCGCCGAGCGGGGGAGCCTCGCCGAGCGCGCGCGTCGTCCTTTCACCTCCGAGGCGGATTCCGATCCCGCTCTGGCTGCTAACCGCCAGTGGGCACGCGACATTGCCGCGGCTATCCCCGGCTCGACGCGCGGCATCGACGCCGTGCGCGCCGGCGAGCAGGCTCTGGCCACAAACGAGGCGGTCGATGCCCTCGTCAAGGATGCCGCTCACGCCGCACGCTCCTGGCAGGCATTGTCTGCCGACGAACGCGCCGCGACGCTGCACCGTGTTGGTGACGTCCTCGCGGCACGCAGAGGTGAGCTGATCGAGGTCGCCGGATCCGAAGCCGGCAAGACCATCGATCAGGCGGACCCGGAGGTGAGCGAAGCGATCGACTTTTGCCATCACTACGCGAATGCGTCGTTGCAGCTCGCCGATGAGACCTACATGGCGGGCGCGCGATTCGTGCCCGCCGACGTCACTGTCGTTGCATCACCGTGGAATTTCCCCGTGGCCATTCCGGTGGGTGGCGTCGCCGCGGCGCTGGCGGCCGGCAGCTCCGTCATTCTCAAGCCGGCCCCGCCGGCTAAGCGCTGCGCCGCGGAGCTTGTTGCGGCCTTCCACGAGGCCGGAGTGCCCCCGGAGCTCGTGGCCCTCGCCCCGCTCGACGACGGGGATGTCTCGCGCCACCTGGTCACGCACGAGGGTGTTGACCGCGTCATCTTGACCGGTTCGTATGACACGGCGCGTCTGTTCCGCTCCTGGAAGCCCGACATGCACCTGCTGGGTGAGACGAGTGGCAAGAACGCCATCATTGTTACCCCCTCGGCCGACCCCGATCTGGCGGTGCGCGACATCGTCCACTCGGCTTTCGCGCACGCGGGACAGAAGTGTTCGGCGTCCTCGCTGCTGATCCTCGTTGGCTCGGCGGGACGCTCCGCGCGTATTGCGCGCCAGCTCGTGGACGCGGCTGCCTCGCTGCGCGTGGGTCTGCCGTCGTCCCTGGACTCTCAGGTTGGTCCCGTTGTCGTGCCTGACGACGAGAAGGCGGTGCGAGGCCTGACCACCCTGGGTGAGGGCGAGCACTGGGTGCTGAGGCCTCGGTACCTGGGGGACGGCTTGTGGACTCCGGGCATCCGCGCGGGTGTGGTCCCCGGTAGTGAGTTTCATCTGACCGAGTACTTCGCCCCCGTCCTGGGTGTGATGCGCGTGGACACCCTTGAGGATGCAATCGATGCCGTCAACGAGGTCGACTACGGACTGACCTCGGGCCTCCACACCCTCGATAGTGCCGAGCTGGCCACCTGGCTGGAGGGTATCGAGGCCGGTAACCTCTACGTCAACCGCGGCATCACCGGTGCTATCGTGCGCCGCCAGCCCTTCGGTGGGTGGAAGCGCTCCGCCATCGGATCGACCACGAAGGCCGGCGGCCCCTCGTACCTGTTGGGTCTGGGCGACATCGAGTCGGTCCCCGGTGCCACCGCGGCGGTGGAAGCCACGAATGCTGAGACTCTTGCCCCGAGTGTGCTCGCCCTGAGCGGAGCTGGCGCGCCATATCTGAGCGAGGCTGAAGCGGCCGAGCTGACCCGTGCCGTTCGCGCAGACGCGGCAGCCTGGGCCAGTGATTACGGGGCGAATCGCGACGTGACGGGCATGACGTGTGAGCGCAACGTCCTGCGCTACCGTCCCACACCGGTTCTCGTGCGAGCGGGCAGTGGAACGCCGCTGGTGGATACTGTTCGTGTCCTGGCAGCTGGCCTCCTCGCGGGTGGTCCCATCGGATTGTCGGTCGCCGACACGCTGCCTCAGCCCGTGCTGGAGCTGCTGGAGTCCTTGGGCATTGAGGTGACTGGCGAGGATGAGGCGTCGTGGGATTCTCGTCTGTCGATGGTGGCGAACTCGGGTGGCCTGGGAATGCGTGTGCGCGTCCTTGGCCCGCGTGACGAGACATCGGCACAGCGCTGGGCACGCGCAAGCCGCGCGAGCTCGGGAAGCCCCGACGTTGCGCTGTACACCGGTGACGTGACGCCGTGCCCGCATTCGGAGCTGCTGCCCTTCCTGCGTGAGCAGGCGGTTTCGATCACGAACCACCGTTTCGGAACCCCGCTCGACTTGGCTGCGGATCTCCTCTGAGCCTCGCCTCCTGAGAGCGGATGGGGAACCCGGACACGCAAGGTATGGGTCAGCGCCCGCGACTTCTCGTCGTGGGCGCTGACCCATAAGCGTGTGGAGTGCGGGCGGGGGAGTGGATGATAGAAACGCTGGAGGGGCGAGCCTGTTGGCTCGCCCCTCCAGCGTTACGTCAGTGTCGACTCAGATCGCGCGGGCGACCTTGTCGGACTTCAGGCACTTGGTGCAGACGTTCAGGCGCTTGGGCGTCCCATTGACAAGGGCGCGAACGCGCTGAATGTTCGGATTCCACCGGCGGTTGGTGCGAACGTGCGAGTGCGACACGCTCTTGCCGAAGCCGGGTCCCTTACCGCACACGTCACAAACGGCAGCCACGATGTTCTCCTCGGTATGTCTTCCAGTTCAGTCTTTGTCTCCGCGCTTGCGGAGAGCGCATCCCTCGGTGTTTGAACCGAAGGCAACCATGACAGAATAGCGGATGATGCGCGCTTTCAACAAGTCGCACGCGTGATCGGTCGTGTCAGGTCGCACACACCGAGGCTCGCAGGGACAATGGGAGGGGGCTGAAAGGGGAGTCATGGAACTGAATGCATCTGTCATTATCGAGGCGTGTCGCGCCGGGGCTGAGGAGGCCGCCAGGCTCGCGCCTTTCCTCGATGACCTGGACGGATGGGATGGCGCCGACTGTGACACCGGGTCGAACGGAGCGGCGACGATGGCCGCCCTGGAGGCTGCGATGGAATCCCTGGACCCGCGCACTCACCTGCGCGACGCGCTCGAAGCGGCCGTGGAGACGATTATTCGCCGCGGACTCGGGCACAGCGGTCTGGCCCTTGGCGCTCTCTTCGAGGCATGGGCCGGAGCGCTGGGGGACGAGCAGCACGTCACGCCGCTCGCGCTGCGCCGCATGCTCGCCGCATCCCTGACTCCTGTGGCCTCCTCCATTGAGTGGTCCGATGCCCTCGTCGACATGCTCGGCGGGGCGGTGCGCGAGCTCGAGGACCTGGGGACGACGCTCCCCGAGGCCGAAGACGTCTTCTCTCGTTTCTCTTCCCAGGCGCAGATCGGCCTTGTCGAGGCGACGAATGAGGCGACGGGGCGCATCGACCCGGGCGGCGCGTTCATCGCTCTCGTCCTGGCCTGCATCGACGCCTCGATGCGAGCTGATGCCGGAATCCTTCAGTCGTTTACTGCGATGCTGGCCGATCTTGCGAAGCGACATTCGCGTGCGCCCGAGGCCGCCTCTCCTCCGCCCGGCCGCGACTTCACGGTCGACATCATTCTGGAGGGGACGCAGGAGGACCTGGGTGCGCTGCTCGCGCGCCTCGGTGGCCTGGGGGCGCGCCTGTCCTACGTGGGCAGGGTCGACCTGTTCGGCATGGGGGAGTGGAGGCTGCACGTGGACACCTCGGCTCCTCTGGCCGCACACCCCACCTCGGGGCAGGTCATCCGCTTCCAGGTCTGCGACGCCCGCCCGGACGCGCAGATCGGCATCGACGAGCTGGCCGACGAGGGACTGAGCCACCGTGGCGTGCGCCTGCTGCAGCGCCGCCCGATGCGCCGCGTCGAGCGCGCCC
>ERZ773031.1440-NODE-1440-length-11848-cov-17.589248_pt1 | contig 11848 bp, 8 predicted proteins | sample MGYA00511666_ERZ773031 | MGnify/ENA primary metagenome ERZ773031 (study PRJEB29015, sample SAMEA2738135) | human oral metagenome | biome: human oral; feature: human-associated habitat; material: saliva | place: China | collected 2250 ...
CCATGTGCTCTGACCTTGGCGATGGCACCACTCTTGTTCAGGTCACCTCTTGGTACGACAACGAGAACTCCTACACTTCTCAGATGGTCCGCACCATCAAGTACTTCGAGAAGTTCGTTGCTTAAGTTCTAGTTACATAGACGCCTTGGGCGCGGTCGCAGCATCTGCCGCGATCGCGCCTTCTTTTGTTGGAAACGTATTTAAAGGAGTGACATGGCTTTTACAAAGAAGACTGTCCGCGATGCAGATGTTGACGGTAAGCGCGTTCTTATGCGCGTTGACTTCAACGTGCCTCTAAAGGACGGCGTTGTTACTGACGACACCCGCGTTCGTGCTGCACTTCCAACCATCCAGTATCTTCTCGACCACAACGCAAAGGTCATCCTGATGAGCCACCTTGGCCGTCCAGATGGCACCGGCTTCCAGCCAGAGCTTTCCCTGCGCCCAGCTGCAGAGAAGCTTGCTGAGCTTCTTGGCCGCGAGGTTAAGTTTGTTGAGGACACGTATGGCGAGAAGGCCCGTGAGGCTGTAGACGCACTCAAGGACGGCGAGGTTCTTGTTCTTGAGAACGTCCGCTTTGACAAGCGTGAGAAGAAGAACGATCCAGAGATTGCAAAGACCCTTGCATCTTATGGTGACATCTTTGTTCTTGATGCCTTTGGTACCGCTCACCGTGCACAGGGCTCCGTTGTGGGACCAGCAGCTTACCTTCCTGCATACGCTGGCTTCCTGCTTGAGAAAGAGGTTGACACTCTTACCTCTATCTTCTCTAACCCAGAGCGCCCACTTGTAGCTATCGTTGGTGGCTCCAAGGTTTCTTCTAAGATTGGTGTTCTTGATCACCTTATCGACTCCGCTGATACCCTCATCATTGGTGGTGGCATGGCATATACCTTCTTCCTGGCAAAGGGTTATACCGTTGGTACTTCTCTTCAGGAGCCAGACTGGATTGAGCGCGCAGGCGAGATGCTCAAGAAGGCAGAGGAGAAGGGCGTTAAGATTCTGCTTCCTGTTGACAACGTTGTTACCGATCACTTTGGTGAGGACGCTGTTGGTGAGGTAGTTCCTTCCGATCAGATTCCTGCAGACCGCATGGGTATGGACATTGGTCCTAAGACTGTTGAGCTTTACTCTGAGGCTATCAAGGGCGCAAAGACCGTCTTCTGGAATGGTCCTATGGGCGTCTTTGAGTTTGACCAGTTTGCAAAGGGCACCGAGGCTGTTGCTCGTGCAGTTGCAGATGCTGATTGCACCTCTATCATCGGCGGCGGCGATTCCGTTGCAGCAGTTAACAAGTTCCACCTTGCTGACAAGATGAGCTGGATTTCCACTGGCGGCGGCGCTTCCATGGAGCTCGTTGAGGGTAAGGCACTTCCAGGAGTGGAGGCGCTTCTCGATGCGTAATCGTATGATCGCAGGTAACTGGAAGATGAATGAGACTTTCGCTGAGGGCGTTGAGCTTGCTCAGGGAATTGTTGATCAGCTTGCTTCCGGTACTGGAAACGTTGATGTTGTTATTGCTCCACCTCTTGTAGACCTTAAGGGTGTCTCTGAGGTTCTTACCCAGGCCAACTCTTCTGTTACTCTCTCTGCACAGAATGTGTACTGGGAGGAGTTTGGTGCATTTACTGGTGAGACCTCTCCAGCAATGCTGACCTCTGTTGGTGCAACTTACTGCATCATTGGTCACTCCGAGCGTCGTGGCTACTTTGGCGAGACCGATGAGGACATTAACCGCAAGGCAAAGGCACTGATGGCTCATGACATTGTTCCTATTTCTTGCTGTGGTGAGTCTCTTGAGGTTCGTAACGCCGGTACTCACGTTCAGTTTGTTGTTGACCAGATTAAGGCAGATACCAAGGGTCTAGAGATTACCGATCCTTCCAAGTACGTTATTGCTTACGAGCCAATCTGGGCAATTGGTACTGGTATGACCGCAACTGCTGATGACGCACAGGAAGTCTGCGGCGCAATCCGTAAGACTCTGGTAGAGATCTTTGGTGCAGAAATTGCAGACGGTATCCGTATTCTTTACGGTGGTTCTGCTAAGCCAGAGAACGTTGGTGGCTTCCTCGAGAAAGAGGACGTCGACGGCGCACTTGTTGGCGGCGCATCTCTCAAGGCCGATTCCTTTGTTGCAATGGTAAAGAGCGCAATGAACTAAACTCTGGCAAAGCTTCTTACCACCGGTGAGGCGCTTGGCTCATTTGTTAAGTTCTTGTTTGTTTTGCAACTTGGCACACGTCATTCCCAAAGGGGAGTGGCGTGTGCTATTCTTTTCTCTTGTACGTAAAAATAACTAGGGCTGGATCTTCTCGCCAGCAAGAGGGGGAACCTCGTGGGCGTTCTGAATACAATTCTTTTAGTGCTGTTTGTACTTTCTGGCATTTTGACGGTGCTGCTTGTTTTGGCACACTCCGGAAAAGGCACCGGCGTTTCTGACATGATTGCTGCATCTATGTATAACGCAAGCGCTGGTTCAGGCATTATGGAGAAGAACCTCGATCGCCTTACCATCATCACTACAACCATCTTCCTGGTTTGCGCTATTGTGATGGCTTTGACATTCCCTGTTGGCGCTATTGGCTAAACAGCTCCTTTTACTTTTGATTCATCTGCCGAGAAACCCGAGTTTCTCGGCATTTTTTATTCGTAGCCTGCGGAGCATGTGAAAATTTGCTGTTGAGAATAACGGCAAAACGGTTGGACGCGACAGATAGTAGTTTTCTTTTACTTCTTAACAGAATTTTCAATAACGTTTCTCATATGTAAACAAATTTGATTGTGACCTGCACGCTGGACTTTAACAGTCATTATATGTGGATACGTTTTACTGGGATTGGTATGCATAATCTTGGATATCTAAGAGATATTTTTGGGTTAGACAACTTATCCATGGTAAAATTGCACTTTGCTGTGTATTCACGGCATGTTTGTTGTAGGAATGCTAGGTTGCCATACCGAGAAAACCTCGCTTATCAGGTGGATAAGCGCAAGGCGGTGAGGAGAGTCAATGGCACGGTTTGTTTGGTACGTAACAAAGAGGATTTTGAGCTACATTGTGATGATTTTTGTTGCAACTTCGCTCACATTCTTCCTCGCATCATCATTTATGAACCCACGCTCCAACTTTGAGCAGCGTACTCCACGTCCTCCACAGGAGTCTATTGAGGAAAACCTGTATAGGACTAATCTGAATGATAAGACTCCAGTTATTGAGCGTTATCAGGTCTGGATTACCAATCTGCTTACTAAGTTTGATCTTGGTATGACTCCAACGGGCGATAATGTTAACCGTGAGATGAGCTCTAAGTTCATGTCTTCTATTCTGCTTATGACTCCTGCAACTATCTTGTCAGTTGTTATTGGTGTTAGCCTGGGCGTTTATACTGCCCAGCGTCAGTATCAGTGGCAAGACCGCTTCTTAAGTGGCGTTGCTTCGGTTCTGCTGGTCATCCCAACTGTTGTTATGGCAATTTTGATTGTTTTTGCAGCAATCGAGATTAACGCACGTGCCGGTTCTCGTATTTTCTACGTTACCGATCTTTCTAGTGGAGATACCGGAAACTTCTTTACTTGGCTTATTGACTTCCTACAGCACATTATTCTTCCAACCATTGTTCTTACTATCGTAAGTTCCGTTGGTTACCACCTCTCTCAGCGTACCTACCTACTTGACGAGATGCACGCAGATTATGTTCGTACTGCTCGCGCCAAGGGCCTCACTCGTAAGAAGGCAATTCGTAAGCACGCTCTTCGCGTTTCTTTGATTCCAACCGCTGTTTCAGTTGCTTTCTCTCTTGCAGGTATCTTCACAGGTGCTGTTATGACCGAGAAGGTCTTTGCAATTCACGGTCTTGGTGAGTACTTCATTAACTGTATTAACAACAACAATATTCACGGTGCAGTTGCAGTTGCAGCTTTCTCTGGCGCAATGACTCTTGTTGGCGCTCTTCTGGCTGACCTCTTTGCTGCTGCTCTTGATCCACGAATTAAGATGAGCTAAGGAGGCGGACATGTCTAAAGAAGAGCTTCAGAATAAAGACGAGAAAAACGTCTCCATTGATGCAGGTCTTACTAACGCCGAGCGCGAGCTTCAGGCAGATGCTAAGTCTGACAACAAAGAAGTTAAAAGAATTAGCTATGCTGGCCTGATTGCAAGGCGTTTCTTCCGCCAGCGTTCTGCAGTAATCGGTTTGATTATTCTTGGAATTATGGTTCTTATTGCAGTTTTTGGACCATATGCCACTCCATTTAATTACACAGATGCTGACTTTACTGCAATTAACATGGCTCCTAATGCAAAGCATTGGTTTGGTACTGATGGTGCTGGTATTGATTTGTATGCCTGTGTTGTCCACGGTCTTGGCCGTTCTTTGACCATTGGTATCAGCTATGCAATCTTGACCACTATCATTTCTGCAATTATTGGTACTGCCATTGCTTATGTCCGCGGCATTCCAGAGAAGATTGGTATGTGGCTTCTTGATATGCTCATGGTCATCCCTAGCTTCTTGCTGGTTGCTATGATTGTTCGTGCAGCAGGCGGTGAGTCTGGTTGGCTCATGCTTATCTTTGGTCTAACTGCTTTTGGTTGGATTGGTCGCGCACGTACTATCCGTACCATGGCTCTGTCTTTGCGTGAGAGAGATTACGTCAAGGCCGCTAAGTACATGGGTGTTTCACCATTTACCATCATTGTTCGTCACCTTATTCCAAATCTTGGCTCAATTCTTATTATTGATTTGGTCTTAGCTGTTATTGGTGGCATTAACTCTGAGACTGCATTCAGCTTCTTGGGTCTTGGTATCAAGGCACCAGATACCTCTCTTGGTTATCTCTTAAGTGCTGGCTCTTCTGCAATGCTTACTACTCCATGGATGATTCTGATTCCATCGGCATTTCTGATTGTTGTTTGTGTTGGCCTGCAGCTCATCGGCGACGGCCTTCGCGATGCCTTTGACCCTTATTCACGCGCTGCTGGTAGCGTTAAAGATCAGGAAGAGGATTCTTCCATGGATGACGCTCAGCTCGGTGATCTTGAGGGAAGCATCGTTTCTGAAGAAACTACGGAGCGTGCATAATGTCTGACACTACTACTACTTCAACAAAGCAGGGAAGTGTAGAGATGGACGATGTCCTTCGCTACGAGCTGCTTGAATCAAATGGTCCAAAGGGTGCTCCAACAGGAGATCCAGTTCTTTCTGTTCGTGACCTTAAGGTTTCCTTTAATACTGAGGCTGGTCGTGTAGACGCAGTTCGCGGTGTTAATTTTGACCTCTGGGGTGGCCGCACCCTTGGTATCGTAGGCGAGTCTGGCTCTGGTAAGTCAGTAACCGCTCTGTCTCTTATTGGTCTTCTTGATGACAATGCTCACGTCACCGGCTCTATTAAGCTTGGTAATGAGGAGCTCATTGGTAAGACCGATGAAGAGATGTCAAAGCTTCGTGGTACTAAGATTTCTATGATCTTCCAGGATCCACTGTCTGCTTTGACTCCAATGTTCTCTATTGGAGACCAGCTTGCAGAAGCTCTGCTTACTCATAATCCTCACATGAGCAAGGCAGACGTTCGTAAGCGTTGTATTGAGCTTCTCTCCATTGTTGGTATTACTGATCCAGAGAATCGTCTGGATTCTTTCCCACATGAGTTCTCTGGTGGTATGCGTCAGCGTGTTGTTATTGCAATTGCTATTGCAAACAACCCTGACATCATCATCGCAGACGAGCCAACTACCGCTCTTGACGTAACTATTCAGGCTCAGATTCTTGACGTCTTGAAGGTTGCACAGAAAGAGACTGGCGCAGCAGTTGTTCTGATTACTCACGACCTTGGTGTTGTTGCAGGTACCGCTGATGACATTATGGTTATGTATGCAGGCCGTGGCGTAGAGCGCGCAAGTGTTGATACACTTTTTGCTGAGCCAAGGCATCCTTATACCATGGGTCTTCTGGGCGCTGTTCCAAAACCTCACCTTCAGGCAGAGCACAGGCTTGTTCCTATTAAGGGTAATCCACCATCACTTGCTGCCATTCCAACTGGTTGTCCTTTTAACCCACGTTGTCCTATGGCTACCGAGGAATGCTCCAAGAAAGAGCCAGTGCTGCTTCCTGCAAATGCTGCCGAGGGTCACTTGGCATCTTGCCACCACCTTCAGGAGATTTGCGAGAAGAAGCTCACGTACGCTGAGGTATATCCAGACTTTGAGCCAATCCTTCCAAAGTGGGTTGATGTTCCTCGTAACGAGCGTCCTGTTGTACTCAAGGTTGAGAATCTTACCAAGACTTTCCCTGTTCAGGGTAAGGGCTTTATTAGGCGCAGCAAGGGCACTATGACTGCTGTTGACCGTGCAAGCTTTGAGATCCATGAGGGAGAAACCCTTGCGCTTGTTGGTGAATCTGGTTCTGGTAAATCAACAACTCTGATGCAGATTATGGATCTGCTGAAGCCTGAGGATGGTCGTATTACGGTCCTTGGCAAAGATGTTGCTGAGCTTAAGAATGCTGCACAGCGTAGAGAGCTTCGTAAAGATCTTCAGGTTATCTTCCAGGATCCAATGAGTTCTCTGGACCCACGTATGCCTGTCTATGACGTTTTGGCTGAGCCACTTCAGGCACAGGGTTGGAACAAAGAGGATATTAATACTCGTATTGGCGAGCTTATGCGTCTGGTTGGTATCAACCCAGACTATGTTGACCGCTTCCCATCCCAGTTCTCTGGTGGTCAGCGTCAGCGTATTGCTATTGCTCGTGCTCTTGCAACAAGTCCAAAGATTCTTCTGTTGGATGAGCCAATTGCATCTCTGGACGTTTCCATTCAGGCAGGTATTATTAACCTCCTTGAGGATCTTCAGGTTCAGTTGAAGATTTCTTATCTCTTTGTTGCTCACGATCTTGCTGTTATTCGTCACATTTCTGACACGGTTGCTGTTATGCACCTGGGCAAGATTGTTGAGTACGGTGAGACTGAAGACGTCTTTACTAACCCACAAGATCCTTACACTAAGGCGCTTCTCTCGGCTATTCCAATTCCTGATCCAAAGATTGAGCGTACCCGTGAGCGCATGATTTACCAGGACGGTAAGCTGGTTCCTGCAACCCACATCTCTAACGAGTAACAAAGATTCAATAAATTTTCTGAAAACCCGCACTTAAAACCAGGTGCGGGTTTTCTTTGTTACAAATAGTGAACCAGGTTGTTACGGGAATGTTTCTGCTATGGAGTATTTTCAGGCAATTTCGTATAGTTAAGTGAATATCTGTAGGCCTTTAACGAAATGGGTGATCATATGGCTGACAGTTTTTCCCGTCGTTCGTTCTTTGCTCTGACTGGAATCACCGCCGCAGGCCTTAGCCTTGCTGGTTGTGCTCCATCAAATCCTCAGAGCAGCTCTTCCAATACTGGAACTGAGCCACAGGACGGCTCCCCTGCAAACACTCCTCTGGATCAGCTTCCACTTCCAGAGAAGGGCAAGACGTACAACAATCCTAAATCTCGTGATGAGGTTAAGGATGGCGGTACTCTGACCCAGCCAATCAACGAGATTGGTCCACAGTGGAATTACTACCAACTTGCTGGTAATACCTCTTACATGAACATCCTTCACGGTCTTATCAACCCTCGTGACCTGTTCCTTAACAATGCTGATGGTGATAAGTTTGAGCCAAACAAGGATTACATCAAGGAATTCAAGGTAGAGGAGAAGGACGGCAAGCAGGTTGCTACCCTGACCTTCACTGATCAGGCTACCTTCAACGATGGTACCGCTATTGATTGGACCGCAATTCAGACCGCATTCATCACTATGAGTGGTCAGAATAAAAAGTTTGCGGTTTCTTCAACTGATGGTTATAACAAGTATGAGTCTGTTGAGCAGGGTGATACTGCTAAGACTGCTGTTATTACCATGAAGGAAGCAGTCTATCCAATCGAGAGCATTTTGAGCTATGCTCTGCACCCAAAGCTTCAGGATCCAGACTTCTTCAACAATGGCTACAACAATGAGCCACACAACGAGCTTGGTTCTGGTCCTTATATTGTTGATTCTTTCGATGACTCTGCTGTAACCTTCAAGCCAAATCCAAAGTGGTGGGGTGACGCTCCTAAGCTTGATACCCTTGTCTACAAGCAGATGGATACCCAGGCTTCCATTAACGCATTCAAGAACGAAGAGACCGACACTACTGGTTCTTCCGTATCTGGTTCTGCTGAGCTTCTCTCTAACTTCACCGGTCTTGGTGATAAGGTTCAGATTCGCCGTGGTCTTAGTATGTCCATTGCTGTTATTGAGATTAACTCTACGCGTGGCGTTCTTCAGGACGTTGCAGTTCGTAAGGCATTCTGCCAGGTTGTTGATCCAGCAACCATTGTTTCCATTGTCTTCCAGGGTGTTAACTGGAAAGAGGACGCACCAGGTTCTATGCTTTGGCCTTACTGGGCAGCTGGCTATGACAACAACCTTCCAGACGATCTCAAGAACCTCAAGTCTGTTGACGAGCGCAAGGCTGCTGCTAAGAAGACCCTTGAGGATGCAGGCTACAAGCTCAACGGTGATTACTACGAGAAGGACGGTCAGCAGGTAACCTTCGCTTACACTTTGTTCGGTGATGGTACTACTGTTAAGAACCGTGCTGCTGCAATCCAGAAGATGTGCAAGGATGCTGGTATTAACCTCACTCTTGATTCTCACCCATCTTCTGAGTTCTCTGATGTTCTTACCTCTGGCTCTTGGGATGTCTGCCTCTTTGGCTGGGTTGGTAGCTCAACTTCTTACAACAACGGTGGCCAGCTCTATGGTTCTGAGTCTGGATCCAACTTTGGTCAGCAGGGCTCCGCAGAGACCGATGAGATGTTTGCAAAGGTTGTCTCTACCAAGGACTTTGATGAGCGTATGAAGCTTATGAATGATGCTGAGAAGAAGATGATGCAGACTTATGCATATCTTCCTGTCTACACTGGTCCAGACTGCTACGTTGTTAAGAAGGGTCTTGCTAACTTTGGTCCTGCACTCTTCCAGAGCGTGCCTGCAACCATTGTTGGTTGGCAGAAGTAAGCAAGGGATAAGGCGATCTTCTCGCAAGGTTCTTTTGAGAAAAAGTTTTAAATTTTCTCAGTAAAGTTGCCAGAAGATGTGTTAGTATATCCCTCGCTGCAAAGCAAGTCGGAGTGGCGGAATTGGCAGACGCGCTAGCTTGAGGTGCTAGTGACCTACTAACGGTTGTGCGGGTTCAAGTCCCGCCTCCGACACCACGGAATTTCGGCGGATCTCTTCGGAGGTCCGCCTTTTTCGTATACTTAGGCAATGTGATTTGTTTTTCCTCGCTGGTAAGGAGTGACTGTGGCAGATAACAAACTGAGCGTAAGGCGTGTTGAGGGAGTTGTCGACGGGACCGTTGCTGCAACTCTGTCTCAGTTGCTACGCCTGACCAGCGATGCAGTCATTGTTTTTAATATGGAGGGCATGGTTCTTCTCGCCAATGAAGAGGCCGAAACCTTATTTGCTAAGGAAGACGGCACCATTGCCGGCCTGGATGTTCGCTTTTTGTTTACCCCTGCAAATCAAGAAAACTTGCAGAAGGCGTTTTCTGTAGAGTCGTTGCCGTTTGCGATTGATGGCTCCACTTCCATGGTGGCCGCTCCTGCGCAAGATGGCACATCGCAGGTTTTGAGTGTGCGTGCAGATTATGTGGGTGCTCCTACACAGGCTATTGTTTTGACTGCCTCTAAGCTTCGTGACATGGCTAGCCCTATGCACGATGATGAACGAATGGTGTTGGACCTTCGCCGAGCCAACAGGAGGCTCTCAGGAGCGCTTCAGATTGTTTTGGACACGCTTGACTCGGAAGATATGGGTCAGCTTATCGAGCGCGTGTTAGAAGAGCTCTCAGAGACTGTCGAGGCCGATGGTGCACTTATCTATCTTGCTGAGCAAGACGGGTATCACCTTCATGGTGCAACAAAGTCTTTGAGAAGTGCGTCATTGGATAGAATTCCTCGCTACTTTGCATTTAACAGCTCTCTGGAGCGTTTGACGTTTTATTCCGAGCACGCACTTCGCTTGCATACCATGCCTTTGAACTCAAGCACGCTCAAGCAGGGAAGAGTTAAAAAGCGCAACCTTGTTAACGAAGAAACTCGTGAGGTCATAACCGTTGACGTAAGTCATTTGCCTCCGTTTACCAGCTTTCTTGTGGTTCCTGTGTGGTTTGGCGGCCACATTGTTGCTTTGATCGAGGTGGGCTGGGAGCGAAAGCGCGCGCTTTTGGTTGAAGACGCAAGACTTCTGGACTCCATTGCAAATTACCTCTCGGTACAGCTTGTGGGCGCGTTGTCGGCCATGAGAACGCAGCGTAGAGACACGCTTCGCGAGGCATTAGCGCGCGTGCGCCAAGGATTGCTTCATAGCGCTGCAGAGGGCGAGAAGATCTCTGGTGAGCGATTACAGCAGGTTATGAGGTCGGTGGGCACCGATCTGAACGCACAGGTTTTCTCGGTAGATTGCTGTGAGGTCACAGGCAACATTACGCTCCACGCACTTGGTGCTGAGCAAGCGTTTGGCGATGCTCAGAACGGTGCGCAAGACGGCGCACAGGTTGCAGTGGAGGCCGGTGGTGCGCAGGTTGCAGCGGAGGCCGGCGGCGCGCAGGATGGCGGCAACCAGATTGCGCTTCCATCGACGGTTGAGGGACTCAAGACAGGAGAGGGCGAGGCGTCAGTCAAAGAGGTTGAGCTTGAATCTGAGCTGAGTCGCGCGCTTGCTGCGCAAGGGCTGCCCTGCAAGGGAGCTGTGCTTTTCTTGGGCAAGTTTGCCGGCGAGCAGCATACCTGGCTTTTCTTGCGAGAAGAAAACGCTGAGCCCTTAAGCGACATTGAGCTTGATTTCTTGGACCGAGTGATGCTTCTGGTCCACTCGTTGGCCGTTGGTGCCGAGGAGAGCCAGCAAAATAAGCATATCTCCCAGGCGCTGCAGTCGGGCATGAAAAATGACCTGCAGAAGGTAGAAGGAATTTCTGCCGAGGGAATTTATTCGTCCGCAACCGCCGACGCGTTTGTTGGTGGCGATTTTTATAGCATGATTAAGCTGCCAGGCCGTCGTGCGTGCATTATTATGGGCGACGTTTCTGGCAAGGGTATTGAGGCAGCGTCTATCTCATCCGCAGTTAAAACGGCACTTTCTGCCTATGCGTGGGAGGGAAGAACTCCCGCTCGCATGGTGGCAACGCTGAATGAGTTCCTGCTGGGCTTCTCGAGGGTAGAGACGTTTGCAACGCTTTTTGTTGGCATTGTTGACCTTACAACTTCATCGCTGACCTACTGCTCCGCTGGTCATCCACCTGCGATTTTGGTGTCTGCTCAATCGGGCGACGCTGAGCTTTTGGACGTACAGTCGGGCGTTGTGGGCGCGTTTCATGACATGGAGTATAAAAACGGTACGATTCGCTTGCACGATGGTGATATCCTGCTGCTTTACACCGACGGAACCACGGAAGCTCGCAGCCCTGAAGGCGCTTTCTTTGGCGAAACTGGCCTGCGAGACATGATTATGAACGAGGTTCCTCGTGGCTTTGATGGCCTGCTCAATAGGTTCTTGAGCACGCTTGATCGCTATACCGGTCGAAGGCTTGACGACGACGTTGCCATGGTTGCCCTGCGCTTTGACGAGCTTGGCGGCATCGATTCTCGCACGCTCGGCGGCACTGACTCTGGCAAGCTTGGCGGCGCCGACTCTGGCAAGCTTGGCAGCGCCGATTTTGGCGAGATGAGTAACTAGACGATTTTCTCGCTAAAAAGTGTAGATATCTGAAATTCTTGTTGCTGCGCGGGAACAAGAAACGTATGTATACGCAGC
>ERZ773031.1442-NODE-1442-length-11844-cov-5.021970_pt1 | contig 11844 bp, 13 predicted proteins | sample MGYA00511666_ERZ773031 | MGnify/ENA primary metagenome ERZ773031 (study PRJEB29015, sample SAMEA2738135) | human oral metagenome | biome: human oral; feature: human-associated habitat; material: saliva | place: China | collected 2250 ...
ATATGCTATATCGTTTTTATTTAAAAAATGTAGAGTCGGAACATGTAATTACCATATTTGGTAATTTCATGTTAGTTTTCATTCTGAAACTTTTTTCAAATTTTATATTGTAATATGCCGATTGATAAAAACAGTGTTTATACTGAAGTTGAATAACAAATAAAAGAGCTAAAATTATCATATATGATAATTTTAGCTCTTTTGCTTATTTCCAAATACTTTCGATAAAAGTGTCGCGACCTGAAAGTCCGCGGTAACGTTTGTAATGTTCTGGATCCTTTTTGTAGAAATCTTGGTGATACTCTTCAGCAGGATAGAACGTGCTTGCAGGCTCGATTTTTGTCACGATATCTTTTTTGAATCGTCCGCTCGCTTGCAAGGCTGCTTTGGAAGCCTCCGCAATCTTTCTTTGCTCCTCGGAATGATAGAAGATGACTGGTCGGTATGAATCTCCACGGTCCACGAATTGTCCCATTGCATCCGTTGGGTCCGTTTGTTGCCAGTAGACTTCTACGAGTTTTTCATAAGGGAATACTTCTGGGTCGAACGTGATTTGCACGGCCTCTGTATGTCCTGTTGTTCCGCTACATACTTCCTTGTATGTCGGATTTTCTTTGTGGCCGCCTGTGTATCCTGAGATCACAGACTCGATTCCTGGTTGGCTGTCAAATGGCTTCACCATGCACCAGAAACAGCCTCCTGCAAATGTAGCAATTTCTTTTGCCATGTGTATTCCTCCTACTCTTGTTCCGGGTTCAACGAAACATCTTCCCCGAAAATGCGCATCTTAATCGCGACACCTGTTCTTGTGCCTGCCAATCCACCGAGTCCCGTTTCACGGAGTTCTCGTGGCATTCTTACCCCGATACTGCGCATCGCTTCGATGGTTTCATCGGCTGGAATCACGTTTGTAATGCCTGCAAGTGCCATATCTGCGGCAATCAACGCATTTCCCGCGCCAATCGCATTCCGCTTCACGCACGGCACTTCTACAAGACCGGCTACAGGGTCACAGACAAGTCCTAATAAATTCCCAAGCGCTGTCGCAAAGGCTTCTGAACTCTCTTGCGGCGTTCCACCGGCCGCTTCAACGGCTGCGGCTGCGGCCATCGCGCTGGCACTTCCGACTTCGGCTTGGCATCCACCTGTCGCCCCGGCAATCATCGCGTTATTGGCTACGACCATCCCAAAGGCTGCCGAAGTAAAGAGGAAACGAACTTGTTGTTCATGGTTCAAGTTCATTGTATCGGAAATCGAGAACACAACGCCAGGTAAGGTTCCACTCGCTCCTGCTGTTGGAGTCGCACACACAAGCCCCATTGCAGCATTGACTTCGTTTGTTCCAAGCGCGTATTGTACCCCCGCTAGAACACTATCGCCCGACAATGTTTTTCCACGTTCACGATACTTCTTCATCTTCAACGCGTCGCCACCCGTTAAGCCTGTTGGAGAGAACACTCCCTCTCCTTCCACGCTTCGTTCAACGGCGTTCTTCATCGTTTGTAAGTTTTTTTCCATTTTCTCCCAGATGTACTCACGACTTTGCTGGGTCATTTCCATTTCTTGTTCAATCATGATTTCCGAAATGGGCTTCTTTTGTTCTGTTGCTAATGCTACCAATTCTTTAATGGTCGAAAACATTGCAAACTTCCTTCCTTATCATCACGCAAACATGTAGATGTTATGCGTTTTTCTTAATGTTTGTATTTGTTCTTTTAATTCTGGGGATAATAAATCAACAAGCTCATATCCCATCATTTGGCTATCTTCTGTCATTTCCACTCGTTGTTTTGAAATGGTCACACCATGCTCATGTAGTAAATTATATAGAACAGGCATTTTCCCAAGAGGAACCACTTCAAGCAAGATTGGAAGAGGACCTGTAAGCTCCATCTTAAAGCCATCGACTTCGATGACCTTCACTTCCACCGCTCCGCCACCAACAGAGGTCCCGATAAGGCGAATCGTACGCTTCTCGTCGCATAAGATTAAATCCGCGGTATTGGCGTGATTCACAGGGCTTGGTTCTTTTCGTTCGACAAATTCAATATGCATTCCTTCGGACTTGGCAATCTCAACGGCACGTGGCACGCGCTCATCGTCTGTCGCAAAGCCTAAGATTCCGCTAATAATCGCAAAATCCGTTCCATGTCCCTTATGCGTTTCAGAGAATGACTCATAATAGTCGCATCTCACATTCTTTGGTGTGCCACCGAATAATTGTCTCGCAAGAGCACCAATCGCAATCGCTCCAGCAGTATGTGAAGAAGAAGGGCCCACCATAATCGGACCAATAATATCAAAACAGCTCTTATAATTTTGTACTTTATTTCCTTCCATGTCGGCCATCCTTTCTTTGCCTTTCTATCGTATCAGTATCCGCCTTTAATGTAAATTATTTTTGACTTAAAGGAGGCTCTACTCAGCGATTTTTAGCATTCTTTAACTTCTTTTGTAAAATCCCTAAATGCACTTAAGCATGAATTTTTAGAAATTTTGTTGAAACTCCTCGTAATCCCCCGCCTTTTTATGAAAACGCTATTGACGAAAGCGCTAAAAAAACTTACAATGGTATTAACTGGTAGTGACCAGTTGTAGAAGAGTTTTTTACGAAAGGAGGAACCGATATGGTAGCCAAACCTTCTCCACTCTACTCAACACTGAGTCTAGCGTTGATCGACTTCATTAAGACCAAGGGAAAAGCACACGAAAAAATGCTTTCGGAGCGCGAAATTACAAAAGTCTATAATGTCAGTCGCACCACCGTTCGAACAGCGTTGAAGGAATTGGAGACGCTTGGATATATTTATAAGCGTCATGGAAAAGGCACGTTCATTTCAACGCAATGGAAAGAACGCCAAAACTTGCTGGAAGGCTACAGTTTCACGGAACAGATGAAGGAACTCGGCAAAGTCCCTTCCACGAAAATTACTTCGCTGGATTGTTACGAAGCCGATGAATTTATCGCTCCACTCGTTGGAATCGAAGCTGGTGACAAGCTCTTTCGTCTGAAACGCATTCGGTATGCAGATGGCATTCCACTCATGAAAGAAACAACTTTCTTACCATACGACGTCTTCAAAACCTTAACGAAGACCCAGTTAGAAGGCCAATCTTTATATGAAGTGTTTGCGAATGATTTTAATCAGCAAATCCACTACGCCGATGAAGAATTCTCAGCGAGCATTCTCACGCCGGAAGAAGCGGAAATCTTGGATGTGGATCCGCACAGCGCTTGTTTACGGTTTATGCGAACCACATTAAATCCTGAAAATCGCATCATCGAATATACGATCAGTGTTGCCAGAAGCGACCAATTCTTCTACAAAGTAAGACACTATCGCACAAACAACTAAAAAAATATTTGGAGGGTATTATGTTTCAATTTTCAACAAGTCAATTAGAAGCTTTATCTGCAGAAATTACAACGCGCGAAATTCGCCAACAACCAGAATTGTGGAAAGAAGCTTTTGATTACTACAAAGCAAACTTAGAACGCATTACTGCTTTCTTAAACAACTTACCTGAAGGTCGCCTTCGCGTGATTTTCGCAGGTGCGGGTACATCACAATATGTGGGAGATACGATTCTTCCTTACTTAAAACGTACAGGAAATGAAGATCGTTTTGATTTCCAATCTGTCGGAACAACAAACCTTGTAAGTAATCCACATGACTACTTCAAAGCAGAAATTCCTACAGTGCTCGTTTCATTTGCACGTAGCGGGAACTCGCCAGAAAGTCTTGCCAGCGTGCAACTTGGCCAACAAATCGTGCGCGACTTCTATCAAATCACGATTACTTGTGCGCCAGAAGGAAAATTAGCCATTGCTGCTAAAGACGACACAAACAACTTACTCTTAATGATGCCAGACCGCTCTAACGACGCTGGTTTTGCGATGACAGGAAGCTTCACATGTATGACTCTTACAGCGCTTCTTGTATTCGACGAAGCACACTCACTTGAAGAAAAAGAAGGCTTCGTGAAAGCCATCCGTCAAATGGGTACAAGCGTTCTAGAACGTGAAGACGTGATTCAACATTACGTGAACTTAGACTACAACCGTGTGATTTACTTAGGTTCTGGTTCTCTAAGCGGCCTTGCTCGCGAAGTTCAATTGAAGATTCTTGAATTGACTGCTGGACAAATCGCAACAGCATTCGATTCTTCAATGGGATTCCGTCACGGTCCTAAATCATTTGTAAACGGCTCTTCTCTAGCCTTCGTATTCGTATCTAACGACGACTATACTCGTCAATACGACATCGATATCTTAAACGAATTACATGGCGACCAAATCGCACGCCTTGTTCTTGCGGTTGGAGTGGACGCAGAAAGTGATTTTGAAGGTCTATCATTCAGCTTCGATAAAGAATATCGTTTCGTTCCAGATGCTTACCTTGCACTTCCATATGCAGTATTTGGACAAACCGTTTCTCTACTTTCTTCTATCAAAGTTGGAAACAAACCAGACACTCCTTCACCAACAGGCACTGTAAACCGTGTCGTTAAAGGAGTAACGATTCACCCATTAGAAGCATAAATAACTTAATTGAAAAGAGATGATCCTATGACAACTTATATTTATGCCAAAGCATTTTATTTTGAAGACGAAGTGAAAGGTCCAGGATACTTACCGATCTTGGATAACGGAACTTTCGGAGCCTTCCAAACCGAAAAACCAGAAAGCGGCGCTAGCGTCATCGACTACGGCAATTATCAAATTGCCCCAGGTCTTGTAGATACACATATCCACGGATTCAAAGGCGCTGACGTTATGGATAACGACGTAGAAGCACTTCGTACCATTTCAGAAGGACTTCCTTCATGCGGGGTTACTTCATACTTACCAACAACCTTAACCGCATCTCGCGAATTATTAGCGGATGTCTGCCAAACCGTCGGCGATAACGCCACAACACTTGGCGGCGCTAAAATCAGAGGGATTTTCCTAGAAGGTCCATTCTTCTGTGAAAAATACAAAGGCGCGCAAAACCCTAAATACATGGGCGACCCTAAATCTGAAATCTTGGATGAATGGCAAGAACGCGCTGGCGGTTGGGTGAAGAAAATCGCGATTGCGCCTGAACGTAAAGGTGCCGTTGATTTCATCAAACACGCGAAAACAAAAGACATCTATGTTGCTCTTGCACATACAGATGGTACTTACGAAGATTGTAAAAACGCCGTTGAAGCCGGTGCAAACATCTTCGTTCACACATACAACGGAATGCGCGGCTTACATCACCGCGAACCAGGTGTTGTCGGCGCGGCACTCACATTGCCAAACGTATTCGACGAACTCATCTGCGACGGCCACCACGTTCACCCAGTGAGTGCAAGTATCGTGATGAAATGTTGCGGTCACGACCATGTAGCCCTTATTACAGACTGCATGCGTGCGGGCGGTATGGGCGAATGCGAATCGATGCTTGGAGAATTCCCTGTTATCGTAAAAGACGGTACGGCTCGCTTGAGGGACGGCGGTAGCCTTGCTGGAAGTATCTTAGAACTCATCCAAGGGGTTCAAAACGTTGTGAAATGGGGCATTGCGACTCCACACGAAGCAATTACAATGGCTAGCCTTGTCCCTGCAAAATCAGTCGGTATCGACGACGTTTGCGGACGCATCGACCCAGGGTATGCAGCGGACTTCATCGTATTAGACGATGAGTTACAACTCAAAGCGACTTACTTAGACGGTAAGCCATATTTCGAAGCTTAATAAAATAAAAACAACTAAAGGAGTGTTATTATGTCAAAATTAGTATTAACAAAAGGAAAATATGATCACTTAGTAAAACTTTCAAACAAAAACCATGTCATCGGTGCTTTAGCGATTGACCAACGTGGTTCATTGAAAAAAATGATTGCTGCAGGAAACCCAAATGTAAAAGGTGACGAAGGCATCATCCGCTTCAAAGAATTAATTTCTGAAGAATTAACAAAATACTCTTCTTCAATTCTTTTAGACCCAGAATATGGTCTTCCAGCTGCAAAATTACGCCACGAAGACTGCGGACTTTTAATCTCTTACGAAAAAACTGGTTACGATGCAACTGAAATCGGCCGTTTACCAGACTTACTTCCAATCTGGTCTGCAAAACGTATTAAAGAATTAGGCGCTGACGCTGTTAAAGTTCTTTTATACTATGATATTGACGAAGATCCAGCCATCAACGACATCAAACATGCATGGGTAGAACGTGTTGGTAGCGAATGTGTGGCAGAAGATATTCCATTCTTCTTAGAAATTGTTTCTTACGAAGCAAGTGACGACGATGTGAAATCAGCTGCATACGCAAAAGTGAAACCTCATAAAGTAAACGATGCAATGAAAGTCTTCTCTGACCCACGTTACAACGTTGACGTATTAAAAGTAGAAGTTCCAGTAAACATGAACTTCGTAGAAGGCTTCACTAAAGAAGGCGTTGAACCTGTTTATACTCGCGAAGAAGCATTACGTTTATTCAAAGAACAATCTGAAATCACTGACCTACCATTCATCTTCTTAAGTGCTGGTGTTTCTGCTGAATTATTCCAAGAAACGCTACGCTTTGCTAAAGAAGCTGGTTCTACTTTCAATGGTGTGTTATGTGGTCGTGCAACATGGAAAGATTCTGTAGCTGTGTTTGCGACTGAAGGGGAAGAAGCTGGTCGTGCATGGTTGGCAAACCAAGGACGTAAGAACATCGAGGACCTTAATGTTGTTTTAGATGAAACTGCAACTCCATGGTTAGATCGTGTTGAAGTAAAATAATAAATAATCAAATAATATAAAGAGCGTTGCTCTTGAAACACCTGATAACCGCTGTGGTTTCTTTAAATCCTTGCGGATATCTTCATAGTAATAGTGATGAGGCACCGGCTCGAGTCTAAGGTCTCTCGCCTTTAAAGCCTCAAAGGGGACGTACGGAATTTTATTCCTACGTCCCCTAATTCGCATTATAATGCACTTCCCATCACTATTACTATAGAATCCGCAAGGTTCTCGAAACCACACTAGGTGTTGTGAGCAACGCTCTATTTTTATACTTTTACTAACCATGGGTGCAGTTGAAACCAGACCAAGTAGAAAAATGCCAATAAGAATCCTAGGTGTTTTTTTCGTAACGCTTTACTTTTATTTACTTCTTCTAACCATGGAGTGCGGAGGAAGTGAGAGAGACGAAGCAGGCGCTGATATGGGAAGTAGGTTCTTCGAAACCAAACTGGGAGTTGTTTCTTTTACTTTTACTAGCCATGGCTTGCGGGAAAGGATGACAGATAGAAAAAAGGCCGGGCGAAAACGCTCGGCCTTTTTGGCGTTGATTATTTTTTGATGCTGTATTTTGTACCTTCGAGGGATGCTTGTAAGGCGTCGACGCTTGCGTCTCCTTCGACTGTAGCTACTTTGTTTTCTAAGCTGACTTCAACGTTTGTTACGCCTGGGACGTTTGAGAAACGTTCTTTCACTGTGTTGGCACATCCTGCGCATTTGATTCCTTCTAAATTGTATTCTTTTTTCATCATAAATCTCTCCTTTATAGTTATGCTTTCCAGCGTTTTAATCTTAGGGCGTTGAGGACAACGGATACGGAACTGAAGCTCATTGCGGCTCCGGCAATCATTGGGTTGAGGAGTGGTCCGCCAAAGAGGTGAAGAACTCCCATCGCAAATGGAATTCCGATAACGTTGTAGGCAAATGCCCAAAATAGATTTTCTTTAATATTACGGATGGTTGCACGGCTGAGTTTTAACATCGCTGGTACATCCATCAAGTCGCTCTTCATTAAGACGGCGTCTGCAGATTCGATGGCTACGTCTGTTCCGGTACCGATTGCGATACCGACTTGTGCTTGTGCAAGAGCTGGGGCATCATTGATACCATCTCCCACCATCGCCACAATATAGCCTTCTTCTTGTAATTTTGAGACATAATTCGCCTTATCTTGCGGTAAAACTTCACTAAATACGCGGTCAATCCCCACTTCAGCAGCAATCGCTTGTGCAGTCCGTTCGTGGTCCCCTGTCATCATGGCGACTTGAATGCCCATTTCATGTAGGGTTTGGATGGCACGCGCGCTGCTTTCTTTAACAGTATCCGCTACAACAATCAATCCTTGTACGGCATCGTTATAGCCGATATAGAGCGGTGTTTTCCCTTGTTCGGCAAAATGATTGGCTTTGTCGTTCATCTCAACATTGGCAAGACCATTTTCACGCATCCATTTTTCGTTTCCAAGGAAGACGAGTGTTTCACCAACGTGGCCTTTAATCCCAAAACCAGGAATGGCTTCGAAGTTCGTCACTTCATCAAATGCAGCCCCTTGTTCTTTGGCTTTGGCAACAATCGCTTCGCCAAGAGGGTGTTCGGACGCTACTTCAAGGCTGGCAGCTAGGCGAATGAGGGCATCTGCATCGGTAGAATCGGCAGTGACCACATCTGTGACCACAGGAGTTCCGTTTGTGATGGTCCCTGTTTTATCGAAGACAACCATATTCACGTGGTTGGCTTCTTCCAACGCTTCCCCACTCTTAAGAAGGATTCCGTTTTCGGCCCCTTTACCAGTCCCAACCATGATAGCAGTTGGTGTCGCAAGCCCTAACGCACATGGGCAGGCGATAACGAGCACTGAGATGGTAATCGTGAGGGCAAATACCCATGATTCTTGTCCAAGGAAATACCAAGCAAGTCCAGAAACAAGAGCCAAGGCGATTACGATTGGAACGAATACTCCAGAAACCTTGTCGGCCAGTTTGGCAATCGGTGCTTTGGATCCTTGTGCTTGTTCGACTAACTGAATAATTTGAGAAAGGGCTGTGTCTTTCCCGATTTTTGTTGCTTTTAGAATGAAAGAACCTGTCTTGTTTAAACTTGCCCCAATCACTTCATCGCCAACTGCTTTCGATACTGGAATACTTTCCCCTGTTAACATCGATTCGTCAACGGTTGAGTTTCCTTCTGTCACGACGCCATCGACTGGAACTTTTTCACCCGGTTTGACACGAATGAGGTCGCCCACTTGCACTTCTTCTACAGGAACTTCTACTTCTTGTCCGTCGCGTAAAACCGTCGCCATTTTAGGAGCAAGGCCTACGAGCGTTTGAATCGCCATGGATGTTTTCCCTTTTGACACGTCTTCGAAGTATTTTCCAAGTGTGATTAAGGTTAAAATAACGCCGGCTGATTCGTAGTAAAGGTTCATCGCAAAATGCGCATGGCCTTCTAATACGTGGTACGTTCCGTAAAGGCTATAAAGGAACGCAGCGCTTGTTCCAAGTGCGACTAAGCTGTCCATGTTCGGATGTCCTTTAGACAAGGCCTTAAATCCATCCACGAAGAAACGACGTCCGAGCCAGATAATTGGGAGAACGAGCGCCAATTGAATCAACGCGTAGCTAACTGGACTTTGCATTGGGCTTAGAAAGGCTGGCATTGGAATTCCAACCATATCCGCCATTGCGATAAAGAGAAGTGGCACGGTGAAAATCGCTGAAATGGTTAGGTTTCGCTTCATTTCTCTTAAGTGCGCTTCTTTCTTTTCGTTCTTTTCTTCGAGTTCTTCTTCCACTGATTTCCCACGAGGACGAGCGCTATATCCCACACCATCGACCACTTTGGCGATGTCTTCAGGGGTCACGCTATCGTTTGCTTCAACAGTCATGATCTCTGTTGCCAAGTTGACGCTAGCTTTAGCAACGCCTGGAATTTTGCTGACGGCATTCTCGATCGTCATGGCACATGAAGCACAACTCATTCCTTCAATAATGTACTCTTTTTGTTTGCTCATTACTTTCACCGCTTTCGTTTACATTTGTAATTTACATTGTTAGTTTACACCTGTAATTTACAAATGTCAACAAGAAAGTTTGAAAAAATTTTTTTGAATAAAAAAACTCAAGCCAACAGCGATTCTGCCAGCTCGAGCTTGGATGTAATCTATTTAATTTGCTGAAGATAAAATTTCTTCTATCGTAGTTCTGATAGAGCTCACTAATTGCTCAAAATCTCGTTGGACTCTACTGAATTCTTCATGAGATGCGTTCAACTCTATTTGATACAACACTTCTAATAACTCATCTTGCTCTTCAAAAAGATAAGAAACAATCATCCGATTACTCGTCTTTGCTGAAATTTTATAGAGATAAAGGCGATCTGTAAACTCTTCAAAACGAAACTCCAACAGTTCGCCATAATATTTCGTAAACGCCGACTGGATATCTGCTTTACTAAAACTTGCATACCCACTATCAATCATGAATGATAGAACGTTATTTTTATTACGAGTATCTGCAAAGAGGTGATACGCATCCGTATGGCCATCTCCTAAATCGTTATATCCATCAGACAGTGGCGCATAAGTCACCTTTGCTCCAGAAAGCGTCAAAAACTGTGCCTCACTCGGCAGTACTTCTTCAATAGATAACAGTCTCTTAATTTCGGAAAGATGTGCATGAAGTTCTGTCACGGGACATTCGAACACGGCCTCTTGATCTGCTACATATCCACCTGTTTTCGTTGCCAACTTCAAACCTTGCACTCTACATACATCACCACGTAAAAAGATTTTGACGGAAGTGAACTTTTGGCTAAAAGCTTTAAAAGTCTTACATCCCAATTCTGTCCAAAATTCATATAAATCGCCTGTGTAGAGAGGTGTATTCTTAGAAATCTCCAGTGCTGCAGTAATGCTTTCAATGATTCTTTGATCCGTACAGCCTTTTTCAGCGCGTAAAACTGGCGGCACAATAATCGGAGCATTCGTCCCCTCTTGCTTTGAATGGGCTCCAAAAACATACCCTAAATCTTTATTAAAATAAATCGTTACTCCTGTAAACAATTCTAATTTCCTCCAACATAAAAATTCTTTATTTTGCTGAAGATAAAATTTCTTCTATCGTAGTTTCTCTCTCTTCGATTAAATCGTAAAAGCCAACATGAACACCCTCTTCATATAGCCAACATAAGTCTGTTCCATACGGCGCTTCGAAAATCTCAAGCATTACTGGAGCAATCTCATAAATGGAATCGGCTCCTAGAATTTTGAAATTCGCTGCATCTGAAAGATACTCTTCATCATCTTCAATGGATAATAGATTCCATCCGTTCAACGGAGGTAGTATAGATTGATCACGAAAAGTATATCGAATCGGCTTACCCTCAAGAATATTATTCGAAACAATAAAACCACCAAAATCACTATTATTAATCATTGTACGCCTCCATTCAATTAGGAATTAACAACATTGATGCAAAACCAAGTTGAAGATTCCATATACTTCTTAAATAAAAAATCAATCTAGTTTTCTTACTTCAGACTACTCTCCTTTTTCTAGTGGAGATACATACCCCTTTGGAAGTTTTCCTTCCGATTCAATCCAAGCCTTCTCCGCAATCGGCATCAACTCTTTTAATTCTTCTTTTGTGAAAAGCAATTGATTTTTCGGATTAGCTACCAGTACGATTGGACGCTCTATCGCTCTTTCTCTTTTTATTTTCTTTATCTCTTCCTCGGTGGGTGGCCAAAAATTGTGCTTTACTCTATAAGATACTTCTCCTAGAGTTCTCTCCCCACTCTCTATTAAGGCAAATAATTCAGCCGGTAATTCATATACCACCCGCTGAGGAGCTATTCCTCCTTCTTCAGTAACGTAATAAAGTTTATCGGCATCTCTCCATATATGCTGGCCATAGCCTTTTACTTCCTCAAACTGTATTACATCTTCCCATTTTAATGTCGTACGTCCCATACTTAATCTCCTCTTTTGAAATCCGAGAGTCGTATACTCACTCGTAGTTATATAATACCCCACTTCTAATAATCCCTGGCTTGTTGTTGGTCATTATATTGTTCATGGTTG
>ERZ773031.1446-NODE-1446-length-11834-cov-18.560149_pt1 | contig 11834 bp, 10 predicted proteins | sample MGYA00511666_ERZ773031 | MGnify/ENA primary metagenome ERZ773031 (study PRJEB29015, sample SAMEA2738135) | human oral metagenome | biome: human oral; feature: human-associated habitat; material: saliva | place: China | collected 2250 ...
GGAAATATTGTCCAAAACTGCTTTATATGTACCATAAACAGATTCATGCGGATCAGTCACAACAATAATGTTATCGTTCTTTTTAAGGAACTTATTTTGGGGGTTTCAACTTATTTAGTTTCATTTTGAAGATCATAGGTTAAATATTTAGAGAGTTGTAAAGACTATATTTTAGAGAGAACCAAGGTTCTCTCTTTTTCATCCCCAACTCTCTCCACCTAGTGACGAACTTGCTCTTCAACCTAATTTCCGGTATGATAGTAGAAAATTTTTTTTGAATCTCACTCAATCATAAAAGAAGGGACATGATATATGAAAAAGATGATGGTATTACTGGCGAGTGTGCTTGTTTTAACAGCCTGTGCTCAGTCGAAAAAAGAGTCCAAGGAGACGACTGCAAGCAAAACAGAGCAAACCTCAAAAGCCTCCTCATCTGCTAAAGAGGAAAAGGGCTTGAAATTTGTAGTTGCACCCCAATTTGAAGGAAAGACATCAGATTTGATGGAACTGGGTAAGAAGTTAGTTAAGGAGCATCCGGAAGTTGGCGATCAAGGGGATATCACTGTGTATTATACAGGGAACACCTATACAGTAGAGCAACAGGAATATGCAGTATTTATGTTGGTCAACAAAACGACAACGAATATTGATCGTGATGCAACTTTTAAAATTAGCTGGAGTTATGATGGGTAATCTGTTTACCAAGATCAAGTGGTTCAGTATAGTCTATCGAACAATCCTAAGTTACCGACCCAATCAGCGACCCTTTTATTGCTTCCTTTGACGAGTGAACAAAGCTCGATCGTAGAGAAGATATCAGATGAAACGAAGATGAGTCTGAGTATCACAGACATTTTGATGAAGTAGGTGATGGGGATGCCTGATATCAGAATACTTCTAGTCATTGGTGTGGCCGTTATTGGATTTCCTTTGTTTGTCGTACTCTTTTTTGGACATCTTTTTTATAGAAGAGAAGTTAGGATTAAGACCCTCTCGTCAAAGAGCGTTGAGGGAGTGGTAGTTGGCTATAAGAGGGCACAAATTGTAGCGGCTCCAATTGTCGAATATAGAGTGGATGGTCAGACCTATCGTAATAGTCTAAAATATTATCGGTTGGTGCGGGCAACACTTCCTTGGAAAACGAATCAAGTGGCTAGCGATATCGATTTGATGGCACAAAGGATAACCATCTACACCAATTCTACAGTCTCAAAGGGCAATCTTTTTCAAGATTCTTTTCCACTGGGATCGACCATGACGGTCTGGTATAATCCAGCCTGTCCAAAAGAATCATACGTTGAACGCTATGGTGGATTAGACAGGCTTTTTAAACGGCAGATGTGGATTGGAATCTGGATGTTGATTCTATTGCCTATTTTGGCAGTTGTGGCCATTATCATGGGGATGAAATATAAATGATGGATCGGCCCTAACTGAATAAAAGATGAAGAGAAATCACCGACCTATCGGTGATTTCAGACTGAAGAAAAAGTCCATTTGGGACTATTTTCTTCAGTCTTTTTTAAAAAATAGAGAAAGTAAAAAACTCTTAAGAATAGCGCGATATCAGCATTCCTAAGAGTTTTCACTATATGGTACCCAACCTACAAAATAGCAATGTTTCTATTGCTGGTAGGGTTTGTCTACGTTCTGAAAGAAGGAAATATTTTCCTTCTTTTAAATTAGTTGTTTTCTTCTAATTTTGACTTAATCTCATCATATGATAGAGGTTTTGCTTCTTCTTCTAATTCATGCTCTGAATTTTCAGGCATTTTTCCTGTTTCATATAATGATTTAATTTGAACACTATCCAAGGTTTCATATTTTAATAGAGCTTCAGCAATCAGTTTATGCGTTTCTCTATTTCCTTGAATAATTTCCGCAGCTTTATTACGGGCTTCATTCAACAGACCACGAACTTCTTCGTCAATTTCGTAAGCCGTTTGTTCTGAAATCATTTTTTGTGGGCTTTGAGCACCAAACATTGCATGATTTCCTTCATATTGAACAGGTCCAAGTTTTTCACTCATACCATATTCTGTTACCATCGCACGTGCCATTTGGGTTGCTTGTTCAAAGTCATTTGAAGCACCTGTTGTTTGCGAATTGAAAATAATTTCTTCGGCAACACGTCCTCCCATGAGCCCTGCTAATTGTTCTTTCATGTCTTCTTTAGAAAGTAACATTTGATCTTCTTTAGGAAGGGCAATCATGTAACCGCCTGCGCGACCACGTGGAACAATGGTAACTTTATGAACCACACGAGCATTTGATAAGACCAAACCAACGATTGTATGACCAGCTTCGTGATAAGCAACCATTTCACGTTCTTTTTGTGAAATCGTCCGATCTTTCTTAGATGGACCTGCAATAACACGATCTTCTGCTTCATCGATATCAGCAGCATCAATTACTTTTTTATTTCGACGAGCTGCAACCAAGGCTGCTTCGTTCAAAACATTTTCGAGATCAGCACCGACAAATCCCGGTGTTTGTTGAGCAACCAATTTCAAGTCCACATCTTGAGCAAGCGGCTTATTCTTAGCATGAACACGAAGAATTGCCTCACGACCTTTCACATCTGGACGTCCAACTAATACTTTACGGTCAAAACGGCCAGGACGAAGAAGGGCAGGGTCAAGGACATCAGAACGGTTAGTTGCTGCGATAACAATGATTCCTTCGTTACCTTCAAAACCATCCATCTCAATCAAGAGCTGGTTGAGGGTTTGTTCACGTTCATCATTTCCGCCACCAAGACCTACACCACGTTGGCGCCCAACAGCATCAATTTCATCGATAAAGATAATGGCTGGAGCTGCTTTTTTAGCATCTTCAAAAAGTGAACGAACCCGGCTAGCACCGACTCCGACAAACATTTCAACGAAGTCAGAACCAGAGATACTGAAGAATGGCACTCCAGCTTCACCAGCTACTGCTTTTGCTAAAAGGGTTTTACCAGTTCCGGGAGGGCCTTCAAGAAGCACACCTGCTGGGATTCTTGCACCCAATTTAGTAAAGCGTTTTGGATCTTTTAAAAATTCAACAACTTCAACAAGTTCTTGTTTTTCTTCTTCAGCTCCTGCTACATCTGAAAAACGAACTTTAATATCTTCTTTATTAGCAGCGCGGGCTTTATTACGACCAAAGTTCATGGCACCTCTGGCACCTCCGCCACCGCCTTGGTTCATCATTGAGAAGAAGAAGAACATGACGATAACAAATGGAACAATTGAAGTGAGAATTGTTATCCACATGCCACTTGAGCTCTCACGCTTGATGGTGATTTCTGCTTTGTGGTCAGCTGCTAATTTTTGTAATTCATTGACGGTGATATCAGATGGAAGGATGACACTAGTAAAGCGAGATACTTTTTGAACACTTGGGGTAAAAAATTGAATTCCTGTATCTTCTTTTGATTCTTTTGCTTTATTATAGGTCCCTGCAATTTCAATCACACTACCATTTGGTTGGTAACTGATCGTTTTTACATTATCATTTTTAATTTCTTTGACCAATTCTGTGTAGTTGATTTGCTGACTTTGACCAACTCCATTACCCGCAAAAAAGTACTGGAATCCTGTCACAGCCGCTACAATAATCAACAAATACAGAAATGGATTTCGAACAAAACCGTTATTTTTTCTGTTATTCATCTAGTCTCCTCTATTTTGAGTACACTTCCTCTTTTAATACACCAACATAGGGTAGGTTACGATAATTTTCATCATAGTCTAAACCATACCCTACAACAAACTCATTTGGAATCGTAAAGCAGGTGTAATCTGCTTCAATCTCAACCAAACGTCCCTCAGGTTTATCCAGTAAGGTAGCAATCTTTACAGATGCCGCATTTCGTTCTTCAAAGAGTTCTTTTAGACTCTTGAGGGTTTTACCTGTATCGATAATATCTTCTACAAATAAAATATCTCTACCAGTAATATCTTGGTCGATATCCTTGATAATATTAATAATACCTGAGCTTGCTGTCCCACCATGATAACTTGAAACCAGCATAAAATCCAATTCAATATGTGTATCCACGTGGTTGATCAACTCTGCCATAAATGGAACAGAGCCTTTCAAAATTCCAACAAAAATTGGATTTTTTCCTTGGTACTCTTTTGTTAGGGTTTCACCCAATTTCTTTGCTGCTTCTACAATTTCATCATGTGAAACCAATACTTTTTTTATATCTTTTTCTAACATGTTTTTACCTATCTATTTTTTGAATATAAAGACTATCTTTCATTATACCACTTTTTGAGGGCTTACTCAAATCACTCGTTACCAATCCCACTACAGAAAGAATATTATGATTCTGTTCTATAATGAGAGCTTTTTGCCGAAGCGAAATTGGAATTTTATGGTTGATAAACCACCGTCTTAATTTTTGATGGTGGCCATTAACAAGCAGCTGATCTCCTTCCTTTCTCCCTCTAATTAAGATGGGAGTTTCGCGTGAAACAGAAAGAATTTCTACATTTTCCCCTACTAATGGTTGTCCAAAAGATAGTTTATAATTTGCAATTTCAAAGATATTCCCAAATTCTAACAAAAATGGGAGGGGTTGGTCATCCGACTTTTGACTGATTTTTTGTATTTCAAAGAAATCATATTCTTGATGTAGTTCATAATTCGACTTTAAATAATGAACGCAATTTCTTTTTTTTCGCAGTAAATTTAATAATTCTTGAAACTGTACCCTACCAAGTTGCAAATCTGGAAATTGTGCCAAATACTCTTCTAATAAGAATGATTGTACAGAATGAGAATACGTTCTAAAAGAAGCTAAATCTTGAATGGTTAACTCGCTAGTCAATTCTTTCAGTGCTTGGTGCCAATGAGTCACTTCCTCTGCTAAATAACGAAGACTTGCTTGCATTTGAGGATTTTCTTTTTCAAATTCTGGAAGGTATTGATGGCGTACACGATTTCGGAAATAGTCCTGTGAGTCATTGCTACTATCTTCAAAGTGAGGGATTTCCATCAACTCATCTTTGGTAAAAATTAACAAAGGACGGATTAACTCACCCTTACCAAATGGTTGGCGTACAGGAATGCCACTTAAATGGCGTAATTTTGTTCCTCGTATTAAGCGCATGAAAGTTGTTTCAGCTTGATCATTTGCATGATGACCTGTTACTAAAACAGTGCAATCCTCTTTCTCCATAATCTGTTTAAAAAAATCATAACGAAAGGTACGAGCTTTTGCTTCTGTAAAATCACCCGAATAGTGAGCCACATGAATACGTGTCTCTCGCCTATCAGCTAGCGTTCGAAGTTCACTTTCTTCTAAATCTGATTCTGGTCTTTGTCCATGATTGACATGAGCGAGTACCAGATGGATTTTCAATCGTTCTTTATTCTTATATAAAAGTTCATACAGATTCATTGAATCCAATCCACCAGATAAGGCAACCAAAACACGGCGATGGGGAGTAAATAGATCTTGTTTTTCACAAAACTCTAAAAATCGCTTTTCCATTATTTCAATACCTCATAGATATCTTTTGAAATGTTGGAAATCGTATCATAATTCGAATGATCTGTAAAAATGGCTATTACATAGGGTGAATTTGTGTATACAATTGCAACATCATGTCTAAAATCATAGGCATCTCCAATTTTATGAGCAACCTTTACTGGAAGGTCACGCGCAATCCGTTGATCATCATATTTTGTAGAGGAGAGCGCATCAATAATAGGGCCATTTTGTTGATAGACAGCCTCCATGACATTGCCAGCCATTTCAGCGGATGCTTCTCTTTTTTCAACATCCCAATGTTTCTTTGCAATTTTATCCAAAGTTTTTTGGAAGTCTTGATCTGATTGATGAGTGACATAATAATTCAAGATATTATGTCCAACATTATCTGATTCTTTTGCAATCTTATCTACCAACTCTTGAACACTATATTCTTTTCCATCTGGTGTTTTTGAAAGGCTACCACTTCCTTCTGGTTCATAGCCACCTTTGAAATCATTGACTTCTGGAATATATTTGTAGGTTGTAGTTGGAGAAATGGCTTTTTTATTGAGCTGTTCTTGGACGTAGTACAAGTATGGTAATTTCGTTACACTGGCAGAATACATTTCTTTTTGCGGATTGATTCCAGCAGTATTTCCAGTCTCTAATTGTTTTACATAGATTCCATACGAAGGAGAATTGTATTTACTATTTAACAAGTCCTGGACTTTTTCCATTCGATTATCTTTTTCAGTAACGAATGCTTTGTTCACCCAGCCCTGACCTTCAATCTCCACAAACTCATCTCGTAAAGTCTTAGCTGTACGTAAGACTGTCACTTTTGTATAAGGAGAAAGAGGTGTATTTTTTTCTTTTGCACCATTTATTAAGGGTCGGTCATACACTTTAAAACCAGGTTTTAGCCACATGTCTTGTTTTTTTTCTTGTGTTTCTTGTACAACATCAGAAAAAATGACAGAAGAATCTGCTAATACATATCCTTTCTCTGCTATTTTAAATACAGCTTTCCCTTCATCATTTACAAAGAGTTGTTCGATTGTAAACGGTGTGTTGGGGAGAATTTCTCCTTTTGCTTTTTTCAACTGAGGATCAGAAAAAACAGAAATTTTGCGATAGACATTAGGGTTCGCTGGAATTGAAGAAAAATAAAGTTCTGATGGATGAGCCATTGTCTGAGAAGACTCAGACTGCTCGATACTCGCTGCTTGAGACCCAATAAATAAAATTGGAACTAACAATAGGAGCAGAAATCGTTTAGACACCTGTATTCCTTTCCTTTTCATCCTTTTGAAGTTTAATCATTTGGTTTTTCTTTTTTAATTCCTCTAATTTTTCATCCGAAAATTCAAGAAATTGTTTAACTGTTTGTAAGATATTTTCCATCGGTTATTGGGGGAGTAAATCTGGGATGGTATAAACATATTCACCATCTTTTGAAAAAGAATACTTAGCGCGTGCATATTTTGTTGCATAATCATCGTCTTTTAATTTTTTAGCGATGTCTTGTTGGTATTCTTTTTGTTCACTTGTTTCTTTATACTCTTTTTCCAACTGTTTGTATTGTTCTTTTTTATCTTGTAGCGATTGATAGCTCTGGGCTAAATTATAAGTTGGAAGAATAAATAATAACATGACCAATATCAAGACAAGCCCCAGAAAACGATTGCGTTTTTTTCTTTCTTCTTCTAAAAAACGTTTTCGCTGACTTTCGTCTTTGATATATTTATTGTTCATTTGAACGATATTTTTAGGCATCTTCTTCTATCCTTGTTTCACTAATTATTTCGTACATTTTGGATGCATCTTCTTTTTTTGTACTATCCAACATTTCCAAGACTTTAACCGTCAATACTTTATTTCCAAAACGAACTTCAATTTGATCATTCACTTTCAAATCCGTTGAACTTTTGGCTAATACTCCATTGACTTTGATTCGCCCTTTATCTGCAACTTCCTTTGCAACAGGACGACGCTTAATAATGCGAGAAACTTTTAAATATTTATCTAATCTCATACTGTCACCTCTAACATAGTATTGTATCATTTTTTATACATAAAATGCGAAAAATGAGCTAAGAACTGCTAGTTCTCTTCTTTTTCCTGTTTAATTTCCAATAAGGTTTGACCAAATTGCTTCAGAGCTTCCAAAATTTCAAAATCTTTCTTATTTCGAATATCGAAGATCACTTCAATCAATCCCTTTTCTTCTGCAATCTGTGCCTTTAACTGTGTCATTGACAGAGCTTTGAAATAATCCTGTGTTAAAAACAGTTGTTTGGCAATAGGTTCAAATTTCACTGTCACTTTTTGTTGTTTTCTCTCAACAAGACGGACAAAGACTTGATCCAAGTAAGCTTTCACTAAACCAATTTCAAGTAGGTAGGCCACAACATCTGGGTATTCTCCAAAACGATCGATCAATTCATCTTGCAAGTACTCATAGTCTGTCGCAGAATTCATTTCACGAATTTGTTTGTAAATTTCAATTTTTTGACGTTGATCTGAAATATATTCATTAGGTAAATACGCATCTATTTGAAGGTTCAACTCTGCATTGCTCTTTTGCCTACGATGCTCTTGGCCTTGTTTCTTAGCAATAGCTTCTTCTAACAATTGAGAATACATTTCAAAACCAACTGAATCGATGAAACCAGATTGAGAAGCTCCAAGGATATTCCCTGCTCCACGGATCGATAAATCTCGCATAGCAATTTTAAATCCAGACCCCAACTCAGTAAAACCTTTAATAGCTTCTAAACGTTTTTCAGACACTTCTGTAAGAGATTTGTCTGGACGATACATCAAATAAGCATAAGCAATTCGATTGCTTCGTCCCACACGACCTCTTAGTTGATAAAGCGTTGAAAGTCCCATATGATCCGCATTTTCAATAAAGAGTGTATTGGCATTTGGAATATCCACACCTGTCTCAATAATGGTTGTCGTCACTAAGACATCGTATTCGCCATTAATGAAATCCAACAGGGTATTTTCCAGGCGAACTTCACTCATCTGACCATGAACAAAGCCAATCGAAGCCTCTGGAATCAACTCTTTTAATTCAGACACCTTTTGTTCAATTGTATCTACCTTATTGTAAAGATAATAGGCCTGTCCTCCACGATCCATCTCCCGCAACACAGCATCTCGAATAATGGTTGGATTAGTCTCTAGTACAAAAGTTTGTACAGGATACCGATTGGTCGGAGGTGTTTCGATGACAGACAAATCTCGAATTCCTAGCATAGACATATGAAGAGTTCGAGGTATAGGGGTAGCTGTCAAGGTAAGCACATCCACCTTTTTTTTCAATTCTTTCAAGGTTTCTTTGTGCTTCACTCCAAAACGTTGTTCTTCATCAATCACGATTAAACCTAAGTCTGAAAAAACAACATCTTTGGACAAGAGCCGGTGAGTTCCAATAATAATATCCACTCGTCCTTTTTTCAACTTTTCAAGCGTTTCTTTCTGCTCTGCCTTACTCTGGAAACGACTTAAAACAGCAACCTCTACTGCAAAAGATTCAAAACGCTCCTTAAAATTGGCATAATGTTGTTGGGCAAGAACAGTGGTAGGAACCAGCACTGCTACTTGTTTATGATCATTTACTGCCTTAAAGGCTGCTCGCATAGCGACCTCTGTTTTCCCAAAACCGACGTCTCCAACCAGCAATCGGTCCATCGGACGATTCGATTCCATATCTTTTTTGATTTCTTCAATGGAACGTAATTGATCATCTGTTTCAATATATGGAAAATCTTGTTCAAAAGCCTCTTGATTTTCATCATCTTGGGAATAGGCAAAGCCTTCTAATTGACTACGCTCCGCATAAAGTTTTATCAAATCATCCGCAATGTCCTCCACCTGGGTCTGAACCTTTTGCTTCGTTTTTTGGAAACGCCCATCATTTAACTTGTTAATTTTTGGCGTTTTTCCATCACTTGCAACGTATTTGGACAACATCTGAATCTGATCGACAGGAATCGAGATGCGATCTCCATTTTGATATTGAATTGAAACATAATCACGATGGACACCCGAAATTTCAATCGTTTCAATTCCCAAATATTGACCAATACCATGAACTTGGTGAACAACATAGTCCCCTTTTTCCAGTTCATTATAATTTTTTAGGCGTTCTGCATTGGAAATATTTTGCCTGCGAATCTTTCGTTTGATCTTTTTCTGATAAATCTCTGATTCTGTAATGTAGACAATTTTTTCATCAACAAATTGAAAACCGTGAGCTAATCCTCCAACGACTAATTGACTAGCTTGAGGAATGATCGTATCCCCATCAATATAATCTAATCGAATCCCATACTCTTCTAAATTTTTATGGAGCTGTTGAAGATTGTGATGAGAAGTTGCTTGGACAATAACAGTATAGTTTGATTTTCGATATCGTTCAATTTCCTCTTTTAGTAAATCAAATTGTCCAAAAAACTCCTGCATGGGATATTGATTGAATTGATACAAATGATCAAACTTCAGATTTCCCAATCCTTTTTGAAAGTTTGAAAAATAAGTTGCAGGCGTATATTTTCGTAATGTTGTACTGGTGTCTGCAAAATACACTTGGCGAGAAGAAGCTCTATTTTTATGTAAATCTTCCGTCAAGAGATTAGCTGTATCTAGTTCAAATCTCGCTATTTGATCTGCTATTTTTTGATAATCATCCAGAAAGACTGGAGTGTGTTTAGGGAGATAATCGAATAGGGTATATTGTTTCTTGTAAAAGAAACTAATAAATTTTCTAAGATCCGGATGGAGTTTCCTTTGAGAAATATCTCCCAGAATTTCTGCTAGATAAGATTTAAATTCTTCATTTGCACTCTGTTCTTGCAATTGTTCGATTTGCTGCTGACCACGTATAAAATCTTCCTCTTGCAACAATAGATCACTCACTGCCTTCAGTTGAACTTCTTCAACATTTTCAACAGAACGCTGACTTTCTGGGTCAAAGATTCGGATTCCATCAATCTCATCTCCGAAAAATTCAATCCGATAGGGTTGGAGTTGGTCGATCTCAAAGATATCTAAAATATCTCCTCGTAGACTAAACTCTCCCTGTTGCAAAACTTGGCTCACCTTTTGATAGCCAATCTTCTGTAATGTTTCACTCAGAGTAGTTAAGTCTATTTCTTGACCAACCTTCAATTGAAAAATGCTAGATGCAAAAACTTTAGGAGAAGGTAATAGTAGTTTTATACCACTCACATTGGTCACAAGGATGCCTTGACGATCTTCTTGACATAAAAAGTTCAAAGCCTCTAATCGTGCAAATTGCCTTTCTTGTGAAGCAAAAACAAATTCTGCTAAAGGGTTATCATCTCCCAAAAATGTATGGACTTTCTCTTCTCCAAGTAAGGCAATAAAATCACTGGCCAATCGTTCTGCTTCGTTATAACTGGAAGTGATGAGGACTGCTTTTTCAATAGAATCAAAGGCTGAAGCCATTACAATAGCCTTTGTGGTCGCAGACAATCCTAAGATCAATTCCCTATTATTTTTTTGCAAACCTTGTTGCCAGGATAGAAGGTTGGAGTTTTGACTCACTAAATCAATTACATTCATCTACTTACCCGTTGTATTTCTGCATGCTTCTTTCAAAATTTTCTTCTACCAAGTAATCGTTAACCGCTTCTTCTACTCGATCGATTGTTTGTAGAATAGTGATGTAATCGTCTTTATCAAATTTTCCTAAGACATGATGAACAACTGACATGCCCTGCTTAGGTCTTCCAATTCCAATCTTAATTCGATAAAAAGTCTGAGTTCCAATATGATTGATAATCGATTTGATTCCGTTATGACCTCCAGCTGATCCTTTAGCTCGAAGACGAATCTTACCAACTTCCATATCTAAATCATCGTAAATAACCAAAAGATCTTCAATATCCAGACCATAATAAGTCAGAAGGGCATGGACTGCTTTTCCACTCTCATTCATGAAAGTGGTCGGCTTTACAAAATAGACCTTTTCTCCATTCAAAAATGTTGAGGCGATATCAGCTTGAAAAATCTTATCATGGGAGAAAGTAAGATTTAAAGACTTTGCCATTTGATCAACTAACATAAAGCCTACATTGTGTTTGGTTTCAAAATACTTATCACCTGGATTTCCCAATCCAACAATTAATTTCGTCATCTCTTTCCTTTCAAAACACTAAAAGGGTTGGAAATATTTTTTCCAACCTTTACATTTTTTAACTCTCTTATACATTAAAACGGAATTCCATGATGTCCCCATCTTGGACAACATATTCTTTTCCTTCTTCGCGCAAGCGTCCTGCTTCTTTTACAGCCTTTTCAGAACCGTATTTGACCAAATCATCATAGG
>ERZ773031.1448-NODE-1448-length-11823-cov-6.608090_pt1 | contig 11823 bp, 2 predicted proteins | sample MGYA00511666_ERZ773031 | MGnify/ENA primary metagenome ERZ773031 (study PRJEB29015, sample SAMEA2738135) | human oral metagenome | biome: human oral; feature: human-associated habitat; material: saliva | place: China | collected 2250 ...
GAAATCGATGGTATTTTTTGTATCTATTTTAAAATAAAATGAAAAAACATTCAAAATGTTGACAAAATCACAATAAAAAGCTATAATTCGTCTATATAGAGTTAAATAAAACAAATTTATAGGAGGAGAGAGATTGAATAAGAATTTTCAAAAAATTGAAAAAGATTTACGTTCTATTGCAAAAAGATATAAAAGTGTTAAATATTCAATAGGTTTAGTAATTCTATTTTTAATGATGGGGTTAAATGCTTTTTCAGAAGAGGTAAATACAGATCAAAATGTAAGTAATTCTGTTGAAACAATAGCAACAAGAGAAGACATAAAAGATTCTGTAGAAGGGCTACAAGAAAAAATTAGGGATGCAAGAGCAGAAAATACAAAATCTATAGAATCATTAAGATTGGAATTAGTTCAATTAATGGAACAAGGTAATCAAGTAGTAAAATCTCCTTGGTCATCTTGGCAATTTGGAATAAATTATATATATGATAATTGGAGTGGAACATATAAAGGAAGTGGAGATAAACCAGATAAATATGTTTACAATAGTATTTATAGAAGAGGAAATTGGGAAGAAAGAAATGCTATAGACACAATTGCAGGGAAAAGTGTCGATGGTGATCCTATAACACCTGGAAATGAAAATACAAGTACTTGGCAAACAGCAACTACACCAACAGGAGTTACAAAATTAAAAAGAGATACTTCAATAGATGCATCAACAAATGGTAAAAGAGAATGGGGACTTGTTGAGCTTAGAAAAATAAGAGAACCACTTAATGAAGTAGAAATATTTGCAAATGTTTCACCAAAAGAAGTTAAAAAGGATAAGCTGGATATACCTGTTTCAGTGACACCTCCAGCTACATTGTCTGCACCAGTTGTAAAACCAAATGTAAATAAACCAACTGAGGCACCAAAAGTAGACTTACCAAATCCACCAGAATTAGAGATACCAGGAGATCCTAATTTAAGTTTTAATCCAACTATATCTGTATTGAAAGTAGAAAAAGTTGGAAATATAACTGTAAATCCTGGAGCTGTAAATCCAGTAGATTTTATCTTAGCACCAAGTGGTTTAACAGATAAAAATTCAGGAAGATATTTTCATGGTAATCAAGCTGGATATAAAAATTATGATTTAAATGGTAATAATATAACTGTAGATTACAAAGATGCAAGTGGAAACTATCAAAAAAATTATATTTCAACTTGGGGTAGAGTAACAGGTTTAGATGGTGTAGATACAAATGTAGATGTAACGTTTGGGGATACTAGAGCATTTATGATAGATGAAGGAATTGATTCTAATGATGCTACAATCAAACCTTTTAGATATATAGGAACTATAAAATTAAAAGAAACAAAAACAGTAGGTATAGATGTACAAGGGACACATACTAACTACAGTGGTGGTTCTGTTAATCCAACTTTTAATACAATTGATAAAGTAGCTAATATAAAAGTAATCAATGAGGGAAATATAATTGGAGAGGGAGCAGTAGGAAGAAAAAATCAAGTAGCTTTTGGTTTTAATAACTTTGATGCTTCTTCTAATAACACAAGAACAGAAATGATAAATAAGGGAACAGTTACTTTAGAGGCTGAAGAAAGTGTAGGGATACAACTACGTCCTGAAGATCCTAATGCAAGTGGTGCATCTGATAGATTAGGATTAAATATGATGACTGGAGAAAATGAAGGTACTATCACAGTAAATGGAGCTGGAAGTTTTGGAATATTAACAGTAAAAAATAAAAATCCAAACACTAAAGCATTAGCAGCACCTAAAACTTATAGTAATTATGGAGTAACAACATCAGCAGGTGGACAAATAGCTAGTAGAGCTCAAGAAGACTATAAAAGTCTTGTTAAAAATACTGGAACAATAAGTATCCAAAGTGATAATTCAATAGGAGTTGGAATTTTAAATTCAATACAATCTGTTGAAGTAGGTAAATTTATAGATATAGGTACAGCAGCTTTAGGAACTTATGGAGATAAAAATGGAAATGGTAAAGTAGATGGTGCTGTTGGAGTATACACAGAAGAAGCAACAAGACCTGTAAAAGGTAGAGTATATACTTATACTACTGATGCTAACGGAGTTACAAAAGAAACTATAACAGCAGGTGGAAAAGATGACCATGGACTTGAAAATACTATTGGAATAGAAGATAAATCGCAACCTTATACAGATTCAACAGGAGCTACAAAATATAAACGTACTGGTCAACAAGTAGGAACTGATACAGTTGAAGTTAGTGCAAAAATAACTTTAGGAAGCAATTCTACAAGTAGTTTTGGACTTAGAAACAGTAATACTGGAAGTATAACTTTAGTTAGTGGAGGAAAAGTTAAAATTGAAGGTGAAAAGAACTTTGGAGCTCTTTCTAACGCAGCAGCAGGAAGAATTAATATAAATCATGGTGCAGAAATTGAAGGTACTGGAAAAGAATCTATAGGTTATGCTATGTTACAAGGAACAGGTATAAATGCTGGAACAATTGATATTAAAGGAGCCACAACAAATACAGCAACTCCAGCAGCATATAATGGAAGTATAGGTTTCTACGGAGTAAAAGGAACTTTTACTAATACTAGCACAGGAAAAATAATAACAAGTGGAACACTAGCTCACTCTGTTGTTCTTAAACAAAATAGTACAACTCAAGGTGAGATGACATTTAATCATTATGGAGAAATAAATGTAAGTTCTGCTAGTACAAAACCTGGAAATATAGGAGTGTATTCAGATGGATATGCACTTGCTAATTTCTATGATGGTTCTAAGATATATGTTGGAGATGATTCTATAGGTATTCATACTCCTAAAAGAGATGGTTTTAATCAAACTTTTAAAAACCATGGAACTTTAGGAATAAAAATAGGGGCAAGATCAACTTTTGCATACTTAGATGCAGATGGAACTTCTACAGAAACAACATTAAAAGAATTTTTTAACCTTGGAAATGCAAAAGTAGTTATCGAAAGTGATATGGGAGAAAAATCTAGTTTAGTTTATGCTAACAATCAAGCAAAAGCTCTATTAGATGCGGACTATACTATAACTAAAGGAGACGCAAATGCTTCTACTATAGCATTACTAGCTACAAATCAATCTTCAGTGACTGTTGATACTGGAAAAACATTAACAACAAATACACAAGTTGCCTTAGCAGCAGTAAACGGAACAACTACAGCTGGTAGTGGTTCTACAGCTGAAAACAAAGGAACAATAGTTTCTAATAGAACAAATAATGGTATAGGTATCTATGCAAAAGAGGTAGGAAGTAAAGCAACAAATGACGGAACTATCACTATGATGGGTAAAGAAGCTGCTGGAATGTATGGAGAAGACATTACTACATTTGAAAATAAGGCTGGAAAGTCAATAGAGGTAAAAGAAGAAAAATCAGTTGGAATGTATGCTAAAGCAACTGGAACTAATACTTTAACAGCTCAAAATGATGGTAAAATAATAACTAATAAACAAAAATCTGTAGGTATATATTTAGAAAATGCTACAACAGGTCCTGTAATAGCTAATTTAAAAGCTTCTAATAATGAAATAGAAATCAAAGGTGGAACAGAATCTATAGGAATCTATGCTCCAGCTTCTACAGTTTCTAAAGTTGGAAAAGTAACAATGGCAGATGCTGTAACAAAGTCTATAGCTGTATATCTTTCTAAAGGAGCTCAAGCAACTACAGTTGCTACAGATGAAATAGATTTAGGAAAATCTGCAAAAAATATTGCTTATTTCATAAAGAATAAGGATACAGGTTTTGGAACAAGTACAGTTATAGGAAAAGTTTCTGGATATGGAGTTGGAGTATATTTAGAAGGAACTTCTACAGGAGATATAGCTAAATTAACAGCAACTTCTCCTAACTTAAATTTCACAACTGGTAATGATAGTGGAAATGGAATTGTAGGTCTATATCTAAAAGGAAATACAGACATATCTGCATATAATAAAACAATTACTGTAGGAGATACAGTGGTAGATGCAACAACAGGTAAAGATATAGCTCCAACAATTGGAATTTATAGTGAAAAACAAGGAACTAGTCTTACAGCACCATATGTTGTTAAAGCAAATATAACAACAGGTAAAAAAGCAGTAGGTATTTTCAGTGCACCAGGAACTAATAAAAGTTACATAAAATATGAAGGAACACAAATGAATCTTGGAGAAGGATCAACAGGATTCTATGTAAATGGTGGAACAGAATTAGCTTCACCAACTATTAATTTAAATGGTGGTTTAGTAGCTTATGTTACTGAAGATTCTACATTTAAGGGTGGAACTGCTACTATTAACTTAACAAAATCAGGTATTGGAGTTTATGGTGAAAAAGGAGCTGTAGTTGAAGTAGGTACTTGGCACTTTAATAATAATGGTCATGCTGCTGAAGAAATTAGATTAAGAGAAGGTCAAGCTAAAGTAATAACAGATAAGACTTTAAAACCTAAGATGGTATTAACTCATGTAATTAATGGAGAAACATATCTAGATACAGGAAAAACAGTAACTGCTATAGCAGATGCAGGTCATACACAAGAAGAAAATATAGGGCTTATGGCTGAAGGAGTTAAAGCTACAACAGCTCCTGCAAATATATTAGCAACAGGTGGTTGGAAAGAAGCTGATTATGAAATAACAAACTATGGAACTATAGATTTTATAACTTCTAAGAAGTCAACAGCTATCTATGCAGAATCAGCTAGAGTTAAAAATGATGGAACTATAAAATTAGGAGAATCATCAACAGGAATCTATGGTGTGTATAAAGCAGATACTGCATCATTAACAGGTGTAACTAATACAGTAAAAGTAGCTACAACAGCAAATTCTAATATAAGCCTAAAAAAAGGTTCAACAGGAATGTATTTAGTGAATGCTGAAAATCTAACTACTGCAGCAGGAGGAACTATTCAATCTGTAACAGGAGAAACTAATAATGTTGGTATCTATGCAATAAATGGAGTAGTTGATGTTCCTACTACAGGAACTACAGCAGAAATAGCTGAAGCTACTACATATAATACTAATCAAAACAACTTTAAAACATTAACTATGGATAATAAATCAGATATTACTTTAGGTAATGGTTCAGTTGGAATTTATACTAGAGGACAATCTGATACAGTTAGAAATACTGTAAAAAATGATGGAAATATCACAGTAGGTGATACTTTGACAGGAGCACCAGCAGTTGGAATCTATGCAGAAAATACTAATTTAACTCAAGGAAATACTGGAACACCTGATATTACAGTAGGAGAAAAAGGTATAGCTTTATATGGAAAAAATAGTACAATAACAGCAAAAGGTACAGTTAACTATAGTAATAAAGGTATTTTAGGATATTTTGAAAACAGTACTTTTACTTCTCACTATGGAGATTTAACTGCTCATCAAAATACTATGTTATTCTTGAAAAACAGTACTGGAAATATGAATGGAGCAGGGACTGATATAGACATAACTGTTCCTGATAAAGCTGCAACAAGCGATTCATTTGCAGGAGTATATGTTGAAGGTACATCTACATTAAATGGAGTTAAAAAGATAACAGTAGGAGAAAACTCTAACGGTATTTTCATGAAAAATGCTACTTTCACTTCAAATGTAACTGATATAGAAAGTACAAAAGAAGGTGCTAAAGGATTATTAGCAGTAGAATCTGATTTAACTAATAATAGTAAAATTACTTTAAGTGGAGATAGTTCAATAGGAATATACTCTGATGCAAGTAACGCTAAGACTATTACTAATAATGGAAAATTAACTATATCTGGTAAAAAGACTTTAGGAGTATTCTTAAAAGGAAGTCAAACATTTATAAATACAGCTGATATAGATGTAGCTGATACAACATCTTCAGTTCCAGCAGAAAAAACAGTTGGAATCTATACTAAAGATGGAACATCAACTATAAAACATAACTCTGGTACAATAAATGTTGGAACAAAATCTATTGGTATCTTCTCAGCAACAAATTCTGGTGTTGAAGTAGATACTCCAGCTAAGATTAATGTAAAAGATGAAGCAATAGGAATCTATAAAGAATCAGGAACAGCTCTTCTAAAAGGTGAAATAAATGTAGATCCTCATACAAGTACTGTAGCAAACAGTGAACCTGTTGGACTTTATGGATTAAATGGAGCAGATATAACTGATAGTGCTTCTAAAATAGCAGTTGGGGCAAAATCATTTGGATTTATCCTTGAAAATGAAACTCCTGCAACTACAAATAAATATACAAGTACAGGTGCAGGAACAGTTAGTCTAGGAGATGACAGTGTATTCCTATATTCTAATGGACAAGCTAGTCTTACAAACGGAAGAGATATTTCTTCTAACTCTAAACGTTTAATAGGTTTCTATATTAAAGGAAATGGAACTAATAGAGGAGATCTAACAAACAATGCAACTATAGATTTCTCTAATTCTCTAGGAAGTATAGGAATATATGCACCAGGAGGAAAAGCAACAAATAATGGAAGAATCTTAGTAGGAGATACTGACTCTATAGATCCAGCAACTGGAAAAACATATACAGATGTTTCAAAAATTATTTATGGAATAGGAATGGCTGCAGATAATGGTGGTCATATCATAAATAATAATGAAATAAGAATATATGGTGACAAGTCTATAGGTATGTATGGAAAAGGTGTAGGAACTACAGTTGAAAACAACGGTAAGATATTCTTAGATGGAAGCAGAGCAACAGCTACAAATAAAATACAAAGTATGATAGGAGTATATGTTGACGAAGGTGCTACATTTGTAAATAAAGGGGATATAAGAACTGCAGATGCCTATGCTGGAAAAGATGTTGGTGGAACTATAAAAGTTGATGATAATGTTTCAGGACTTGTTGGAGTTGCTGTAATGAATGGTTCAACTTTAGAAAACCATGGTAACATCGATATAGATGCTAATGAAAGTTATGGAGTTGTAATCAGAGGTAAGAGTCCAACTCAACCAGCAGTTATTAAAAACTATGGAAACTTTAGAATAAATGTAAGAGGTAGAGGAACTTATGGTGTTAGCTACAAAGATATAAGTGCAGCAGATCTTGCAGCTTTAGAAGCTATAGTTAACTCAAAATTAAAATCTGATGCAACTGGGCAAGAATTAGTAGCAGCAGCTGGAACAGATAAGTCATATGAAGGAGTAAGTATAACTATCCAAAATGGAAAACCTATATTTACTAGAAATGGAGTAACAGTTTCTGATGATGAAGTAGAAAAAATCGAAAAGATTATAGGAGAAGCAACTTCAAACTTAGGAATGTCTGATGTTGGATTCTATATAGATACATTGGGAAGAACTAAACCAATTGATATCAATGGAGCAACACCTCCTATAAACAGTCAATTAATAGTGGGAACTGAATATTCAGAACTTACAAATAAGAAAGAATGGTTTGTAAAAGATGATGTAATAGCTCCTTTCTTACAACAAATTCAAGGAAGAAACTTTAAATTAACATCTATAGCTGGTTCATTAACTTGGATGGCAACACCTGTTTTGGATAACTATGGTCAAATCAAAGGTGTGGCTATGACTAAACTTCCTTATACAGCATTTGTAGAAAAATCACATAATGCTTGGAACTTTGCAGATGGATTAGAACAAAGATATGGAATGAATGCTCTTGATTCTAGAGAAAAACGTGTATTCAATCTATTAAATGGTATTGGAAAAAATGAGGAAATTCTTTTAACACAAGCATATGATGAAATGATGGGACACCAATATGCTAATGTGCAACAAAGAATTTATGAAACAGGAAATATCTTAAACAGAGAATTCTCTTATTTAAGAAATGCATGGTCTAATCCAACAAAAGATGCTAATAAAGTTAAAGTTTTCGGAACAAATGGAGAATATAAAACTGACACTGCTGGAATTATAGATTACAAATATAATGCTCAAGGAGTTGCATATGTTCATGAAGATGAAAGTGTAAAACTTGGAGAAACAGTAGGTTGGTATGCAGGTTTAGTCCACAATAGATATAAATTTGAAGATATAGGAAGATCAAAAGAAGAAATGTTACAAGGAAAAGTTGGAATGTTTAAATCAGTTCCATTCGATGATAACAATAGCTTGAATTGGACAATATCTGGAGATATATTTGTAGGATATAACAAAATGCATAGAAGATTCTTGGTTGTAAGCGAAATATTTAATGCTAAATCTAGATACTATTCTTATGGACTTGGAGTAAAAAATGAATTAAGTAAAGAATTTAGATTATCAGAAGGGTTTGCATTAAAACCTTATGGAGCATTAAGATTAGAATATGGAAGAATGTCTAAGATAAGAGAAAGATCAGGAGAAGTAAAACTAGAAGTTAAATCAAATGATTATATTTCTATAAAACCTGAAATTGGAGCAGAATTATCTTACAGAGCTTTCTTTGGACCTAAATCATTAAAAGCAGCAGTAACTGTAGCTTATGAAAATGAATTAGGAGTATTAGCAAATCCTAAAAATAAAGCTAGAGTAGCAGGAACATCAGCAGATTGGTTCAATATCAGAGGTGAAAAAGAAGATAGAAGAGGAAATGTTAAGACAGACCTTAATATCGGTGTAGATAACCAAAGAATTGGAGTAACTGGAAATATTGGTTATGATACTAAAGGACATAACATAAGAGGTGGAGTAGGACTTAGAGTTATATTCTAAAATAGAATTAAGAGAATTTTTGAGAATAAAAAACTTAAGAATTCTCTTTTTTATATCTATAAAATATCTATATTGCTAAATTTTCGAAAAAATGGTATTATCAATTAACAAATTAATGTTAGGAGGTAAATTATGAATTTTGAAACTATTGAAGGAATCTTAAATATCAATTTAAATTCCACGATGACATTAGCATTGGCAGCTGTACTATTAATTATGGGGTATTCAATAAATAAAAGACTTACCATACTTAATAAATATTGTATTCCTGCACCAGTTGTAGGTGGATTTATTTTCATGTTTTTGACTTGGATTGGACATGTTACAGGGACATTCAAATTTAATTTTGAGAATATTTTCCAGTCAACTTTTATGCTTGCATTTTTTACAACAGTTGGATTAGGAGCAAGTTTTGCTCTATTAAAAAAAGGTGGAAAACTTTTAATAATTTACTGGCTAGTTTGTGGAATAATATCAATTTTTCAAAATATAATAGGGATAACTATTACTAAGATAACAGGTTTAGAAGCACCTTATGCACTACTATCAAGTGCTATATCTATGATAGGAGGACATGGAGCAGCACTAGCTTATGGGGATACTTTTGCAAAAATGGGTTATGAAAATGCACCATTAGTTGGAGCGGCAGCAGCTACATTTGGACTTATAACTGCTGTTTTAATAGGTGGACCTCTTGGAAGAAGACTGATAGAAAAAAATAATCTAAGACCTGATAATACTGAAAACTTTGATCAATCTGTAACAGAAATAAATACAGATAAAGGAGAAAAACTATCAGATTTAGATGTAATAAAAAATGTTGTTGTTATTTTAGTTTGTATGGCTATAGGTAGCTATATTTCAACATTAATAGGAAAGTTAATAAAAATGGACTTCCCTTCTTATGTTGGTGCAATGTTCATGGCAGTTATTGTAAGAAATATAAATGAAAAAACTCATTCATATAATTTTAATTTCTCATTGGTTGATGGTATAGGGAATGTTATGCTTAATCTATACTTAGCACTTGCACTTATGACTTTGAAACTTTGGGAACTTTCAGGACTAATAGGTGGAGTTCTTTTAGTAGTTGCTTGTCAAGTAGTATTTATGATAATAATAGCATACTTTGTTGTATTTAGAATACTTGGATCTAATTATGATGCTGCAGTTATGTGTTCAGGACTATGTGGACATGGACTTGGAGCAACCCCTTCTGCAATAGTTAATATGACAGCGATAAACGAAAAATATGGAATGTCAAGAAAGGCTATGATGATAGTACCAATAGTTGGAGCATTCTTAGTAGATATAATCTATCAGCCAGCAACAGTTTGGTTTATAAAAACTTTTGTACAAAATTATGTAGGATAGATAAAAATTTAATGCAATTTATGAAAGAGGATTAACTTCTAAAAATAGGAGTTAATCCTTTTAATTTTCAAAGGCTATTTTTAGTCAAAAAGTATTAATATTATTGACAAAATCTAGTATTAAAGTTATAATAAGCTAATATATAAATAACTTTTAGGGGGGAACAAAAATGGGAAATAACAGTTTACATAACACAGAGAAAAATTTACGATCTATAGCTAAAAGATATGAAAATGTAAAATATTCAGTTGGACTTGCAGTTCTTTTCTTAATGAAGGGGACAAGTGCATTTTCTGATGAAAATAAGATACAAGAAGTAGAAAAACAAAAAGAAGCCATAACAAACGATCAAATAGCAAAATCAACAGTTAAAGAAGTAAAAAAACAAGAAACAAAAAAAGTAAAAACCGCTACACAAAAACCAAAAGCCTCTTGGGCAACTATGCAATTTGGTGCTAATGATATGTATAGCAATTTTTTTGTTACACCAAAATCTGAAGTAGAAAAGACTTCAATTGTAAAAAGTGAAAAAACTGTTTTAGTAGCTAGTGCAGATAATAGTACAAGTTTACCTATGCTTGCTAAACTATCATCAGATATAGAGACTACAAATACTCCTACAATGGAAGAGATAAAAACAAGTAAAGAAAATCTAAGAGATTCTGTAGGAAATCTAAAAGATAAAATAGATGTAGCAAGAAGAGAAAATAATAAAGAAATAAACGGATTAAGGTTAGAATTGATTCAACTTATGGAACAAGGAAATCAAGTTGTAAAATCACCTTGGTCATCTTGGCAATTTGGAGCTAACTATTTCTATGAAAATTGGGGTTCTGCGTATAAAGGAAGAGGAGATAAGTCTGAAAAATATCCATTTGAAGGAATTTATACAAGAAACTCTAACCTATTTACAAGAAATATATCTCCTAATAGTGAGCTATATAAAGATTATGTAAAAACTATAAAAGATGATGCAACTAACTCAGCTTTAAGTTCAACTTTAAATGCAAGAGGAAGAAGTACAAGATATGGATTGGCTAGTAATAGTGGTATTCAAGAGCCAGTGGTTTCAATAGAAATAAATGCTGCTATTAAGCCAAAGAGTATAGAAAAAGCTCCTATAACTTTGAATTTTACAGCACCAAATGCACCAACTATACCTACTCCAAGTATTGCACAAGTGGTGCCACCAAATCTAACTTTACCTGAGCCAAAAGCTCCTAGTAAAGAAATAAGTATAGTAAAACCAAATGCAAATCCTTTTACTGGTTTTTTCTTTAACTCTAATATAAGTTCAATTACATCAGGGGTAGGAAATACTGATATGGTACTTTATTCAGGAGTAAATCCTGATGATATAAAAGCAGGGAAAGTAGGAGAACAAGTAAGACCTGCTTTAAAAACTGGTGCTTTAAATACAACTTTAGGAGATATTACTGATATTAATCAACGTCCTACAAATATCTTATATAGAATGGCTCCAAGCTTAAATAATCTAACTTTTCATATAAGAGGATATTTTGGAGATGGATCAGATGGATATGTAGATGCAGGTAGTGGAGCTACAGGAGGTTCTGATACAGTAGGAGGGCCAACTTTAGGAACAATAGGAGTACATACATTATTAAATGGAACTGTTAACAATGTAACAGCTAACCTTTATGGAAGAGCAGGTTTCTTAACATCAGAAACTTGGAGACATGGAAAAGTTACTATGCATAATACAAATGTAAATG
>ERZ773031.1449-NODE-1449-length-11818-cov-29.908782_pt1 | contig 11818 bp, 9 predicted proteins | sample MGYA00511666_ERZ773031 | MGnify/ENA primary metagenome ERZ773031 (study PRJEB29015, sample SAMEA2738135) | human oral metagenome | biome: human oral; feature: human-associated habitat; material: saliva | place: China | collected 2250 ...
TATAGGAAATGGCATATATTTTTCTTATAGATCAAAGGAAGAAGAACTTGATATGTTAAAAGATGCCCTAGAAAATTCGGACTCTGTTGTAATCGGAGCTGGAGCAGGATTATCTACTTCCGCAGGATTTACATATAGCGGCAAGAGGTTTGAGAAGTACTTCTTTGATTTTGCTGAGAAGTTCAATATTAGCGATATGTATTCAGGTGGATTTTTTCCATACCCAAACGAGGAAACAAAATGGGCTTGGTGGGCAAGAAATATCTATTTTAATCGCTATATAAATGCGCCAAAGCCGGTTTATAAGGATTTACTAGCTTTGATAGAGGATAAAGATTATTTTGTCATCACGACAAATGTCGATCACCAGTTCCAGAAAGCTGGATTTGATAAGACACGATTATTTTACACTCAAGGGGATTTTGGCTTATTTCAAAGTCTAGATGGAAAAAATCAAAATACCTATGATAATGAAGAATGGGTAATAAAGGCCATGGAGGCTCAGGGCTTTGTTAAGAATTCTGATGGAGTTTTTGATTTGCCTGAGAACGGCAAAATAGCTATGAGGATTCCTAGTTCGTTGATTCCGATATGTAAGGATGATAATTCTCATGTGACAATGAATTTACGTATAGATGACAGCTTTGTTGAAGATGAGGGTTGGCATGCTGCATCGGAGAGATACTATGATTTTCTTAAGGCACATAAATACAGTAAGGTTTTATATCTTGAATTAGGTGTTGGTGCAAACACGCCTGTCATTATAAAATATCCATTTTGGCACATGGTTAGTAATAACAAAAATGCTAAGTATGCATGCATAAATTTTGGAGAATCATTTGCTCCTAAGCAAATAGAGGATAGAAGTATATGCATAGATGGAGATATTGGTGAAGTTATAAAAAACTTCTATAAGAAATATAACGAAATTGTTTTAAAGAAATATGAGGTATGAGATGGATAAATTATTAAATGATGGTGCTGTAATTGGAATCACTGGTGTAACCGGAAAGCTTGGTTCCTATGTTGCAAAAATAGTTGCAGAAAATAGAAAGAAGGCAGTGCATCTTGCAAGAACTCCTGAGAAAGCTAAAGTATACGATAGTGCAGAGATTAGAAAAATGAGCTATGCAAATACAGATGAGACTATTGAATCACTTAAAGGTATTGACATACTTCTAATGGTCTCAGCAGGTGAAAATCCCAATAGGGTTGAAGAGCATAAGGGTTTTCTAGATGCTGCAAAAGCAGCTGGGGTTAAACATATTGTATACACCTCTTTTTATGGAGCAAGCGATGATGCTACATTTACCTTATCTAGAGATCATGCTAAGACAGAGGCTTATATTAAAGAATTAGGTTTTAATTACACACTACTTCGTGATAATTTTTATCAAGATTTCTTTAGGGATATCGCTCTAGAAAATGGTGAGATTCGTGGTCCAGCTAGAAATGGAAAGGTATCTGCCGTTGCACGTAAGGATACGTCTGCAGTTGCAGCTAAAATTTTATTAGAACCAGAAAAATGGGAGAATATTACACTTAATTTAACAGGACCAGAGGAGTTATCTATGGCAGATATAGTTAAGATATTGAGTGATAAAACAGGGCGCAAAATTAACTATGTTGAAGAAAACATGGAAGTGGCTTATGACTCACGCAAGAAATGGCCTGCAGAGGCATGGCAGTATGATGCATGGGTGAGTACATATACTGCAATTGCAGCAGGTGAGCAGGCAGGTATATCAAATGATATTGAACGAGTTTTAGGACGTAAACCTATTTCATTAAAGGATAATATTTAGGTAGGTAATTTATGATTGAATATAAACATGTAGCACTGCGCTATGGAGAAAAATCAGTTCTAGAAGATGTAAATCTAAAAATAAAGGATGGCGAGTTCATGGTTCTAGTTGGCCCTTCGGGTTCTGGTAAGACGACGATGTTAAAGATGATAAATCGCTTACTTGAGCCGACAGATGGGAACATATACATGGATGATAAGCGCATCAAAGACTATAACCAGAGAGACTTACGTCTATCCACAGGCTATGTACTTCAGCAGATAGCTCTTTTTCCAAACCTTACAGTTGCAGAAAATATCGCAATAATCCCGGAGATGAAGGGATGGAATAAGGATAAAATCAAACAAAATACGGCTGAACTTTTAGAAATGGTGGGACTTCCTGCAAAAGAATATGCAGGCCGTTTACCAAGCATGCTTTCAGGAGGAGAGCAACAGAGAGTTGGAATAGTAAGGGCTATAATCGGCGAGCCGAGAATTTTACTTATGGATGAACCATTTTCTGCGCTTGACGCAATATCGCGAAAGCAGCTTCAGGTTTTGACAAAAAAACTGCACAATGAGTTTGGTGTTACGATTATATTCGTGACTCACGATACGGATGAAGCATTGCTTCTTGCAGATAGAATTGCAGTACTACAGAACGGGCAGATTTGTCAAATTGATAAGCCAAATGCGATTTTAGAAAATCCTGCGAATGACTTTGTTGCAAATCTATTTGGAGGTGTAAAACATGAATAATTTGATTTTTACATTTCAAGATAGATTTGGGGAATGGCTCAAGGCACTTGGACAGCATCTTCAGCTATCGCTTTTGACACTGCTTATCGCCATACTTTTGACAATTCCGCTAGCTATTTATCTTAATACGCATAAGCGTGCATCAAAATGGGTACTTCAGGTAGCTGGAATATTTCAAACAGTACCATCAATGGCACTTCTTGGTCTTTTTATTCCGCTTATGGGAATTGGAACCATGCCTGCACTATCTGCTCTTGTAATATATGCAATATTTCCGATATTGGAAAACACTATTACAGCACTTAATGGCATTGATCCAAGTCTTGAAGAGGCAGGCGTTGCTTTTGGAATGAACAAATGGGAGAGACTTAAGACCTTTGAACTTCCTCTTGCTATGCCAGTCATTGTATCAGGAATTAGAACAGCAACTGTTATGATAATCGGTACAGCAACCTTAGCTGCACTAGTGGGAGCAGGAGGACTAGGCTCCTTCATTTTGCTAGGTATAGACAGGAGAAATGCTAGTTTGATTTTAATAGGTGCCATATCTTCAGCAGTGCTCGCTATAGTATTTAATATAGTGCTTAAATGGATGGAAAAAGCAAAGCTACGCGTTGTATTTCTTGCATTTGCTTTGATGTTTCTAGGAGTGGGTGCATCTTATGTTCCAAGGCTCATTCCAAAGCAAGAGAAAGCTCATATTGTCATTGCAGGAAAGCTTGGACCAGAACCTGAGATTTTGATGAATATGTATAAGATACTTATCGAGGAAAACAGCGATATATCTGTAGATATTAAACCTAACTTCGGTAAGACGGATTTTCTCTATCAGGCGCTCAAAAAAGGAGATATAGACATATATCCTGAATTTACTGGTACTATTACAGGTAGCTTGTTAAAACCAGCTCCAGAGCTCAGTAATGACTCTAAAAAGGTATTTGAAGCTGCAAGAGACGGAATAAAAAAGCAGGATAATCTAGTTTTACTTAAGCCGATGGCTTACCAAAACACATATGCTATCGCTGTTCCAGAAAATATTGCAAAGGAATATGGTCTTGAAACAATATCGGATCTTAAGAAAGTCGAGGATAAGCTCAAAGCTGGATTTACTTTAGAATTTAATGATAGAGACGATGGAAACAGAGGACTGAAGTCAGTGTATGGCCTTAATCTAAATGTTGCAACTATGGAGCCTGCACTTCGCTACAGTGCTATACAGTCCGGCGATATACAGATTATGGAGGTATACTCAACAGATCCAGAAATCACAAAATATAAGCTTAAGATTTTGAAGGATGATAAGCATCTATTCCCACCTTACCAAGGAGCACCGCTTATGAAGGCTGAGCTTCTCAAGAAGTATCCAGAGCTTGAGAAAATACTAAACAAGCTTTCAGGTAAGATTACAGAAGAACAGATGAGTAAGATGAACTATGAGGTAGGAATAGAAGGAAAATCTGCAGAAACTGTAGCTAGAGATTTTCTTAAACAGCATGGATTTATAAGTAAATAAACATGAATTAGAGGAGTGGGTAAATGAGTCTACTCCTCATTTTGATTAAGTAAAGGTATTGAATTTTTATAAGCACAGTGTTAGGATGTTAGTGTAAACTAACGCTTTGATAGATTACACTTTGGAGGCAAAATGAAGGCTCTTGATCTAAATTCAGAAAACAAAAGGACTGTTTTATTTATTCATCCTATGCTATCTTCAGCAGAGGGAATGAAAGTTCAACTGGCAGATAACTTAGGTAGTGATTTGAGATATATAATTCCAGATCTTTCAGCTCACGGTAAGTCGATAGATAAAACATACCATACATCAAAAGAGGAAGCTGAAGAAATTTATAAATATTTAAAATCACACGAAATTAAAGAACTCGAACTTGCGTACGGAGCATCTCTAGGAGGCGTAATACTCTTGCAACTACTTAGATACAAAGATCTTAAGATTAAAAAAGTAATATTTGAGGGATGCAGCCTCTGGCAAAATTCATGGATTCAGGAGTTTTTTATAAAAAAGGTGTTTATAAAAAAACATAGAAAGGCAGTTGAAAATAGAGAGCTTGCAGTAAAAAAGATGACGAAGCTATACGGTGAAAAAGCATCGGTTATGGCAGATACATTCATTGCAATGAATGAAGAAAGTATTTTAAATATAATTCATGACTGTGCATTTGTTGAACTTCCAGTTTTGACAGAAGCAGAACAGAGAAAGTGCCTCTTCACGTATGGATCAAAAGAGTTTGATTTAAAGAGTGCAAAGAAATTCCTACCGAAGAACTATCCACATGCCAATTTAAAATTATGGGATGGCTATGGTCACTGCACCAAGATTACTAGGGATAACGCAGCATATTGCGATTTTATAAGAAAGGAAATTGATTCTTAGTAGAGCTTTGATTAGCTTGATTTACCAATAAGGAGCATTTTGTGGGAACCATATATTTCTTTGATAAGCATGTAAAGAAACACCTAATGAAGGGAACAAAAGCTGTAAATCCATCAAATTCAGGAATTTTTTATGGTGGAATATCATGTATTCGGGAAGAGGATGTAAATCTCTGGTTTTATACTAAAGAAGGAATGACTATTGCGTTTGATTCTGGTCACAGGAATTTTCCAAATGTTAAGAGGGAATTTGAAAAGATAGGCATAAACGCAAATGATATTGAACATGTATTCATAACTCATGTTGATGTCGACCACGCTGGTGGTATTGACAAAAATGGAAATAACATATTCCCAAACGCTCAAGTATATATTGGCAAGGATGAAGAACAGTATATTACTGGTAAGATGCACAGAATGACAAAGCTAGGCTTCGTAAAGCTTAATGTTGGAGTGAGTCTAAAACAAGGCTACATTTTACTTTCAGATGGGCAAGTTACCGATGTGAATGGAATAAAGGTTGAAGCTATTCACGTACCAGGTCACACTTTAGGTCATATGTGCTACCTTGTAGATGAAAGTATTTTGATTAGTGGAGACTGCCTTGCCATTAATAAAAATGGGGGATATCCTTTCTTTGATTTCTTTACTCAGTTTCCAGATATGAATAAGAGATCCTTGGTAAAGCTTAGAGAGACTCTTAAAAATAAGCCTGTTAAAGTTGTGTGCACAGGACATAGTGGATATAGGGAATATGGGCAAAGCACGTTTGCACATATAGATGAAACGGCTGTTTTTGATAAGAAAATCCATTTTGACGAGTATGCACCAGAGGATTACACTAAGTACTAGGACAATCTATAGTCCCTGTTTTTATTATAGCAACAGTATGTAAAAATAGCATAATAAAGAAGTCTGTAGCTAAGGTACTCAGCATCAAATGAACATATAATATAGGACAGAATATGAGCAATAATAAGCTTGAATTAAAAAGAAAAAGAGAGCAGAATATGGTCAATCAGATGATTAGGCTATATTGTAAGAAGAATCATAAGGATCAAAGTGCAGATGGATTATGTGAGGAATGCAAGGCTTTACTTGAGTATTCCAAGAAGCGAAGCGAAAGATGTCCTTTTATGGAAACGAAAACCTTTTGTAATAACTGTACTGTGCATTGTTATTCACCTGAAATGAAGGAAAAGATTCGTAATGTCATGAGATTTAGCGGACCACGCATGCTCATTTATCATCCGGTTACATGTATATGGCATGGGATAACAGGAATAATATACAAAAAAAATAAATAAAAAAGCAATATTTGCAAGCCTGTAAAGCATGAATTTACAAGGCTTGTTTTGTTTTATATGGGCTTAAAAATCTATATTCATACACGAGATATACACATTTTATTGCTTCTTTCTGTATGCTTACTTCACATTTTCGCCAATCCTTCTACATTTGTATGGTGCATAATGCAGGTAAGTTAAATCACAAAGTTAAATGCAGAAAGGAAGTGATGTCTTGAAAAAAGACGTATTAAATAAAAGATTAGCAGCATCGCTTTTAGCAGGTGTTCTAACTGTAACAAGTATTGGAGGAGCGTCGCTATTGACAAGCGCCTCATACGCTGATGATTCAAATAAAGAAACCACACAGGTAAGTTCATCCAAAGATGCTTCAACAAGCAAGTCAACCACTAAATCATCAAAATCAAGTAAGAGCAATAAATCCACCGAAAAATCTAAAACTACAAATGATAGATCGAAGGCTTCTAAGAATAAACAGAACGGAAGCCAAGGAGGTCAAAATGGACAAGGTGGCCCGGGCGGTCAGCCGCCACAGGGAGGACCGGGAGAACATAATGGACAAGGTGGTCCAGGTGGTCAGCCACCACAGGGAGGACCGGGCGGACATAATGGACCAGGAAATTCACAGGGTCAGCTGCCACCGGGAGGACCGGGCGGACAGAACGGACCGGGAAATTCACAGGGTCAGCTGCCACAGGGAGGTTCGGGCGGACAGAACGGACTGGGAAATTCACAGGGCCAGCCACCACAGGGAAATCCAGGTGAGCAAAATGGATCAAGAAATTCCACCTCAAAAAATGCAAAACAAGATACTAAAGCACTTGAACAGGCATTACAGCAATTTGGACAGATGATTCAAAACCTTACAAAGCAGCTGAAACAGGTAGAAGCGAAAGTTTCAAAGTAAATAAATTAGTTATTTTAAATCTTAGTAAAGTTTAATAGCAGGTGCAAGAGCACCTTTTAATCACCCCAAGATATAAGTTAAATAATAATACCCCCTTATAAATAGTGACCATGAGCTGCGTTATTCATAAGCTTAGGTCACTTTTTCAATGCTATATATATTGACAAATAAGTTAGTCTTTGCTAATCTGAATTAGTTAATGCTTATTATTAAGAATTTTGAATTTTAAGGTGATAAAATGAGAAAAATTAAGAATGTATCAAGCGTAATTTTGATTGCAATGCTCTTAGTATTGACACCTTTCAATGCTAGTTTTATTGCACAGGCTGAGGAAGGAACATCAGCACAGCAAAATGAACAGGAATTAAAGTTAAAGGACGCTTCTTTCCTAGGACAATTCGAAGTAGAAGTGGAACCAAAGGGAACTGTAGCTAACATCGAAAAAATTAAGATAAATGATGTTGAGCAAGAAGCCAAGACAAGCAAATGGCTTGCTTTTAATGGCGGATATTATTTAGATAAAGATAACAACAAAATAATAATGAATGAGCCTAGCGATGGAGCATCTTTTACTGTTGTTATGAAGAGCGGAAGCATATATAACTATGAGTACAAAAGAAATGCTGCAAAAGGCAAGAAATTTGAACTAAAGACTTCAGAAAACAAAGGCGATGATTCATCAAAGCCTGACAAAGGAAACAAGAATCAGGAAACAACAAATAATGATGTAAATAATCTAAAGGTAACTGATTATAGTACATTTGGTGATTTTATGCTAAACCTTGAGCCAAAGGAAGCTATAAACCAGATTAAGGAAATCCAGTTTAACCGTGCAGTTCAGGAAGCCAAGACTAGTAAGTGGCTAGCTTTTAATGGTGGTTATTATTTAGATAAAGAAAAAAGTGCAATCATCATGAATGAACCACGTGACGGTGCACTCATTTCAATCACGCTAAATAGCGGTAAGACATATAACTATAAATATGTGAGATCAAACAAAGTAGGTCAGAGGATGGTTGAGCAGACAGATGAAACTGTAAACTCGACTAAGACTATAAAAATTAGGCTTGTAGGCTCATTTGAAGGTGCTATCCAGGGTCAGCAGAAATACGATGCAGTATCAGGTGCAAGCATGTCTGCTTCTATAAATAAGAATAGCAATGTTCAGGTACAGGCAGCTGAGGTTGAAAGCCCAGATTCAGTCGTACCAGAATCAGCATGGAAGCCACTTAACGAGATGCAAAATCTATATGTTGATCGCAAGCAGTTTAATATCGAGCTATCAGCGGACTCAGGAATGACAGCTTCATATAATGTGCACGACAGTGCAATTACGTTAGCTGGAGTACCTAAGAAAGTAGGTAAGTATCCAGTAAAGGTAAATGTTAAGGATGCAGCAGGAAGAACAGCTACATCAAATATACTTTACTTTGAGGTATTTGGAACTGATGAGAAGCTTGTTGATTATCTAAAGATAGAGAACTCGAGAAAAATGCATGATGGAAAGTATATCTGGGATATGAATCCTTGGTTAATCAAGCATTTCACTCATGATTCATCACAGACTGTAACTCTTCCAAAGGATATCAAAGCTTGGTATGGCTCAAACACAAGTGGTGTATATGGAAAGCTTGGAGAAGCAGTAGAACAGGGTACAAAAACTAAGCATACTTTGATTATTCCATCCGGTGCTGATTTAACAATGGTAAATATGATTGTTAACAGCAGTGTTCGTATTGTCGTAAAGGATGGAGCAAAGTTAAATCTTAAGGATACATCCATCTACGGAGAAATCGTTGTCGAAAATGGTGGTACATTCAGCATGAACCATGAGACAGACCATAAGGGTAATTCAAAGTTCACAAATGGTGCAATGATAAATGGTCAGCTTATCCTCGAGGATGGAGCTACAATCACAAATTCAAAGATATATTCAAATGCTAACTTCCTAACAGATGGAACAAAGGCAAAGAAAATAGATACTCCTGTAGTTGTTGCAAAGGGTAATGTGAATATCGTTGGGGAAGTCTATATCCGTGGCGACGAGTCAGCAACTGGTGAGTATAACGGTAAGAAGGTTGGAGGACAGCCAGCGCTAAAGGTTGAGAATGGTAAGCTAAACATCACAAGTGGTTCAACTCTTGGACTATACGGTGGAGGAAGAATAGCTACCACATCAATAGGCGGAAATGCCATTGAGCTAAGCAATGGTGAAATAAGTGGTGAAGGTAAGCTAGTTGCAATCGGAGGAGCTTCAACATGGGGTACTGCTGGTAATGCAGTTTCAGGAAACGGTAAGATTAGTGTTGCAAATGCAGTTCTAAACGGTGGAAACTCATACGGAAAGGGTTCGACACCTGGTAAGGCATATACAGAGGGTGTAGAAATTTCAAACAACACTATTGGAAAGGCAAACGATGGTAAGCTTTTAAATGGATCAAGCGAAAGTGACCAGCCACTTTACTGGAATGATATTACATCTGTACCTCAGGCAGCAGATTTTGGCACAGAGAAGATAAACAATAATACTGAGCCGGTAAAGCCAGAAGAAAAGAAGGATTCAAAGGATAATATAGCAGAAGAAAAGAAACCTGATACACCTGTAGAGAAGAAGGATGATTCTAAACCAGCTGTTGATCCATCAAAAAAGGATAGTGCAGATGAGTACTATTTTGAAGTAGGAGCTAACGCAGTTTGGAAAAATGCAAACAAGGATCTATTGCTCGTTGTTAAATCAAAGACAAACGATGCTAAGACTTTTGATAATTTTACAGGAGTTGAGATTGATGGTAAGAAACTTGCCCCATCAAATTATGAAGCTGTACGTGGAAGTGTAAGAATTAGCATTCGTTCTTCATATCTAAGAAGTTTAAGCAATGGAAATCACACTATTACAGTAAGCTTCAATAATGGTTCAGCAAGCACAAGTATTAATGTTGCAAATGCATCAGGACCTGTTAATACAGGCGATACAGGAAGCCTAGGATATGTATTTGCATTCCTAATTGCAGGTTCAATATTTGTAACTATAATTGCTAAAAAAAGAAGAGTATAATAAAATCTTTATAGATTAATTTAAACCCGTAATTCGAGGAGAAGGTAATTCGTTAATTTGCCAATCTCCTCGTTTTATTGTATTGCTTTAGCAGCGGTTCATCGAACGAATGTGAGATGAATAAAAAACCACCGGCTATGCCGGTGAGATTAAATGGCTTTAGCGAAAAGATACCTCCTATGTTAAGATAAATGTGGTCACCAACCACATATCAAAACAAGGAGGTAATCCAAAATGGATAAGAATAGTTTATCACATACATCGTGGAATTGTAAGTATCACATAGTGTTTGCACCAAAGTACAGAAGAAAAGCGATTTATGGAAAGATAAGAGTAGACATAGGGAAAATATTAAGGCTTCTCTGTGAAAGAAAAGGAATACATATAATCGAAGCAGAATGTTGTCCTGATCATATACATATGCTTGTAGAGATACCACCAAAATACAGTGTGTCCCAAATTGTTGGATATCTCAAAGGGAAAAGTTCATTGATGATTTTCGACAAACATGCAAATTTGAAATATAAATATGGGAATAGACATTTTTGGTGTCGAGGCTATTTTGTTGATACAGTAGGGAAGAATAAGAAAAGAATAGAGGAGTACATACGTACACAACTTCAGGAAGATATAGCAGAGGACCAGATAAGTCTAAAAGAGTATATAGATCCTTTCACAGGAAATAAAAATAAATAGCCCTTTAGGGCTTGTAGAAAAAGATGTGCGGTTGGTGAACAATTCAGTACATCTTGAGATGTTGCTGGCAAAAGCCCCTTATAGGGGCAGTACAAACCACCGGCTAAGCCGGTGGTTATGATTTTGTATTATGTCTTGACGAAACTATGCGAGTATAAGCTTAAAGTATATAAGCACGATTGCGCCTAGAGCTATGCGGTACCAACCGAAAACCTTGAAATCGTGTTTCTTCACATATGCCATCAAGAGCTTGATGCAGAAGAGGGATACTATGAAGGAAACTATTATTCCTACAAAGAGTATTCCAAATTCCAAGGCTGTAAAGTGAAGTCCGAACTTGAGAAGCTTTAGAAGACTTGCACCAAACATAACTGGAATTGCTAGGAAGAAGGTGAACTCTGCAGCGATGGTCCTGTCGATTCCAATTAAAAGTCCGCCGATGATTGTGGAGCCTGAGCGTGATGTTCCTGGAAGTACAGCAGCGATAAGCTGAAAAGCTCCGATTATCAAAGCATCCTTATATGATATATCGCGAAGGCTTGTAATCCTTGGCTCTTTATTTACATTCTTCTTCTCTACAAAGATGAAAGCTATACCAACTAGTATAAGCATGATGGCAACTGTTGTTGGATTATAGAGGTGCTTATCAACCCAATCGTCTAGTAAGATGCCTATTATCGCAGCTGGGAAACATGATACAATGATCTTAACCCATAGCTGCATTACATCATATCTTATAAAGGACTTGCCTTTAACCTTTGTATTAAATGGCCATATCTTGTTCCAAAAGTAGATAACTACCGCAAGGATTGCGCCTAACTGGACAACAACAAGGAAAAAATTCCAAAAGTTATCCGAGACTTTCATCGGCATTATGCTCTTTAGTAAAATAAGGTGTCCTGTGCTGCTGACTGGCA
>ERZ773031.1451-NODE-1451-length-11807-cov-22.806076_pt1 | contig 11807 bp, 11 predicted proteins | sample MGYA00511666_ERZ773031 | MGnify/ENA primary metagenome ERZ773031 (study PRJEB29015, sample SAMEA2738135) | human oral metagenome | biome: human oral; feature: human-associated habitat; material: saliva | place: China | collected 2250 ...
GGAGCGATGGGCCAGATTTCCACGCTGCTCAAGGCAGTCATCGCGACCTCGCTGACCATGCAGGCGCTCCTGGCGGTCATGTTCCTGCCGCGTTTCCTCAACATGGGCATCGACCCCGCGCACGCCGTGTGGGACGCCGTGTTCATGGCCATCTCCGTGTTCAACAACGCGGGCTTCGTGATTCTTCCCGGCGGACTTGAGCCGCACGTGACCGACTGGTGGATGCTGGTCCCCATCATCCTGGGCACGACGGTGGGGGCTATCGGCTTCCCCGTCATCATGGATGTTGCGAAGAATCTGCGCGCGCCACGCCGCTGGCGCCTGCACACGAAGCTGACGCTGTCCACCTACCTGATCCTTGCGTTCATCGGCGCACTCGCCCTGGCCCTCACCGAATGGCACAACCCGGCGACGCTGGGGTCCGTGGACACGCCCTCGAAGATCCTCAACGCGATGCTCGCGGGCGTGAACTCGCGCTCTTCGGGTCTTTCGGCGTTAAACGTGGGGGCGATGCACTCACAGACACACTTCGTGCAGGACATCCTCATGATGATCGGCGGCGGCTCGGCGTCCACGGCGGGCGGCGTGAAGGTCACAACCTTCGCGGTGCTGGTCCTCGCCGTCATCGCCGAGGCCCGGGGTGACCGCGATATCGAGACCTTCGGGCGGCGTATCCCCACCTCGACGGTACGCCTGGCGGTTGCCGTGTCCCTGCTGGGCCTGGCGATGGTCGCTATCTCCGTGGTCCTGCTGTTGACCATGACGGATCACTCGCTGGACATCATCCTGTTCGAGACTGTCTCCGCGTTCGCCACCGTCGGCCTGTCCACGGGCGTGACACCCAATCTGCCAGTGGCCGCGAAGTATGTGCTGATTGCGCTCATGTTTGCCGGTCGCACCGGTTCGATGACGGTGGCGGCCGCTCTGGCCCTGCGCGAGCGTTCCCGCGTGATCCGTATGCCCGAGGAGCAGCCCATTATCGGCTGATGCCGCCTGCCAAACGGGGTGTCCCACACTGTTAGACACCACCGCGCCCCAGTTTTACCGTCTGCTAGGCTAACTCGGGTAGCAGTCAGGCTGTTCGAAGGAGACAGGTCATGGAGGACAACCGCCTCGAGATCACGCGGGCTCAGTGGAAGGGCTGGATCGACCTCATTACACGCGCAGGGGACGGTATCGTCGACCAGCTGAACAGCGCCGCGGAGGATATCATGCGGGCGTCGGAGCACCAAACCGAGGCCAAGTGGGGCACGCTGCCCGGCCCCGCAGCCTTTGGCAGCACGTACAAGAAGTACCTCGACGCCGAGCACGCTGCCCTGCTGCAAATGGCGATAAACGCCCAGAGCGTCGCCGGTCATCTGCAAGACGCTCTCGATGAGATTGCGGGCAGAGATACCGTCTCGGCGTCCGAGCTAGACGCGGTGATCTCTGGTCTCGATTCTAAACTCACTGCGATCGATTCGGTCTATGAGTCAGAGGCGATGAAGAAGCACTGGAAAGACAACCCAGGAGATGACATCTCCGCGCACAGAAACATGCCCATGCTCTAAAGAGGGTCACCGTGGATGAGGGTTGCCGCCGACATCGAGGAGGAGAGATGATGACAAGGACTGCCCTGCTTCGTGCGCTGGCGTGCGTGGCTGCGGCCGCGTGCTGTGTGGTTGGGGTTTCCTCGCCCAGTGATGCCGCGGACACTCCCGTTCCTGTGCCTCCGAGCCCCGTCAGCCAAGCTCCTGAGCTGCCTGTCTTGCCGGGCCGCGGGATCAAGATGGCGGCAACCCTTGCGCCTAGTGCCAGTGATGACATGGGAGTGGGAGAGCGAGTCAGCGTCAGCGAACTGCAAATCAGACTGATCCGCAAGTACCCCAGTCCGGAGATCACGCTCGATGAGTGCACGATGCTGGCGAACACGTTCTGGTCGGGAAGCGCCCCCAACTACCACAGCAAAGTCGACTACAACGGCGGTATCTGTATCCTCACGGCCCATTATGTCAACGATGCGCGCCACGCCTTTTACTCCCTCGATGAGGACGGAACGATCACGGCGCGCGCCCCCATGGTCTACCTCCACCAGATCGCCTCATCCTTCGAAACCGTACACTTCACGGAATTTGAATACAGGATCTCGGCGATCGTGAACACCCAATGCAACGCCGACCCCTCCTACACCAAACTCGACGCCCCCCTATCGGGCAATGTCCACATGACCACCTGCAACTGGAACACCGACAAGGGCGCCACCATCCCCACCACCGACGACCCCCTCATGACAGGCACCGCCGAACCAAACTTCTACACCGTCGAAGACGGCACCGTCGGGCCCTTCACCGACCTGACAGTGCCCGCCAACCCCTTCACCATCACCCCCACACAGGCCGACGAGCCCGCCTCGGGCACCGCCACTGAGGCCACCGCTTCCGAGTCCTCGTCTGCCTCTTCGCGCGGCCTGTTGATTGGCGTGGGTGCGGGCGCCGCGCTCCTCCTCCTGGCCGCCGCGGTGGGAATCACCTGGGCGCGGCGCCGAACAAGCTAACACCCACCCTTGAGCTGACCACAACAGGAGGATCAATGGCGACAACGCGACGCACACACATGAGACGCGTGCTGGCGTGCGTGGCTGCGGCTGCGTGTTGTGTGGTTGGTGGTGTGAGCCCAGCCTATGGCGCGGGCGATCCTATCCCTGTTCCCAGAGTCACACCCACCCCGGTTCCCAGCTCACCGTTGTTGCCCGGACGCGAGATCTCCATCAAGGCAAAAGTGTCCCAGCATCGCGATGATTTCTCCGGAGAGGAAACCTACCTCACTAATCTCACCGTTAAATTCTTGGCCGACGGACGCAGCGCCGATCTCACTCAGCAGGATTGTTCAGACCTGGTAGCTACCTTCTGGTCGGGCAGGAGCAACAACTACTACGTCAAGGCTGAGTACCTATCCAACTCGTGCATCATCACCGCTGATTACGGGCGCGAGGCCCGCCACGCCTTCTACTCCCTGGACGAATCCGGCCACGTGCAAGTGCGTGCACCCCTGGTCTACCTCAACCAGATCGCTTCCTCCCTCGACAACGCCTCCGTCACTGAACTCGAAGTCCGTTTCACTTCTATTGACAACGCACGTTGTAACGCCGCCCCCTCCCTCGAGCATGTGGACGATCTGATTTCCAGTGATCCGAATGCTCCATCCCATTTGTCGTACTGCCAGTGGAAAACCAAAGAAGGGGCGACGATCCCCACCAGCGACGATCCCCTGCTCGAAGGCGAGGTCGAACAGACCTTTTTCGATTATAAAGAAGGAACGGTCGGCCCGTTCATTGACCTGCCCGCCCCGATCAACCCCTTCACCATCACCCCCACACAGGCCGACGAGCAAGCCTCGGGCACCAGCGCGGATGCCCCTTCCGAGTCCTCGTCTGCTTCTTCGTGCGGCTTGCTGATCGGTGTTGGCGCGGGCGCCGCGCTCCTCCTCCTGGCCGCGGCGGTGGGAATCACCTGGGCGCGGCGCCGAACAAGCTGAAACGTGGCGCATCGGCCGGAGTCAGCCGACGGTCGACAAGCCTGACATGCCGGAGTGTTCACGCGCCGTCACAAGGCCGAAAGCCCAGCCACGGCCTCGTACCTGGCAAACCTAAAACTGACCAGATTGCGTGCGAGTACGGCGGGCGGGCTACACTGGAACAGCATCCGACCGCGCACGCAAGGAGAACCCCGTGCCCAACTACTTGACGGACGACGAGCTGGCACACGCCAAGAGCCTGCTCGATCGCATGACCACCATCTTTCAGTACACCGTCGTCGGCCAGGATGGCCTGCGTCGCGCGCTGACAGCCTCGCTGCTCGCCGGCGGCCACGTCCTGGTCGAATCCGTGCCCGGCCTGGCAAAGACGACGGCCGCACAGACCCTGGCGTCCGCAGTGTCCGGTAGTTTCCACCGCATCCAGTGCACCCCCGATCTGATGCCCAACGACATCGTCGGCTCCCAGATCTGGAACCAGGAACGCGGCGAAATGGTCACCCAGCTGGGCCCCGTACACGCGAACATGGTGCTCCTGGACGAGATCAACCGCTCCTCCGCCAAGACCCAGTCCGCCATGCTCGAAGCCATGCAGGAACGCCAGACCACCATCGGCGGCGTCAACCACAAGCTCCCCAACCCCTTCATGGTCATGGCCACCCAGAACCCCATCGAGGAAGAAGGCACCTACGTGCTGCCCGAGGCGCAGATGGACCGATTCCTCCTCAAGGAGGTCATCACCTACCCGACGCCCGTCGAAGAGCTCGAGGTTCTCACCCGCATCGACTCCGGCCAGATGACAACCATCTCAGATGTCGACCCGATCAGCCTCGACGACGTTCGTGTCCTCCAAGACGCGCGCCGCCGCGTCTTCATCCACGAGACCCTCAAGGCCTACATCGTCGACATCGTCAACACTACCCGAGGAGCTGGCCCCAACCCGCTGCCCGGCTGGAAGAAGCACGTGCGCGTGGGCGCCTCCCCGCGTGGCGGCATCGCGTTCATGCAGATCGCCCAGGCCCTGGCCCTCATGGCGGGACGCAACCACGTCATGCCCGACGACATCAAGGAAATGCGCTACGGCATCCTGCGCCACCGCATCATCCGCACCTTCGACGCCATGGCCGACAACGTCTCCATCGAAGGCCTCATCGACGCCGTCTTCAAAGCGGTTCCCGTTCCGTAAAGAACACCGGTTCCACGCCACGACTCTCTAGAGGAACGCAATGCCTGTACGCTCGCGCGAGATCCACGCGCTCTCCACCCGCATCCAGTTGCCCGTCATGCGCAAACTGCTGTCCATCATGGACGGGCAGCACTCCGCCCTGCGGCAGGGACGCGGATGGGAGTTCATGGACCTGGCCCCCTATCAGCCGGGTGACGACGTACGTGAAATCGACTGGGCGGCCACGGCACGCACCGGTTCACCCATCATCAAGCGTCACGAAGCCACGGCGAACCTACAGGTCATGCTCGTCGTCGACACGGGACGCGAGATGGGCGCGCTCGCCCCGTCGGGAGAGACGAAGGAAGAGATCGCCCTCGCGGCCTGCGAGGCCATCGCCTGGCTGAGCGTGGCCCGCGGAGACCAGATCGGCCTCGTCGCCGGTGACGACGAGCGCGTGCGCTTCATGCCCGCCCGCTCCGGTAACGCGCACGCCGAAACGGTGCTGCGCCGCATCGAGGAAGACATCACGCTCGCCTCCCCGCATGCGAACGTCCCCAAGCTCCTCGCCCGAGTCAGGACAGTCACGCGCCGACGCAGCCTCATCGTGATCGTCACCGACAGCACCCAGCCGACGGCGACGCGCGAAACGGATGACCTCATTAAGTCCCTGTCCGTGCGTCACCAGGTGATCCTCATCAGCATCGAAGACATCGACCCGACCACCCTCGAGAAGGGCACGGAGGTCGTCGACGTCAACGAGGGACCTTTGCCGGACTTCCTCCTGCGCGACTCGCAGCTGGCGGGGGAGGCCGCCAACGTCGTGGCGATGCGCCGGGCCGCAGTCAAACAGTTGCTCGATCAGAGGGGAGTCATCCACGTGGACGTGTCCTCCAGCGAGGAGATCCCCCACGCGCTCATGCGCGCTCTCGAAAGGGGAGCACATGTCCGGTGATATCAAAGACGACCTGTATACCCCCGTCATTTACCCGCACTGGATGTGGGTCCTCGGAGTGGCACTCCTCGTGGCGGTCATCGGCTGGGTTCTCTTCTGCCTGTGGCGCTGGTGGACGTCCCGCGTCGGCGAGGTGACGGAGCTGCACACCATCACGGATGCGCGACGCAAGAAGTACCTGGTCTACGTCGATCAGATCGCGGATCGCTACGCGGACGGTGACCTGGATGCCCGCGGGGTCCACCTGGCGCTGGCCGGCCTCATGCGCGCGCTCGGCACGGAACGCACCGGGCGTGACCTCGAGGTCGCTACGGTCAGCGAAGTGCGCGCGCTCGTTCCCGTCTGGCCGGGCCTGGCAAACGTGCTCGCGGCGTGCGAGGTTCCCAGCTTCGCGGGGGAGAACATTCCGGATGGGCAGCCCTCGCACGATGCCGTGACGCGCGCCCTGACCATGGCTGTTGAGGCGGTGAACGCATGAGGTTTTGGTGGTTGATCCCGCTCGTCCTGCTCGTGGTGGTGGGCGCCACTGTCCTCGGATGGTGGCTGGCACGCCGGGCGGGCCAGCGCGCGGGTAAGAAGGGTTGGGTTGCCAACTCGGGTTTCGTACGAGGCCTGCCCAAGTATCAGGCTCTCGTGCGGCGCACGCGCGCATCCTTGGCAATGGCGTTCGTGTGTTTCCTCATCGCGGTCATCGCGACCTCCGTGTCGGCGAGTGCGCCCGTGGACCGCTACGTCAAGTACGACAAGTCCGCGAGTCGCGATATCGTGCTGTGCCTGGACGCCTCCCCTTCGATGCTTCCCTACGACTCGGAGATCGGCGACGCCTTCAAGCAGATCATCTCCCACTTTGAGGGAGAACGAATTTCCTTGCAGCTGTGGAACGCCTACTCGATGACGATGTTCCCGCTCACCGATGACTACGAGATGGCCGACGACGTGCTCACCGAAATGGCGGGTGTGATTGACCGGGGCTTCTCGACAACGCCCGACGGTTACGCCCATGCCACGCCGGAACTGTACGAGTATCTGGAGCCGACGCTGGCCGCGCGGGACGAAGAACGCGCCTCTCTGGTCGGCGACGGGCTGGCCTCGTGCGTCATGGGCTTCGACCACACGGACAAGCAGCGTTCGCGCACGATTCTGCTGGCCACCGATAACGAGGTATTCGGCAGCGGCTACTACAACCTGCAGCAGGCCATTGCCTTCGCGAAGAGCCAGAACGTGACCGTCACGGCGCTGTATCCCGGCTCTATGACGACCCTGTCGAGCGAGGGCGAGGATCTGCGCAATCAGGTGAAGTCGACGGGCGGCGACTTCTATGATGCGTCGTCTCCCGCATCCGTCGATTCGGTTGTTAAGCAGATCGAGGCCGAACAGAAGGAAGACTTGGATGCCAAGGGCAAGCTGATCGAAACTGATCGTCCGCGCGCCGCCCTGGGCTGGACACTGGTCGGTGTCGTGTCCCTGCTCGGCCTGCTTGCCTTCGGGAGGCTCTGACATGGTTTTTCATCCCGTTATTCACCCGGCGCTTCTCGTCATCATCGTCCTGGTGGCGGCAGCCTTCGTGGTTGTGTCCGCCCGGCGCTCCGTGCGCACGAGCCTGATGGATGTCATCAGGCGTTCCCTGATCGTCGTGATGGTTGCCGTCATGGGCGCGGGGCCCTCCATTCCCGGCAAGGCCGTCGAGGTGACCTCGAGCCTCGAGGTGTACTACGTCATCGATCGCACCGGATCGATGGGCGCCGAGGACTGGGACGGGGACAATCCCCGCATCGACGGCGTGCGCAGCGACGTCGGCATCCTCATGAACTCTCTCACCGGGTCACGCTTCTCGATCCTGTCGTGGGACTCGAACGTGCACGTTGGTATGCCCCTGACGACCGACGCCTCCGCAGTCCAGTCGTACATGGCCACGTTCACGCAGGAGCTATCTTCCTCCTCGCAGGGCTCGTCCCCCCACCGCCCCGCCCAGGAGCTGGCCAAGCTGCTGAAGAAGAACAAGGAACGCCACCCGAACAACATTCGCGCGGTCTTCATCTTCTCCGATGGTGAGACGTCGAACGAGGGCCACTGGTCGACTGCTCCCATGGGGTCCGAATCGGATTGGGACGCCGTCAAGCCCTACGTCGACGGCGGCCTGGTCATCGGCTACGGCACTGAGGAAGGCGGCAAGATGAAGATCCAGCGCCTGGCTGGCGCCGAGGAACAGAGCGGCAGCGACGGATACATTCATGACAAGTCGCAGCCGGGTGACCCCGTCGCCATCTCCCACATTGACGAGGCCGCGCTGAACAATATCGCGTCGCGTCTCGGCATTGACTACGTGCACTCACCCGACAAGGCTGCGATCGAGTCGCACGCACAGTCACTACTCGAACGAGCAACGACGATCGCAGAAGAACGCAACATGCGGTCCACGTACCGCTACATCATTTGGCCGGTCGCCCTCATCCTCGGAGGACTCCTGGCGTGGGAGGGCGCAAACCTGGCGCGGCGCGCACAACAGTTGAGGAATTCCCATGCAATCTAACAACCCTGCACGCGAAGACGACCTCCTGCCTTTCGGTGCCCCCCAAGCAGATGCCACCGACCCCGCGGTGCGTGCCAAGCTGGCCTCGGCCTCGGGCAAACCCCAGCGCTCCCCGCGCGCGCTGCGCCCCCTGTGGTACTCGATCCCCTTCCTGGTGATCGCGCTGGCGATCTCCGCGTACCTGATCGGAATCACCCTGTGGTCACGCTCGTCGCTGGGACACTGGACGAACGAGGAGTACCCCGCCGCTCAGGCCGGGTACGAGGGGCAAAAGTCGTGGACCTCCTCCGGCGTCGAGCAGTGGGTCGCACACTACAACCTGGGTACGACGCTCGTGAGCCAGGACTTGATCGACGAGGGCGTGGCTGAGCTGCGTACCGCCTACGACATGGTCCCCAAGGCCATCGAGGTCCAGCCCGGGCGCCTGGAGCCCTTCTCCTACGAGTGTCGCGTGCGCGTGAACCTCGGTCTGGGCATTGAAATCCAGGGCGATGCGAAGGACTCAGCCGGTGCGTACGGCGAGGCCTACGACCTGTACCAGGAGTCCGAAGACATGGTGGCTCCCTGCCAGAGCGCCAACCAGAGCCAGTCGAACAACCAGGGTCAGTCCGGCAACCAGGGTCAGTCTGGCAACCAGGGTCAGTCCGGCAACCAGGGTCAGTCCGGCAACCAGGGTCAGTCCGGCAACCAGGGCCAAAATGGTGAGCAGGGTCAGTCTGGCAACCAGGGCCAGGGTGGCCAGACTAACCACGCCGACGAGAACAAGAGTCGCGTCCAGAAGAAGAAGCAGAACGCCGACAAAAAGAATCGTGGCGAAGACCCGAACGACCCGAACAAGGGCAACAACGGCGGCAACGGCGGCAACGACCCGAGCAACGGCGGCAACGACCCGAACAAGGGCAACAACGGCGGCAACGACCCGAACAAGGGCAACAACCCGGGCAACCAGCCGACCACGCAGCCCGGCTCGACCCCCACGCCTGACCCCTACGCGGGCGAAAGCGAGGAGGAGCGCAAACGCCGACAGGGCCTGGAGGGGCAAAACACCAAGCGTGATCGCGATCGACGTGAACACGACGACCAGCAGCGCAGCGGTAACCCGAACGGCGGCTGGTGACACGCGCGTCCACGTCTCATTACCGCTGTGACGTGCACCCATAAAATCCCATGTCGGCCTGCCAGGCCGCCAAAGACCGATAGGCTGGAATCGTGAAGGTCCTTCTCGTTGGTAACGGGGGTCGCGAACACGCGATCGCCCGAGCGCTTGTGCGAACGTCTACCCCCGAGCAGCCCGTGAAGCTTGTCGTCCAGGCCGGTAACCCGGCGCTGGAGCAGCTGGGCCGCTCCCTCACCATGGATCCGATGGATCCGAAGGATGTCGTGCGCCGCGCGACCTCCGAGAAGGTCGACCTCGTGGTCGTCGGCCCGGAGGCCCCGCTCGTCGCGGGCGTCGCCGATGCCGTGCTGGACTACGGGATCCCCGTGTTCGGCCCGACGAAGGACGCAGCGCGACTCGAGGCCTCCAAGTCTTTCGCGAAGCAGGTCATGGCCGACGCCGGCGTGGCTACCGCCCGCGCCTTCACCTGCACCACCATGGACCAGGTCGAGGCCGCATTCGACGATCTGGGTGCGCCCTACGTCGTCAAGGACGACGCCCTGGCTGCCGGCAAGGGAGTCGTCGTGACCTCCGACCGCGCCCAGGCCTCGAAACACGCGCGTGCCTGCCTGGCCCGCGACGGGGGAGCGGTCGTCATCGAGGACTACCTCGATGGACCCGAGGTCTCCCTTTTCTGCTTCGCCGACGGCACCACCGTCGTGCCCCTCCAGCCCGCCCAGGACTTCAAGCGCGTGGGCGACGGCAACGAGGGCCCCAACACGGGCGGCATGGGCGCCTACAGCCCCCTGCCGTGGCTGCCCGAGGAAGCCACGCAGCGCATCGTCACCGAGGTTGCCCAGCCCGTCGTCGCCGAAATGGCCCGACGCGGTACTCCCTTCCGTGGCCTCCTGTACTGCGGCCTCGCGATGACCTCGAAGGGCATCCGCGTCGTCGAGTTCAACGTGCGTTTCGGCGATCCGGAGACCCAGGCGGTCCTCGAGCGCCTCGACTCCCCGCTGGCCCCCATCCTGTACGCGGCCGCGACCGGCACTCTGGCGAAGGTCCCCGCCCCCGTGTGGAGTGAGGATGCCGCCGTGACGGTCGTCATGGCCTCGGGCGGCTACCCGGGCCCCACGGATACCGGACATGAGATCACCGGCATCGAAGCGGCCGAGGAGCTTGACGGCGTCCACGTTATCCACGCCGGCACCTCCGAGGAGATCACCGACGATCCGACCGATGTCGCGGCGGGATGCTGCGGTTTCGAACCGACCTACGCGCTGGTGAACTCCGGCGGCCGAGTCCTCGACGTCGTCGCCCGCGCGGCCACGCTCGACGAGGCCCGTGCCCTGGCCTACCGGGGCGTCGACCTTATTCACTTCGACGGGGAACACCACCGCAGCGACATCGCGACGTGGCCCGCTAACCTGGTCGTCACCCTCGACTGAGAACCCACTGAGGAGCATCATGACCGCCACCCTTCACGGCTGGACCCCGCTGAGCGCGGGCAAGGTTCGCGACATCTACGCTCCCGACGAGGCAGTGGTCGGCCCCGCGCCGCAGACCACCACCCCGGCGGGATGCCCACGCCACGCGAAGGCTGGCCCGGAGGCCCTCCTCATGGTGACCTCGGATCGCATCAGCGCCTACGACTACGTGCTGCCCACGCTGATCCCCGGCAAGGGCGCGGTCCTCAACCAGCTCGCCATCTGGTGGATGAGCCAGCTGCGTCCCCTCGTGGAAAACCACCTGCTGGCCGTCGGCACGAAGGCCCCGGCCGAGGCCTCGCGCGCCCTGGAGGGCGCCCAGCCCACGCGCTTCACGGTGCCCGCCGAGGTGGACGGGCGCGCGGTCGTGTGCCGCAGCCTGCACATGATCCCCATCGAGTGCGTCGTGCGCGGCTACCTGACCGGCTCCGGCCTGGCCGAGTACCGCCAGTCCGGCTCCGTGTGTGGCATCGCTCTGCCCGAGGGCCTGACCGAGGCCTCGCGCCTCGAGGAGCCGATCTTCACGCCCGCCGCGAAGGCCGAACTGGGCGAGCACGACGAGAACATTACCTTCGAGCAGACCGTCGAGCGCATCGGCGAGGAGCTCGCGACCGCGATCCGCGACCTGTCGATCGCCCTGTACCGGGCCGCCCGCGACATTGCCGCGCAGCGCGGCATCATCATCGCGGACACCAAGTTCGAGTTCGGCATCGACGTGACCACGGGTGCGCTCGTGCTCGCGGACGAGATCCTCACGCCGGACTCCTCCCGATTCTGGCCGGCCGACCAGTGGGTGGAGGGCCAGGTCGCGCCCAGCTTCGACAAGCAGTACGTGCGCGACTGGCTGGTCTCCGAGCAGTCCGGCTGGGACCGCTCCTCGGGCGCCAACCCGCCCGCGCTGCCCGAATCCGTGGCAGCTGCGACCGCCGCGCGCTACGTCGAGGCCTACCGCCGACTCACCGGGTCGGACCCCATCCTGTAAACAGACTTGCCCGCCGGGCAAGATGCACGGCGGGATCCTCACCAACAACACAAGGAGGAACGCCGTGGGGCGAATCATCGTG
>ERZ773031.1457-NODE-1457-length-11788-cov-3.523992_pt1 | contig 11788 bp, 14 predicted proteins | sample MGYA00511666_ERZ773031 | MGnify/ENA primary metagenome ERZ773031 (study PRJEB29015, sample SAMEA2738135) | human oral metagenome | biome: human oral; feature: human-associated habitat; material: saliva | place: China | collected 2250 ...
ATGTTATTTTTTTATATTTATTATGTAAATCCAACTTCCATTTTTATTTCACTAGACTTTTATTCTACTTTCATTTTTCTATATAATCGAGTGTAATTTATTGACTTTATCTTATTTTTGTAATATACTCTAACTGAATTGTAAAGGAGGAATTACGATGGAAAAAAAATTATATAAGTCATCAACTGATAAAAAAATACTTGGTGTATGTGGAGGAATTGCAGAATATTTTGAAGTAGATTCAACTATAATACGTATTGGTGCTGTCCTACTTGCACTTCCAGGAGGAATGGGGATTATACCTTACTTTATTCTAGGTCTTTTCATTATGCCTGATAAACCGGCAGACTATACTGAAAAAAAAGATAAAGAAGAAAGAGAAGTTTTAGAAGCTGAAAAGGTAGAAGAGTAATTTTTCAAAAATTACATAAAATAAAATAATAGTTACTCTTTTTAAGGTTTAAAATACACCTTAAATTTAAGTAACTATTTTTTATTTTCAGTATCTATATTTAAAATTTCTATCTGTTTATTTTCCTTTTAATTCATTACAACAAATAATTTGTCTACTGACCATTCAGCTAAGAAAACATCTTCAAGGTTTTCAACATTCTTTTCCTTTAATTTTTCCATTAGCCATTCTCTATCTTTTTCTATATGCTCCAGTCCTGTTTCAAGTATTTTACCTTCTGCAACTAAAGGTATTGCAAGATTTTTATCATTTTTCTGAAGAATTGTAATCTGACCATTTGACTCAACAAATGCTTTGTCAATATCTTTAACTCTTACTACACCCTTCATACGCATTTTTGTATAAAAATCCACAAGGGATAAATTTACCTTTGCAAAATTTTCCTTCATTATTTCTCCATCTTTAACAAGAAATACCATCTCTCCGTCAAATACTTTTTTTACACCTTCACTTGAACTTTTCAAAAAGTTGATAGCCGTCATAAGGGAAATCCATATAAGGAGAACTATCAGAAACTGTACAACTGTTATACTCGGATTATAAATAACTCCTCCGATTATTCCCCCTAAAACATAGTTCCCTATCTGGTCTGTTGCCGTAACCGGTGCAAGCTGTCCTTTTCCATTTATATTCATATATATAAGCAATGCTGTAAAGCCTATTGTCAATTTTATAGCTACCTGTATTATAAATTCCATTCCCTATTTCTCCTTCCATATAAAATTATTTTTTATTTTCTTCATTTCCATCCAGTATTTTTATGTCTTCAATATATGGAACCTTCATTTCTTCCACCAATATTGAGTTATTTACCCAGTGAATCTGATAGAACTTATCCTTTATTTTGTAAACTGTATGTTCTGTTATTTCCTTTGTATTGACATATATTTCATCTTCACTGACATTAAATTTTTCTGAAAGGCCTTTTATTACACTGGCTGTATTTTTACTTATTTTTTCCTGATTATTCTGAGCCTGAAATTCACTTATCTTTAACAGACCAAATAACAATACAAGTATTAAAAATAATAGGCTGAGCTGTTTTCCTCTTACTGAAATGCTTCCTTTAAACCATCTAAACATTAAAAATCCAAAAAACAATATCATCCCGAATAATAATACTAAGGATACCCCGTTTCCAATTAATCTGTAGCTTTCCAGATAACTTCGACTGTAAAATTCCATTTACGCTTCCTCCATTCTAAAAAAATACTTGTCATAAACTTTATTTATAACAAGTATTTATAGCATATTTCCGATTAAATTTCTATTTCTATTTTTGTCTTCAGGCTTTCAGGCATTTTTAGAAACTTATTCCAACCGTAAAGAACTTTTTTATATTCATCAAATTTACAGCTCCATTTTGGATACTCTTCACATTCTCCAAAAATAGTATGTGTAAATTCAACTTTTTTCCTATTTATCTTATGTTGAAACGCCTGGCCGTCCCATTCTGTTTCCTTTAATTTTCCTGTGTCCACTTTCTTTATCTCCAGAAGAAAGTCTTCCAGCATTTCTATATACTGAAAATCTTCCATTATTCCTGTTATTAAAAATTTTTTATATTCTTCTATTTTACTCTCTGCTTTTCTGTATTCTTCAGAAGAATCAAATTTTTCCTTGTCAGGACAAGAAATATCAGGATATGGTGTCAGTCCAAAATCCTCATCATCATAATATCCAAATATAATTTTCATTATCTATCACCTTCAAAAACAGGATAGGCTGTTATTCTTGGACTTTTATATCCCCTCATGACAACTCCACTTTTACTTATTCCTTGCCACATATTATTATCCCTTCCCTTTAAATCCTTCCTGTTTTCCCATGCAGAATTTATTTCATCTATTATCCTTGCTTCATCCCAGCTTTCAGGAAACATTGTATTTACTCCTCCATTGCTGGTTTTTTTCTGCCATGTTCCGTCAGGTCTTCTTATTTCAACACTTGCTTTATATACACCATTTTTCGATGCCGCCCCAATTTTCTTCACAATTCTTACATCACCCTTTAAAAGAGTATGGCCTCCTGTAACTTTTTCTCCATTGGAAGAAATATCCCCTCCAATTATATGGTCATAATCTATTTTGTATTTTCTATTCCCCGTATTAGCAGATTTTTCCTCCGAAATTTCTGTTTTTTCCTTTTCTTTTTTCTTTTTCGAAGTATTTTTGCTGCTGTTTCCGGAATTTTTACCTGTACTATTTTTTTCTGAAACTTTATTATTTTTCGTTGCTGCCGTCAGATTGATGTCATTGCTGCCACTTCCATTTTTCCCAATAAAAACCTTTGCGGCAAATAGACAAAAAATAACTAACACAATTATTCTGACCGCTCTCAGGATATTCTCTTTTTTCATCTTTTCCAATCCGTCCTCTTAATATTTATTTTTTTATTGGTGTAATATCCACCTTATCAAAATCCTTTAAAAATTCATAAATCTGTCCCTGTATATCTTCTATTTTTCCTTTTTCTCCTGTTTCTATATTTAGGCAAAGCAGAGGTTCATGCAATGACAATCTTAATAAAAACCAGCTATTTCCGTCACAGATAATTCTCACACCTTCATAATTTGGAGTTTCTATTTCCCATCCTTTTACGTTTCCTGCATATTCACCTAAAGCTTCCAGAACTTTATTTCCTTCGCTTCTGAAGTCTTCAGCCTTTATCGTAAATCTTATTTCCTTTTCTTCAGCAGCTTCTTCCACCTCATTTAATATGTCAGTGAAATTTACACCTTCCTTTTTACTTTTTACAAGCTGTATAAGAAGAAGTGCAGCCATATATGCACCATCATCAAGGAAATAGTTATTTATAAAAGCTGCATGCCCTGAAGTTTCTATTGCAAGAGGAGTGTAGATTCCCTCTTCATTCAGTCTTTTAGCTTCATTTATTACATTTTTATATCCTCTTTTAAATCTATGATGTTTTCCACCATGATTTTCTATAAATTTTTTCAATCCTGCAGAAGTTACAGAATCAGTAACAATAGTTGCTCCAGGCGTCTGTTTTAAAAGTATGTCGCTTAACAGTGCTATAAGGTTGTTTCTGTTTATTTCACGCCCTTTATTATCTATAAAAGCACTTCTGTCTCCATCTGCATCAAATATTATTCCAAAATCTGCATTGTTATCCAGAACTGCTTTTTTTATTGATTCTATTGCTTCCTTAGCTTCAGGATTTGGAACGTGATTTGGAAAATCTCCATCAGGATTTAAAAACTGACTTCCTTCTGAATTTCCACCAAGCTCTTCTATTACCTTATCAGCAAAAAATCCTGCCGCTCCGTTTCCAGCATCAATTACTATTTTAAGATTTTCTAGCGGTTTTTCTTCTCCTGTTTCTTTTCTTATAAATTCACATGTATATGCAGCATAGTCTTCTGCCAGATTTTTTGTATAGCTTCTTCCTTTTTTTTCTTCTATTTTAAGGGCTTCCTTAAGATTGACTTCACATTGACATGTCTTTTTATTTCCCATTTCAAGCATTTCAACTACATCAGTTTTTTCAAGACCACCTTCTGTCGTGAAAAATTTCAGTCCATTGTAGCAGCTTGGCAGATGACTTGCTGTTATCATTATAGCTCCGTCAGCCTTATAATCTTCAAATATTGTAGTCATAAACAGTGAAGGAGTTATGGCCATCTGGCAGTCATAAACATCTATTTCCATACTTTTCAGAACATCCCTCAAAATTTTTGAAAACTTAGGCCCTGTATGTCTTGCGTCATATCCCACGGATACTTTTATTTTTCTGTTTTCAAGTTCAGATTTTCTTCCGTATTTTTTTGTAATCCAGTTTCCAAACGCTTTTCCTATAAATTCCACTTCTTTTTCTGTCAGAGTTACTTTCTTACCTTCAACTTCCGAAACAATTCCTCTAATATCCGTTCCACTTACCAAATGTTTCAAATCCATAGCTTCTCCTCCTAATTTAGTATTTTTATATTCTGATTATTATACAATTTCCTGCAAAGTGTTAAAAAAATTGAATAAAATACTTCTCACATTCACATTACTTCTAAGACTGTTTTTCATATTTATCATTTTTTTCAGATTTTCTCCATTTGCTGTCCTTTTTGCCGCTATTATTATTTTACCGAGTAAATCTCCAAGAAGTTCCCTTTCCTGCTTAAACTCAGTTTCTATTTCATTAACGAGCATATAAACTTCTTCAATGCTGAAAAATCTTATTTTTTTTACTATATATTCTATACTTCTGTTATAATTTATTATTATTTCCAGAAAACCAGCGTCTGAACTGCTGTTTTCATTATTTTCTATTTCATTTTTTGCATATTCCTTCATTGCCTTTATATTAGACAATGCATCCTCATATGAATTTATCCTATCTCCATATTCTTCCAGCGGAATTCCGTTTTCCTTATATCTTTTTATATTATTTTCATTTCCATCAAAAAAATAGTAAATTTCCTTGCTGACTCCAAGTTCTTCATTACCTGCCCCTTCCAGATGAAATTTTATAGTCCGTGACTTTATTGTTGAAATAATATTCAGACTTCGTGCAAGCAAAATAAAATAGACGTCTTTCGGAGGTTCTTCAAGAATCTTAAGCAGTGCATTTGAAGACTCTTTCCTTAAGTTTTCTATTCCACAGAGAATAAAAATCTTTTTAGGAGAACTGTAAGCTGATTCAATTGCATCATAAATCAGCTCTCTTACTTCATCTATTTTTATATTTTCATTTTTTTCATTATAACTTCAATGTCAGAATGTTGGAGATTTTCTATTCTTTTTTCTATGCTCTTTTTCTCTTCCTCATCTTCTATATCCTTTGTCATTACCATTTTTGAAAATTCAAGAGCATAGAAAAGCAAGTCAACTCTTTTATCTCCATAAAAAAGATAACTTGCAGAAATTTTATTCTGTTTAACTTCCTTTTCAAATGCCGATAATACTTCCTTACTTTTCATAAATCACCCTATAAATTTACTGACAGACTAATTTTCTCTTACTTGCAGTGTTTGCAGCAGTTTTTTATTATCAAAAGCTGCTCCTCCACCTAAAACTACTGAATCTAAAGGATTCTGTGATAAATATACATTTATTCCTATTTCTTTTTCCATCAGTTCTACGAAATCCTTTATCAGTGAACCTCCACCAGTCATTACTATACCGTTGTCAAGTATATCAGCCGCAAGTTCAGGTGGACATTTTTCAAGTACTTCCTTAGTAGAGTTTACTATCTGGTACAATGATTCCTCAATTGCTTCACATATTTCATTTGAATTTACTTCTATTGTGTTAGGGATTCCTGATTCCAGATCTCTTCCCTTTATTTCCATTATTTCAGGATTAACACTTCTCAATGCTGTTGCCAGTTCTTTCTTTATTTTTTCAGCTGTTCTGTCACCTATTAGAAGGTTATATTTCTTCTTAATATATTTTACGATATCATCATCAAATTTGTTTCCTGCAATTCTTATTGATTTACTTGCTATGATTTCATCAAGTGAAAGTATTGCAACATCTGTAGAACCTCCACCTATATCGATTACCATGCTTCCTTCCGGCTTGGAAATATTCACTCCTGAACCTATTATTGCGGCTCTTCCCTCTTCAATAATATATGTTTTCTTAGCTCCCTTTACTGCATCAAAAAGTGCCTTTCTTTCAATTCCTGTAACCTGTATTGGGACACAGATCATAACTTCAGGCTTGAACAAAGAATTTCCATAAATTTTATGTATGAAATAGCTTATCATTTCTGTTGTAGAATCTATATCTGCAATAACTCCATCCTGTAAAGGTTTTATTGCTTCAATGCTTGCAGGTGTTTTCCCTAACATTTCCCTAGCTTCTTTTCCTACAGCTATTATTTTTCTTGTTTTTCTGTCCCTTGCTACAACTGATGGCTCATTTAGCACTATTTTTTTTCTTTGTTTGTCATATATCAATATATTTGCAGTTCCAAGATCTATCGATATACTTTTATTGACCCTAAATACTCTTAAAAATTTAAATATTCCCATTTTTCCTCCTAGTTTTTATATTTCATTATTATTTGACTGTATCGTATAACCTGTTGTACCGTCTTTATTATCCTGTATTTCTATTCCCAATTCCTTCAGATTATCCCTTATTTCATCAGATAATTTAAAATTCTTTTCTTTTCTTGCATCTGCTCTTAATTTTATCAATAATTCAATCAAATTTCCAGTCAATTTGTCATTATTTTTTAAATTTTTATTTTCTTCCTCTAAAACAAGCTCTATTCCTAAAACTTCCTCCAGCTTTTTTCCCAATGAATTATAGGAATAATTCAGAGCTTCAGCTTCTTCTCCACTTGAAACATTCACCGAAAATTTCTTTGTTTCCTTAATCTGATCAAATATTACTGCCAGTGCCTGTGGTGTATTCATATCCTCATCCATTGCTTCCATAAACTTTTTATCAAGTTGATTTACTTTTTCTTTAAATTCGTTAATACTATTATTTCCAGTATTATCAGAAACTTCCCCTTCATGAGACCCTTTACCTGAAAACTTTTCAATTATTTCTGAAAAATTATTCATTGAAGTTACTATATTTTTCAGGGTTTTTCTACTATCTTCCATATTATCCATAGAAAAGTTTATCGGTTTTCTGTAATGAGTTCCCAATATAAATAATCTTACCACATTTCCAGGAAATTTTCCTAATATTTCCCTTAGTAGAAAGAAGTTTCCAAGTGATTTCGACATTTTGTCTCCATTTACCTGAATAAACCCGTTATGAAGCCAGTAATTTGCAAAGTTTCCATGATATGCACATCTGCTCTGGGCTATTTCATTTTCATGATGAGGAAAAACAAGATCCTGGCCACCACCATGAATGTCAAATGTATCACCTAAATATTTTTTTGCCATTGCACTGCATTCTATATGCCATCCCGGACGTCCCTGTCCCCATGGAGAATCCCAGTAAGGCTCCCCTTCCTTTTTTCTTTTCCACAATGCAAAATCGAGCGGATTATTTTTTTCCTCCATTATATCTACTCTTGCACCTATTTCCAGTTCATCTATCTTCTGATTTGACAGACTCCCATATTCCTCAAATTTCTTTACTTCAAAAAATACATTTCCGTCCTTCTCATAAGCAAAGCCTTCATCAATCAGTTTCTTTATAATTTCTATTATTTCAGGCATGTTTTCCGTTACTTTAGGCCGTATTATATCATCTGATATATTCAGAGGTTCTATATCTTCAAAAAAACCTTTTATATATTTTTCTGTCACTTCCTTTACAGAAATCCCCTCTTCATTTGCTCTTTTTATTATCTTATCATCCACATCAGTAAAATTCTGAATATAAGTTATATCATATCCCCTATATTTAAAATATCTTGCCAATGTATCAAAAACAATAATAGGTCTTGCATTTCCCAAATGAATGTAGTTGTATACTGTAGGCCCGCAGACATACATTTTTACTTTTCCATTTTCTATTGTTTCAAATTCTTCAATTTTATTTGACATTGTGTTGTAAAATCTCATTTTTCTCCTTTCTCCATTATTCTACTTTCTTACAAAAAGCAGAATACAGAACATGTAAGATTGGTATTTTTAGATTTTTAAATTTTTATTTTCCTTCAAATCCGTCATAATTTCCAAATCCCAGCATGTAAATTGCAGTCTGAATGGCTAATTCTTCTGTATTTATTCCTAAGTTTTCAGACATTTTTCTCAGTTCGTTTATTACCGTGTCATTAGATGGTTTATACTCTTCCTGAGTTTCCATAATTTCTTTTATCATTACAGGAAGTGCATTACAAATTTTATAAAATGCATATTTATCTCCTGTAATTAAGGAATAAAATTTATCCATACTTACTCTTCTAATTCGCTTATTACTTATTTTTTTCTTGTCAACCGTTACTTCCCATTTTATATTTTGGGATTTTTGGGCGATTGCTTCTACCAGAAAACAGACACTGTCATCATCATCTATTATCTGATGCTGCATTTTTATCATTGTCTTTCCTGATGCCGCAGAATTCATTGTATTATGTTTATTTTTCATTTCAACATATATTTTATGAACTGTTGTATCATCATCTATTTTTATTCCATCTTCAGTTACATAGATAACATCCCAGCCATCATCTTTACCATTATCAGGAACTTTACAACCTTTTATATATTGAAATATTCTCTGGTGAAAATATCCAATGGCATTGTTATTTGACTTATCCCTTTGTCTGAAAATTTCATTTCCAATCATTTCTTCCCATGTAATTCCATATATATTTTTATCAAATATCATTTTTATTGGATCTATTATATTTTTATTAAATTTTTTCAAATCTATAGGCTGTAATTTTTCACCATATTTTTCTATTGTTTCCTTAACATGTTTTCTAAATTTATCTTCATCAATAAAATCTATATCCCACATACTATAAATCCTCCAGCATTTCCTTTATTTTTAAGCCTATTTCATAAGCCAAATTAACTGGAACTGCATTTCCAACCTGCTTATACTGTTCCCCTATACTTCCCATAAATTCCCATTCATCCGGAAAGCTCTGACATCTGGCATTTTCTCTAACTGTAAAAGGTCTAGCTTCTATAGGATGACATCTTTCTGTCTGTTTCTGGCTCGGTGAAGTTAAAACTGTAAGTGAAGGTTCATCTAAGCTTAGTCTTCTCAGTATTCCAGTTCTTCCACCACCCATATCCCAGCAGCTTTTCATATATTCCTTTGCTATTTTTTCAGGAATATCCCTCCAGTAACCGCCAGGTGGAACCATTTCAAATATTTTCCGTTTATTTTCCGGATAAGTTCCTCCCGGACTCTTAGGGCAATCCAGTAAAATATCTCTCAAAACAGGCTTATATTTGTGAGGAACAGGAAACTCAAATTTTTTACTGTTTACTAAATCTTTTCTTATTCCAATTGTTATAAGCCTTTCCCTTTTTTGTGCTACTCCATAATCCCAGGCATTTAAAACTTTCTTCTGATTTTCAGGTATACTGTATCCGGCCTGTTCAAATATATCCAGTATTATTTCATATGTTCTTCCTTTATCATGTGTTAAAAGTCCTCTGACATTTTCAAATAAAACATTTTTGGTTTCAGTTTTTCTAAAAATAATGCATAATGATAAAACAACGTCCCTCTCGCATCTTCAAGACCTAATCTCTTTCCTGCATAAGAAAAACTTTGGCACGGTGCTCCACCTGACAGCAAGTCCAGTTCTCCTTTTTTTATATTAAAATATTCTTCCAAATTCAGTGATGATATATTTTCTATATCTTCATTTATTACATTCCATTCAGGCCTGTTCTTTTTCAGAGTTTCTGAAGCATATTTATTTATTTCGATTAGACCTATTGTCTCAAAACCTGCTTTTTCCAATCCTAAAGCCAGTCCTCCTGCTCCGGCAAAAAGTTCTATTGAAATTGGTTTATTATTTTTTATTCTTTCTTTTTTCATATCAAATAATTTTCTTTGAACTCCTCTTATTAATTCCCTATTTTCCAATTTTTTTATTTCCCCTTTCGTTACTTTTCATAAAAAATCTCAATATTTTCTATTAAAAACTTTTTCAGTGTCGGAAATTCATCAAAATAGTTTATAATTTCTATTTTGTTAGTATCATTTAAGTTCCCAACAGTATTTATTATCTTAAGTATATAAGTTTTCCTATATTCACATAATTTATTTTCATTCAGATTTAAAATTTCAATTGTTTTTACTGCCTTTTCATATTCCAACCCATTTTCTTTTTTAGGAATAATTTTTCCTGTCGTCATACTATAGGAAAAATATTCTTCTGGATTTTCTTCAACAGGGTTTATAAATAATTCATCCCAGATTGATTGTTTACTATGACCACAAGTTTTATTTTCTGAACATGATATTAAAAAATTCCTGTAATCAAAAGTAAGATTTCCAAATTTACTTTTAGGTTTTATATGCTCAATGTGACATTCCTTATCTTCTTTTAAATCCATATTTTCAGAAAATAATATTATTTCGCAATAAGGACAGTAGCTTTTATTGTCTATTCTCTGCTCATTGTCCAACATATATTTTTTTAATTTTCTTTTTATCTCAAAATCTAATTCTTTCCAATCTTTAGGTTTTTCTTTCTTTTTAAACTCTGAAAAAAATTCTGGTTCATCTTTTTTATTCACTTTCAACATTTTTCAAACCTCGTTTTTTTCTAATTTGGATATCCATATCCATTAAGAGCAAATCCTCATCCTTATTACCTAATATTTCTCGTAATTCTTTATATTTAGTTTTAAATTCTTCGCTTTCATATTCATTTTTATCCACTAACTCCCCAGCTTCTTCCAACAACTTAAACACTTTAGGATTTCTAGTAGTTTGAAGTCCCATAATATCCTTTAATACTCTATCCGTCGGCTGTCCGTAAGAATCATACAATTCATCCCCAGTCCTAACTACAATTTTTCCATCATCATCCTTATCCAGCAACATAATATTTTCTTTTCTCACACTCCCCAAAATATGTGGTGAATGTGTCGCAATAATAATCTGATTATTTTTCCCAATTTTTCTATAAACATCGACAATTCTCTGTTGCCACTTAGGATGCAACGAAAGTTCTGGCTCATCAATCAAAATAATTGAATTTTCAGGATTTAACATTTTTATAGCCAAAGTACGTAAAAATAACTGCTTTTCCCCAGAAGATAATTCGTTTATATCAAACTCATCTCCTGAAGAATTTGTAAAAATTGGAATATTTCTACCATCTTGTGAGATATCTTCAACTTTTACATTTATACTTAAATTTTCAAATATTTCATTTATTTCATTAAAAACTTTTTTTTGTACATCTCCAACTTTTTCATTTTTATTTTTAAGCATTGCTGAAATCATTTTTGTAGCTATGTAAGACGGAATATCTTTTATTAAATTTGTATTCACAATATTAATAAATTTATATTCTTGAACTAAAGTAGTCGAAGCTACATTCATTTTTTGAAAATTTATTTCTGTTGGAACGTAAATTATTTTAGGTAAAATATCTAATTTATTTTTTATTTCAATATGTTGTTCATATAACGGATCATTAACTTCATAATAACTAAAATTTTTTAATCCGTAAAAAAAATCTTGAACATTACTTATACAATTTTTTTCTTTTTCTTCATAAAATATTTCTGCTTCAATATTATTCTGTTTATAATTAAGATAATCTTGAAAATATTTTAAAATACTTTCCAAAACTCTAGTTTTTCCACTTCCATTTGAACCTGCTAAAACTACTAAATCTAATGGCTCATCATTTTTTTCAAAATTTATAGATATATCTCTCAATCCTTTAAATTCTTTTATA
>ERZ773031.1463-NODE-1463-length-11752-cov-22.970933_pt1 | contig 11752 bp, 18 predicted proteins | sample MGYA00511666_ERZ773031 | MGnify/ENA primary metagenome ERZ773031 (study PRJEB29015, sample SAMEA2738135) | human oral metagenome | biome: human oral; feature: human-associated habitat; material: saliva | place: China | collected 2250 ...
TCTAGCTTGGGAAGTTTATCTAACTTTTTAATTTCTACTTTACGCTTAATACATATATTAAAAAAATCCTGGGGAAATAATTTTAATTTGAACATAAAAGTATACTCCATAAATTTTTTGCTTGATAGAAAGATATTACCTTCAATACCATATCGTTAATATTTTTTCACTGCTTTTGTATTATGTCTACTAATTTTTTCTTTCCTATCCAAAGCTCTCAGTCTTTTTTCTAAAAACCTCTTAGTTTCAGTTTTTGATCAAATTGTCTTCAAAAAATTATAAAATTTTTCGCACAAGCCATCTTGAATATTAGATAGCAGGAAAAGAAAACTTCCTATATCTTGATTTTGTTCAACTCCATCAAGGAAATTAGCATTTAGAAATAATAAAATTAACTCTTGTATATTTTTATCAAATTCGTCTAGCTTGTCTAAGTTGTTTAATGCTAATCTTTCTCGTTGATGTAATTGCTTCAAGGAAATCTTTTTATTTAAGTACCCTTTTGAAAATTCGATGTCTGATGAGAAGCTATAATTATTGCTTAATGTTGCAACATATTTATCTGTGAATAATAATAATATTTTAACTTCATCTTGAACGGAATAATCAACTAATAATCTTTCTGACAATATTCTATCTAAAATAGTATTATTTTCTTTTTCGAAATTATTTTGCTTTTTAATTTTCTTTTGATTTTTTTTCATAGGTTTAAATTCCTAATGCTTGAACAACAGGGGCGCAATTTGGACATGGTGCTAAATGTTTTTTATCTACATTTCTTACTACCTGAATAGCTGTGCATTTGTATTTAGCTAAAAATTTTTTTAAAGCAGCCTCAGTTTTAAGATTAAATTCATTAGCTACTTGACTTAAAATATCAGCTTCCACACACTTTCCACTTCTAGCATCTTTTTTATGTTTTCGAAACATTCTTTTTGCCAAAGGATTACTTGCCACCTTACCTCCGGCCTCAGAACTATGACCAGTAAATCGCCGTCGGCCAGTTTGCGGTGGATCAGGTTGCCGAAGTCGTCTGAAAAGCAGAAACCTCGTGCGTACTTTCCTCTGCACGCTACGCCGAAATTGAAAGCGTTATACGGGCTACTGCCTATGAGTTGTTAGATAAAATATCAACTTCCCAAGTATCTGAAATCAGCCCTTTGTAATCGGACTGAACAATAAAATGTTCGTCGTCTATCCAATGAAAATTCAACCGATAGCCCATAGCCAAGAAAGAAGGATCTTCTAAAAATTTTCAGGAAGGGCATATTTATCTCCATTATGTTAGATAACTTTTACATTTATAGTGATTTTTCCATGCGGTGTCTTCGCAGAACCACAAGAGGTGGCTGCTTTCACATAGTCTTAAATTTCTATTACATAAACAATGCTAGAAATTTCTACATATTACGATATTACGTAAGTTATAGCTTGCACAAATTATTGTGCTAAATACCCTGTGTCATAATCTAAATCGTCAGTTTCCACAAACTCATCTAAGAAAATATATATTTCTTCTATATCTACTTGAATTGGTATGTTTATTGCATAGAAATTTACATTAAATGCTTCAAACTCACATCCAAGATCTTTTAGTTTAGTTAATATTTTATCTTTAAATTTCTGATTTTCATTAAAGAAAACAATCCGCAATGTACTATTTTTACTATGAATTATAGTTTTATCATATAATAAGTAATTTTCTTCCGTTTGTATTCCGCTAACAATATCACCAAAAGATATTTCTTTGCTATAAAAAGGAATATTATTTATTTTAAAATAGCCTTCCGCAGTCACTTCTGCCCAAATGCTTTCCATAGATACTGGAGGATAACCATCAATTACTTCTAGATTAAAAAAAAGCTTTTTCATTTTAATTACCTTAAATAACCTTACTACCTATTGTAGGATCTTGATGTAACAATTCGCACTTTCTTAAGTTAAACTTTAGTAATATTCTTTATAGAATCATACATTAATTCCTCCAAATAACGAATAGTTTCATGGCAAATATTTATTCTTTGTCTTTTTTGTAAAATGTTCAATGCGTATTCGATGCAAGTTGATAAAGGTTAAGGCCCCCTAGCAACCTAATCAGGTCTTGATCAGAAAAATAGCTGTGGCTCCGTACCAGCGGCATAATGCCTTCAACTCATAGTATATAGCTAATTTATAATGTAAAGGCCATCTGAATATCAGACGGCCTCCTGTCTATTAGAATTTAGACATTGTAAATTTCTTCGTTCTTCACATTTTCTTAAGGCTTCCGCTTCAGTCAAGAGTACGAAGCATTTTACTTTCAGGACAAGCTTTGAGTTGGAACAGATCATTTGTTTTTATAGATGAGATTTTCAGGTTTTTTGTCGGGAGAAATAAGAAGTTTATCAAGGTATTCGGGGTCATGCCAGTCATCCCAAGGTGCTAGACTAAAATAAGCTTTAATAAAATCATCAATAATAGCTGAACCTTCGGTATTAATACCAATAATATTTCCTTGTTCAATTAAATCAATATTAGGAAAATATTGCTTCAGTATCTTTTTATTTACTATACCTTGTTGAATAATTGGCCAGAATCCTTTATCTAACGATTCTTCAGTAATAAACATAGCAGCAATAATATCGTTTTTATCTATTTTTATATCTTCATATAAAGGAAGGTTTTTTGAGGAAATTTTCATTTTGGTAATTAAGCAGGCTACACCTATCCAATCATATTTTCCAAGAATCTGTCCAACAGCTAAAAAATCATCTTCTATGGGAATGCCAAAATAATCGCCTACCTGCCATTTCTGTTTTTTTCTTACCATTTTTTAAAGTTCCTTTTTGTAATTCAATAAGGCATGGGAATTTTTCCACCTGCTGCCCGGATGCCTTATTCAACATTGTCATAAATTATGTTTTATTTGTAGAAAATATATTATCTTCTATATGACAGTTTTGAAAAGAGCAGTTAGATATTAAATTATCTTGCATATGCATTGATCTGAATACACAATTAATAAATGTACAATTAGTAAATTTTGTATTACAAACTATTGCCGTAATAAAAGAACAATTAATAAAATTACAATTAGTAAAGGAACTATAGCTTATGAAAGCACCACGAAATGAACAGAAAGAAAATTTGAGACTTTCAATTTTCCTATGGGATATTTCGTATCTGTGAAAATCAATATTATCTATATGGATTGACTGTCTAGAAATTAAAGCATCTAATTCTTTTGTTTCGATTTTAATTAGAGACTTTGTAATATTTTTAAGTAATTCTTGAATGTCATTTGATATCATTTTTATTACCACCAATCTATAGGGTCTGGTTGTATATCTTTCAAAGGTATTCTTGGTTTAGATAATGGAGCAGTTCCCGTTACGTTGGTTTCGCTCTTCAGTTTGCCCCAACCATAATAATCCCCAAACCAAATTGCCGTCCTTATCGGCAATCTCACGTGGGATGCCGATTTGGTCGCAGTGGAAGTAGTGGAAAACGGAAACCGCGTGCGTGCATATCGTACACACTCTACGTCGGGATTGGAGGTTTCATGCAGGCTACTGCTAGCTATTCACCCAACAATGTTTCTTTAAATAAGCTATCAAGTGATTCATATAACATTTCCATTTCCGATGAATCATGATAATAAATAAAAATATGTCCCTGTTGATCCATTAAAATGGGATTGCCTGAACCATCATCTGATATTGCATAAAGTTTATTCATTGGTTGTTCATGTAATTCTAAAAGTTTTTGAAATCCCTGTGTTAATTCGATAACTGTTTCTTTTCCAATTAGTGTTGAATTATGGAAAGCATGGATATCCAAACCAGCGCTTGCACCGCCGAATTTTTTAATAAATTCAATGTAATCATCGTGAAATTTTATTCCTAAAATATTTTCAGCATGTTTAATTTCCTCACTACTAGCGGGTATCCCTTTAAGCTCAGGGTAATCTTGAAAATATTTAATAAGTAAATTCATTGTTTCTTGGCTAATCATTTAATACCTCTTCTTGATAATTCTTTTAAAGCTTGGTCGTACCAGAACTCGCGCTTCCATTGATTAAATTCAGCTCTATTGTCAATGCCGCCTTTATTTCCTAATGGATGCAAAGCCTTGGAATTTTCGCGATGACAGCGTTCAGGCATGGCAATAATAGGACCTTGGTTTCCTTTTTCAGACGACCGGCACCCACTGAAGCCTTACAGGATAGCCAGGTTTTAGTGGGGAGTCTTTTACTGAACTTGCCGTTCATATGAAACATGTCGCCGGTACGAACGATATAGCGTTTGCAGATTTTAACCGAGGAAGAATGACGCATCGGCCAGGCAGGTTTGGTAGCGGTGCGGCTCTTTACCCCTTTACGGCCCGGAAGGGAGAGCGGGCGGAGGCGGCCAGCAGAAATCGGGTACGGTAAAGACGACCTTGAAGTCACTGCTTTTACGGGCGATTTTTTTGAATGCCATGGCGAATCTATGCTGAAATAATAATAGATAAAAACGCGTGCGTGCTGCTGGAACGTACCATACATATTAAACCGGCATGTTATACAGGCTGCAGTTTGCTAAAAAGGTGAAACGCATACAATCAGCACTACACCTTATCTATAAAATGAGTGTTTTAGGCTATAGTTCGTTATAGTATTTAAATGAGTGAATTAAAAAAGAAATATCAGATGCTTCGTACAAATACGTTTGGATTTTATACAAGCAATTTTTATGAGTAAATTTTACTTCTATACTATCTTCTTTATCTTTAAAAGTGAAAGCACTATCAAATATAACCCATTCAACATCATTAATGAAAATTGATATTTCTTCTAATGACTGATATTTATGATGACCATCCACTATATTTTTTATATGAGTGTCAATGTGTGATTCATCATTAATCCAATAAGCTCTGAATATAAAAATTTCACTAGCATCTAGTTTGTGTACTGCAAAAGTTGGTAAAGGTTCGTCTCCTAAAATAATAGTTTGTACGCCTTCTACAGCTAAAACAGATAAATAGTTATGCTGAGAGCAAGCTAAAGAATAATGCTCTTCTGGTTTTAAATCTACACAGCCCTGCCATATATTGGCGTCCGATTTTGGTAACATAACTAATGGACCACCATAAGTGTCAATATTATGTGTTTTAAAAAAATCCATTGCAAAACCTTTCTGTATAAAAAATCTAAATTTTAGCTAACTAAAGTTACTTCAAGAAAAAACTATAGTTGATATTAAAAGGCAGCAATCAACATACACTTGGAGGTTCAGAGTTTGCTGCTTCTTCTTGTGCTTTTTTAATAAAGATAAGTAGTGACCTCTAGGATGGATATCTAGCTTTTTAGCTTGCCGCTTAATTTTCCCCACTACCCCTCCTTGTATTTGACTACATTTTAAACATTGAGGATACAAATCTTGAGACTCATTTCCTCGTAGCAAGCCAGTATTAGGTTGGTGTTCTCCTACAAAATTTCAAGTTTTAGATCCAGGATTGGTGGCGTTACGGGAAAGTATGGCCTTGCGGCCCGGAAATTATAAATAGAGTTGGATCGTACTTGTTATTTTTTTTTGTGTTTCAACACTAATTTCCTGGTTAAAATTTTGGATTAATTTTAAAAAATCAATAATTAAGTTGATTTGAGTAGTGTTAAATATCGTACTTTGATTTCTTAGGGCAATATATAAAAAGTCAACAACGTAACCATATAAATGAAATTTAGATAAATTAGAAAAAATATATTTTAAACAGCAAGGAGTAAAATATAATAAAGCCTTATTAGTAAAAGCTTGCCACTCTAGTGATTCAAGTATTGAGAGAAAATCATCGTATGTTATCTCAATCCAAGTTTTAGTAGATAGTTGCATTATAGAAAATATATAAGAGTTATCACTATCATCAAAACTTATGATGTTATTTTCATCAACTTTGAAAATTGGAAAAGTAGTCCTAATTTTTTCCTCTAGATAATTTCGTTCTTGTATATAGTTTACCTCCGTAAGAAATTTTTCAAATTCACAATATACTCCTAAGTCTTTGACAAACTTAGAAATATATTCTAAAAAATCATAAATTATATTGATTTCATCTTTGGTTAAAGATTGCAGTAAATTAAATAGTTCACTTACTTTTCCTTGGGATATATTAGAATAATAGCTAAATAATTCTATGAGGCTATCATTATCTATACTAGGGTTTTCTATTGAACTTAGTAAAAGTGTATTTAAATGTAAAATATTTTTATTTTTTTGTTTATCTGATATTTGATTTTTAATTAATAAAATTAGATTGTTTTTTTCATGTCTTACTTTCTACATTTTAAGGTATAGCACCATTTGATTGATTTATTATCTATTTTTTATTTACGATTTTTAAAATTATTTAATAGTTTTACTATCTTCTCTTTATTTTCGCTGGATGAGTTAATTGCAATTCTAACGGCATTTTCTCCAAATTCATTTTGTATATTTTTATCAGATCCATTATCAAGGAGTATTTTCACCATTTCTATATTTCCAAACATGCATGCATAATGTAGGGGAGTATATCCTAAGTCCCCTTTAAGATCGATCAATGCCCCATTTTGAAGAAATACAAGAGCATCATTTAAAGAATTATTTCTAGCTGCAATATGTAAAACTGTATCATCCATACCTCCTACTTGATTTATATCTTTAATAGTGTCACCCAAAAAATCAGGATGCGTTTCATATTTTTTTAAAATACATAACAATTCTTTTTTCATTAACAATACCTATAGTTGTAAGTTGATAAATTTAATATCTTGATCTTATTTATTACACGTGACGCAATTTTCTTTATGTTCTTTTTTTTATTGTTTAATCTGTTTTTACGTTCTTGTATTTTTTGATCATGACCGTCCTGGCCGTATTCATAGGCGGTTTTGACTTAGATTGTTACGGAATAAATATTTCAGACGACCTTAATGTATGCGTTAGGAGAAGGCTAATTCTATTTACGCTTGTTTTAAATATCCTTCTTTTTTAATAAAAATATCCTAAAAATTTCATGGCCAAAACCGTCATCAAATTTAGAGTAAACAATGTTAAAAATTTCTTTATAATTAAAATCAGATGAATATTCATGTAACCATGGGAAATTTTCTAAATTTAAATCTGGATAATTTTTAAATGTATTTTCATATTTCGACTTATAAATGCATATGTTAGGTATATAAAAACTATATAGATTATGTAATTCAGAACTTATGTCTGGGTATGTTACACATATTGATAAATCGTTATCTTTCAGAATATCTTTTGCCATTAAATTTATATTATTAATGTAAAATATTGCAGTATTTAAAAAGAACAAATTCAACTGTTTTGGGGATAGTATTTTCAAAAATGGTTTTTCTCTTCCAGTTCTAGTAATCAAAGGAATTTCTTCAAATTCAACAGGATGTTTAAGTAATTTAAATATTTCATCATACTGATATGATTTTTCAGTTTTTGCTAACTTTGTTAATAGTTTTAAGTATTCCATTATGTATTCCTTCCTTTTGGAGTGCCTCCAATTTCTTTTAAAAATGTTTCTGGAGTATGCCCTTTTAAAATATTAGGATTTTCCATTACCTCATCAATATTTTTAATTGGTCCCTTACCTTTTTTAGTGTTTTTTTGGCTTTTTCACCGCATTTTCCAATGCACTGCTTAATAGCCCTTCTCCCTTTTGCAATCAGTTTACCTATTCCTAAAATAATAGCTCCACCAATGCGAATCACTAATCCCCAAAAAATCCATAAGGATCAATCCATCCCTGTGCATTGGGTTTTGATCCATATAAATTATCTCCTCCGCCTAGTCCAATTGGATCCTGATTGATGAATCTGCCACATTCTGGCTCATAATGCCTGAAGAAGTTGTAATGCAACCCCGTCGTCTCACGGTCGGCATATTGGGTTTGCAGGCGGAAGGGCTGGTATGCGCTATCCGTTACCTTGGTTTCCTCTTTCAGACGACCCTAGCCGGTGTAGTTGCCGAACCAAACCAGATTGCCATCCTTATCGGTCATCTCGTGCGGTATACCGATTTGGTCGCAGTGGAAGTAGTGGGTTTGTTGGCCGCTTTCTTGAAGATTTCGGCTTTAACCAGTTGGTCATGCAGGTCGTAGAAATAGTTCTGAACTTCGTCGTCGGTCAGTTCGCGGTGGATGAGGTTTCCGAGGTCGTCGTAGTAGCAACTTTCGCCGTCTTCGGTTGTCTAGTCGTGGACTTGCGCCAAGGGGTCGCAGCTGTCGGAATCGGTGTAGATATAGGTATATCTGCCGTCCCAAACGAATCCGGTTTCCTATTCGAGGTCGTCTGAAAAACAGAAACCGCGTGCGTGTGTACCGCACCCACCCTACGTCAAGACTGAAAGTTTTGTGCGGGCTACGGCTTGCTGAAAACAGGGAAACAAGGATTTCAGGCTGCTTTGAGTTGAGTTTAGCCACCCAACGCACGCTTGTTGCCACAGATATTTATAAATCAACAACAGGTTGGTAACCAAATTCTTTGAACACGGCGCGGCGCAGGTTTTTTTGCGCGTCGTCGAAAAAGCCGCCCGGTTCTAAGCCGACAAAGGGGAGAAACGGAGTAATCAGCGGGTGGCTAATCATACTGTTGTCCAAGCCTTTTTGCGTACGCAGGCGCAGCAGGGCGAGGATTTCCCACGGCATCCATTGTTCCAGCGGGTATTCAAATTCGGGGTAGCGGTTTTTGTCGGTGCGGCTTTGCTGAATGTGATAGTCGGCGAGGTCGTTGAAAATCTGCTTCACCTGTTCGGCGTCGCTACTGTCAAAGCCTGCGTAGGCGGTTTGGTAGAGTTCGGAGAAGGCGAACAAATCTGCCTGCGTTTGGTCAATCGGCAGGGCAAGATGGTCTTGGGCAAGGCGGAACGACAGGGGGATGAGGGTGCGGGCGGCATCGGTTTCCTGCGGTCGGATGCATTCGTCTGGGTTGGCAATGATGGTTTGCAGGGCGGCGAAGCTGAGGGCTTGTTCGTCGCGGCTGAAAAAGAGGGAGGCGAGGAAGGCGAATTGGCTGTCTCTGACGCTGACTTCGGTATCACGCGATTTGCCGGCGAGGTGGTGGCGCACATAGCCCATGGTGAGGAAATAGGCTTTTGCCATGATGGCGCGGAACAGGCTTTCGCTCGGGGCTTGCAGGAATTCGGCAAGCGGGATGCACAATTCAAGGTGCAAATCGTAGATGACTTCGGTGGCGGTGTAGCTGACTTCGCAGTCCTTCTCCAAAAAGTCGTCATACCAGCGGTCGGTGAACAGGGTGGCGCCTTGGTTGATGTATTTGCTCAAATAGCCGTGTTTGTGTTGGTAGTCTTCGCCACTGGTAACGGTAACATTTTCAATTATGTCGTTGAGGGCGCGTTTCATGGCGGCGGTGGTTTTTTTGCTCATTTTTTACTCCTATATTTATATTGATTACACAGAAACCGCGTGCGTACCGCAGCCCTACGTCAGGATTGGAGGTTTTGTGCGGGCTACGGCTTGCTTGATTCACCCTACGTTTACTCAGGGATTTATACGCTAGCTTGGTTAGTTTTTTATTTTAACTATTTGTTTTCATGTTTATTTTTGGAATTCTGCTTTTCATTATGTATATCAGTGAGTAGGTTAGTAATAGACATCCCATTTTTTTGAGCAAGTAGAGCCCATTTTTCCGCTTCGTCTAATTTGTTTTTGTCTTTACTGTCTTGGTAATGATCAAAGAATATATAGGCCAAATCATATTGTGCTTGAGTATTACCTAATTCGGCTGATCGAATTAACCAAAATATAAATTTATCATTGTTAAATTCATAAAAAGCAAAATAATTAGCTAATTTTGATGCTGCTTGACTATTGCCAGAGGAAGCATCAATTTTTAGCTTTTCCAGATCAGTTTTAGAAATATACATACTGTCATTTATTGAAATGTTGGCATTAGATTTCATGTCTCTATCCTTACTGTATGAGTTATTATAAGACGTTAGAAAAATACTTTAAAAAATAAATTTAAGGATTTTATGGCTTAAATGTAACATATTTACCTCCATTTAATACTTCTCCTGTAACTGCACTAACATTTTCTGTTGCACCACGTACAGGTGCTTTTAATTCATTAGACAATTTTTGAGCAAATGAATTGTCCCCTTTCCCTGTTTGACAAGCAACTAATGTTACTGGTTTCCCTTCAGAATATTGGGGATGTTGTTTAATTAACTCTGCTAATTGTCTTAGGGTAAACAAATTTTGATTGGGTTCATTAGTGGCTACAATACTACTATTACCATGTGCTCCCACTAAAAAATCACCTTCGGGAAAATTTTCTCTCGGGATGCCGATTTGGTCGCAGTGAAAGTAGTAGGCTTGTTGTACGCCTTCTCCGTCTTCGGTTGTCCAATAGCGAACCTGTGCTAAAGGATTGTAGGAATACAGATTGGTGTAGATATAGGTATATCTGCCGTCCGGTTGGATTTCCTGCAAGAGGTGGACCAATCCAGTGGGCTATCTAAAGACTCCCAGCCCTTTTAGGAGGCCAGTAATATCATAGACGAAGGCCTCTTCAGACATTATCAGGATTCTTACTAAACTAATAAAACCATCTCCTCGTTATTTTTACTGCCTTCTAGAAAAGATAGGAGTATTAAAAGTATCTTTTGAAATAATTTATTGCCTTATAAGAGCTTATACCATAATGGTTTATACACTCAATAAACCAATATAGATTATCACAATTTCTATCTAATTCTTCTGATTTAAATGGAGTAAGAATCAAACGATAAATATAATTTAATTCTATATTTTTTTTATCTTTTTTATTTAAAGTTGACCATTTTTTTAATAGTGCAATCTCAATAACTTCCTTTCGGTATTTTTCTAAGTTATCAACAGTTTCATCATAATATCTCCAATAATTTTCTGCGCTATCAACATAAGGTTTATAGATACTTATACATAAAATTGGATTCTCTATAATAATATCTAATATAGAAAGCATAATCTTTCTATAAATTTGTTCAGTATTATTATCAATTAATAAATTGATAATTTCTAAGAAATATTTTTCCATCTGATTTCTCTTATTTATCCACTTGTTGCAGTAATTCTTAATATAGCTAGCAAAGGGTTAGATGTTGCACATGCATGCTTTGGTTTCCCAAAACGGTTATCTTTTACTAAATCTAGAGTTTCTATGTTTGTTAAGAGGAGTTTATTGTCCTTGACCAAGAATTTCTTCTCCAATTATTGAATCTAACTCTATCCATGCTTCTTCAAGTTGATTAACAATAGAAGATTCATTTTTATTTGGATCGTCTTTTAAATTGAGATACCAAATATGTGTTAATTTCGGTATTTCATATAAAATAGACGCTAGTCTTTTTTCAATTAGATTATGATTATGAGTATAATGCTTTATTTCATTTAAAATTTTTAATAATTCTTGATAGTCCTTTACATCGAATTCAAGATCCATTCTTACCTTATAAATAAAGCTATTATTTTCAAGTTTTTCTATTAATTCTTTCATGGGAAACTCCTTTAAGTTATATAAGGCAAAAGATTGCTTCTGCTGGAATAGTTTATTTATTTGCGTTCACTCCAAAAGAAATAGATAACACATCTTTCTCATTGTCGAGTAGAGATATATCGATAACTTTATCTATTTTATTACTAAATAATTTTAAACAATAAAAATTAGGTTTGTTTATTAATTCTAGCCAATTGCTAATATTTTTTATTTTGATAATAAACAAGGGGAATAATT